>Ga0207035_1071_pt1 | contig 16247 bp, 16 predicted proteins | sample Alteio_BWMinCont_77_FD_153272 | JGI IMG/M metagenome (GOLD analysis project Ga0207035, IMG submission 153272) | Enriched cells from forest soil in Barre Woods Harvard Forest LTER site, Petersham, Massachusetts, United States -... | ecosystem: Environmental > Terrestrial > Soil > Temperate forest >... | reverse complement strand
GCTGCAAATTCAGGCCAACGGTCTCGGCGGTCATCTCGATGAAACCTGGGCTGACGTCGGCCCTAACTCTGGCTGGCTCGGCGGCACTGGCGAATCCTGGGAGCGCGGCCCCTATTTCCTTGACGGACTCATCCCGCTCGCCTGGCCACTCGACGATGCGCGCCTCAAAGCCAAAGCGCAGAAGTTCATCGATTGGACACTCAACAACCAGCAGGCCAACGGCATGATCGGCCCGCACTCGAATGACGACTGGTGGCCGCGCATGGTCATGCTCAAAGCCCTCACCCAGTATCAAGAGGCAACAGGCGACGCGCGCGTGATTCCAGTCCTGCAGCGTTACTTCGCGTATCAGCTCGCACAGCTGCCTACGCGTCCCTTGCGCGACTGGGGTAAGTTCCGCTGGCACGATGAAGTCCTGAGCGTGCTTTGGCTCTACAACCGCAACGGAGACCCCAAACTCATCGAACTCGCCAAGCTTCTCCACCAGCAGGGATACGACTGGCAATCAGACTTCGCCAACTTCCAATACACGCAGCGCATTACACCGGAGTTCATCAAACTCAACGAGCATCAGGGCCTTGGCGACACCGCGCTCGCCACGCACGGCGTCAACAATGCCATGGGCCTCAAGGCTTCCCCCGTATGGTCCCTCATCAGCGGGAAAGACGAAGACCGCCAGGCACTCCTGCATCAACTCGCAGAGCTCGATCGCTATCACGGCCTGCCCAACGGCATCTTCTCCGCCGACGAGCACTTCGCCGGACGCAACCCCTCGCAAGGGACTGAACTCTGCACGGTAGTCGAAACGATGTTCTCGCTCGAAATCGCGCTCGCCATCATGGGCACTCCTCAACTCGGCGACCGCCTCGAACGCATCGCCTACAACTGCCTGCCGGGCACCTTCACCGACGACATGTGGGCGCACCAATATAACCAGCAGCCGAATCAGGTTCAGTGCAGTCTCAATCACAAGCCATGGACCACCGATGGCCCCGAATCCAATCTCTTCGGACTCGAACCAAACTTCGGCTGCTGCACTGCAAATTTTCATCAGGGATGGCCCAAGCTGACTGCAAGCCTATGGATGGCCGGCAGTGACGACAGCTTAGCAGCAACCGTTTATGCTCCCTGCGAAGTCCATACAATGATTCGCAACACACCAATCCACATCACGGAAGTAACCGACTACCCTTTCCGCGACAAAATCCGCATCGCCGTCTATCCAGAGAAGCCGCTCAGCTTCCCGCTGCAGCTGCGCATCCCCGCATGGGCCAATGGAGCCAGCATCCGCGTCAACGGCCAGCAGCAACCTGCCCCGCAATCCGGCACCTTCGCAAAGATAGATCGCACATGGAAACCGGGAGACAATATCGAACTCACGCTGCCACTCGAAGCTCGCGCCACCAAAGGCTTCACCGATTCCATCGCCTTCGAACGGGGTCCGCTCGTTTTCTCCTATCCCATCGGCGAAGACTGGCTTAAACTGCGCGACCGCGGCATGACCGCCGACTGGCAGGTCTATCCCACCACACAGTGGAATTACGGCGTAAGCACCGACTCAATCAAAGCAACAGAATCACCCGTCGCCGAAGGTCCATTCTCTCTACAAGGCGCACCCGTAAAGCTCGAAGTAAGAGCCCGCAAGCTCCCCGCCTGGGTGGCAGAAGATGGGGTAGCCAATCCCGTCCCGCAAAGTCCCGTCTCCAGCGATCAGCCAGAAGAAAAAGTAACGCTGGTCCCCTACGCTGCTGCGAAACTTCGCATCACCGCATTCCCCGAAATAAAAGGCTTAATGAGCCAAGCGGTTGCGCCAGGTCTGCGAAGAAGGCCTGGGAATATGCTCCTCACGCCTTCACCACCTCAAACGGACGCATCATCTCATTGTCCTCGTGCTCCAGCACATGACAATGCCACACATACCGCCCCGCATATCCTACAAACGGAACAATAATCCGCGTCACCATCCCAGGATCGGCGCGCACCGTGTCCTTCCAGCCCATCTCATTCGGATCGGGCTGCACTACCGGCCCGGTAAACCGCAACTCACCCCTTTCCTGAAAGTGAAACGTATCGAACCGCCGCCGGTCGAGTACCTGAAAACGCACCAGGTGCAGATGGATCGGATGCGAGTCGTCGGTCAAATTTACCAGCTCCCAGATTTCGGTCGAATTGAGCACCGGCTTTTCGGTAATGGGAGCGTGCCAGGGCGTATTGTTCAGCAGCATCCCCATCGACCGCTGCACATCGTCCATCCGCTCATCGAGCGTCAGCCGCCGCGTCTTCACCGCGCTCGATTCGGCCAGCCGCTCAAACTCATGAAGCTTTGGTGGAACCACCCCGCGCTCGCCGGCTGTAGTCTTGCCCACGCGAAACTGCAGAATCGTAAAGCTGTCGCTCACGAAGTTCACCTGCTCGCCGGCCATTGCGCTGAAGTCGATCAAAATATCCGCGCGCTCTGCCGGGGCCATCGTCACTCGCTTCAGCTTCACCGGAGCCGTCAGCAGTCCCTGGTCCGATCCGATCTGATAAAACTCCGCACCATTCGCCAGTGAAAACCTGAAAAAGCGCCCGTTCGACCCGTTCATCACACGGAAGCGATACAGCCGCGGCTCCACATCGCAGTGCGGCAGCAGCTTCCCGTTCGCCAGGATCGCGTTGCCGAAGACCTCAGGCACCCAGACCTCGCCCGGCTTTTCTGAGACGGGATACTCGAGCTGTCCATCGGTCCGGAGCATACGATCACAGATCAGCAGCGGAATCTCATACTTCCCGCGCGGCAGGTTCAGCACATCTTCTCGCGCATCCCGCAGAACGGCCAGTCCCATCATGCCTGCGTACGTGTTCAGCCGGTTAATGCCCATCGTGTGGTCGTGATAAAACAGCAGCGCCGCATGCTGCAGCGAAGGGTAATAGCAGGTCTGTGATTTTCCCGGCACCACCCACTCTTCCGGATAGCCGTCGCTCGCCGCCGGCGTGCGTCCGCCATGCAGATGAATCACTGCTCGCGACTCCGGCACATCTTTTCCCGCGCCGTGCAGCGAGTGATCGATGGGTAGAAAGTGCCGCGGCGGCAGTTCGTTCGTCCACTCGACGATCATGCCCTTCGCGACCGGCGTCTCGAGCGTCAGGCCAGGAAAGCTTCCGCCCACGGTCCACATCCGTGTTGCCGGCAGATCGCGATGCACCTTTACCATCGCCTCGCATATCGCCATGCGGTAGTACGGTATCTGCTCCTTGCTGTCGTCCGGATTCGCGCGCAGCCCAGCCGCCTGCGCAATCGCGGGGATCGGCAAAGGATCGACAAAGGTCTTCAGCGTGGAAGGGTCGAGCGCCTCAGCCTTCGCCGCCGCACCCAGGAAATGAGATTGAGCAGGGGATGCTGTCTTTCCCAAAAGATCTGCCAGCAGCAGTCCGCCAGCTTCTACAAACTTCCGTCGTGTAATCAAATTCTTCCTCAAAAGAAAAAGGGTAGCAGCGTGTAGCCGCTACCCTGGAAAATAAAAAATCAGAAGTTACCAGCCAAAGCCGCCGTCGTGATCATGGCCGCCGCCGCCCAGGTCGACCTCCACCAGACCCGAATTCTGGTCCAGCAGATACACGCCGCGATTCGGAGCGTTCTTGAAGTCGAACATGTTGGTCAGCGGGCCGGCAATTGCATCAAACGAGCCGGTAATGCGTTGGCCGCCCAGCCAGTTGTCTTCGATAAAGCGCGTGATCGAGCTCTGATCGGTGGTTGTATGATCGACAAAATTGCGCCTCGCGTATGGCGAAATCACCAGCAGCGGAAGCCGTGGACCGTAGCCGCAGCGCCCCTGAGCATGTACGCCGGAGGTGCCCGCTAATGCCGTGTTCGAGCTGCTGCCGCACTGGCCCATGGCCGTCAGTGCGTCCGCAGCCGTCGCCGACTGGTTCACGATCGGGCTCATCTGGTGGTCGTACCAACCGTCAGAGTCGTCATAGTTGATCACTACAGCCGTCGAATTCCATTCCGGACGCGTCTGGAGGAAGTTGATCACCTGCACCACAAACGCCTGCTCGTCGATCGGGTCAGAGTATCCGGCATGCGCATCCTGGAAGCCAGGGGCCTTCAGGAAGCTCACCGCCGGCATGTTGCCCGCCTTCACCGCCGAATAAAAATCGTCGGTGTCGTACTGGTGGTTCGCCTGGTCGGTCTGGCCAATCCGGGTCACGGAGGTCGGACGCAGGTGGTTCGGATTTGCGGTCGACTTGTAGTACTGGAATGGCTCGTGGTGCGGAATGTAATCGGCCTTGGGGCTGTTGGTGATGGTTGAGGTGTGCGAGCGGTTGCAGCCCGTCGTTCCGTTCGGGTTCTTTGTCTGCAGATTGAATCCGCCTTCAAAGAAACCCCAGGTGATGCCCCTGGAATTCAACAGTTCACCGACGTTCTGGCCGCCGAACTGCACAACGGCTCCAGTGGTGGTCGAGCAGACATCGCCAACCGGATCGGCATCGCTGATCAGAGTAAAGCCGCCCGAGCCGTCTTCAATTACATCGCCGCCGGCATTTGCCTGGTCGGTTATGCCGTTCGTCTGGCCGGAGATCAGATTGATCGCGCCCGGCGTGGAAGGCCCAAAGTTGGTGTCATACGAGTTGTCGTTCAGCGCGTAACGCTGCGCGTAGTTCCACAGGGCCGTCACCGTGTTGCCATCGTAGTAGCCCATCACCAGGCCGGTCGTCGTCTGACCGCTCGGTGGAGGTCCGGGCGTGCCAGTGTACTGTGGAAAGGAGTCCATCAGGCCGCCGTGGAAAGCCTGCTGTTCCGGCGTGTAATCGTGGTCCTGATCGGCGGTCGAGGCCTGCGAGCGGTCCAAACGAAAAGGATTGGACGCGCCATTGGCGTTGCCGGTCGTGTTCAATGAGTTCGGATTCGTGAAAAGCAGCCCTTCAGTCAGTCCGTTCACCGTCGGCGTATTCGGTGCGGCCACGAATCGCGGCTCATGCGGTGGGTTCGTTGCTTTTGGGTATGTTCCGAAATAGTGGTCAAACGAGATATTCTCGCCGAAGATCACGACCAGATGCTTGATCGGGGTCGTGGTATCGCCATCACGTTGCGCGTGTGCGGCAACGGGGCAGGCCAGCTGGCTCGATACCAGCAGCGCTGCCAGTGATGTGGCAACAAGCTTTTGCATGCGTCATTCCTCCATGCCGGAAGGGGATTTTTCCAGCACTCCTTGGTTAAATGACCTGCATGTCTATCGCTTTACAGGAATGTTACAACCAGAACAAAACTTCCCCCACGCTCGATAGGATCAAACTCCATGAGCATCAGCCAGATGCCGGGTGCGGATGCCTCAACCTGCCCGGAGCAAAGCCGAAGGGTCTCGATTTTGAGATGTGGGCTTTATAAGGAGGCGCGCACAGCGCGAAGAAGAAAAAAGCACCAATAATGCCTGTGAATACTCCTGCCTCGACCTAGAAGGCCACAATCTGGACCTTCAGCGATGATTGCGGGGAACCAGACTGATAACTTTTCCTGGAGGAGTCTACCGAGGTACAGGGGTTCTCCCGGTACGGAAGTCACACCTGGTAACCACCCCAGCATTTCCAAATTCCCTGCTATACTTAAGCGTTGGGATTTGTGTGCGCCTGCGTTCTGCCGCGGCCGCCTCATAAATACGTAATCCCCCACCATAGAACTGAGATTGAAAGGAAGATTTATCTGTGCTGATGATCCGTTTGGCGCGTTTTGGCGCCCGCAAGCAGCCGTATTACCGCGTCGTTGTCATTGAGAAGGACCGCGCCCGCAACGGCCGCTCCGTGGAAGTTGTTGGTACCTACAACCCCCGCACCAATCCCGCCACAGTCAACCTCAAGCGCGAGCGCATCGATTACTGGACCAGTAAAGGCGCTCAGCTTTCTGACCGTGTAGAGAAGCTGCTGAAGATCGCGCCGGCTGCAGCCTGACCGCCGTGCGTCCTGGGGAAGCGTGAAGGTCTGGCAAGAGTAGTTTTCCCGTTCTCCCCCTAGGCGAGTTATCTCCTTGAAGTTCCGGAAGTAACACGAAAATAGGACACTAGAAAGCACTGTCATCCCCCCTCGGCTTGCTGTTAGTATTGGCCAACCCGAGAGGCAGTAAGCATGTACTCAAAGGGGGGTTGAATGACGCAAGAGCAAATGCCGGACAACATGCAGGAATTAGTCACCGAGATCGCTAAGGCTCTGGTGGATGACCCCAATGCGGTAATGGTAGAGGCTGTAGAGCGCGACGAAAGTACCGTCTTGCGGCTTCGTGTTGCCCCGACTGACGTGGGAAAGGTGATCGGGAAACAGGGACGTACTGCGCGTTCAATGCGCACCATCCTTGGTGCCGTCAGCATGAAGCATCATCATCGCTACACGCTCGACATTCTCGAAGAGCACTTGGAAAAACAAACGCCAAGCGAATGACGATCTGATCGCATCAGACGTCAGGAATGATTCTGCTGGCCCATTGTTTACATGTCATCGATCGTCAACTGTAAGACCCGGGATTCATCCCGCAAATCTAGACATGGGAATTCCTCAATCCGCTCACTTCCCTGCAAAGATCAGTCTCGTCACTCGTCCGCGATCGATGAGCCTGCACTTTCTGCTGCGCCATTTGCCTGCATGCCCGCGCCCAGGAATCTCCCTGTGACGAACCCAGAACAATGGGTTCTCATCGCTCATCTTGTGCGCCCGCAGGGGCGTAATGGCGAGCTGCTCGCCGAGATCCTCACCGACTTTGCCGAGCGCTTCGCAGAACGCCGCAATCTCGTCCTGCTTCACCCCGACGATAAAACGCCCCCGCGTCCGGTCATACTCGAAGAACACTGGCTGCACAAAGGACGCGTTGTTCTCAAGTTCGCGGGGATCGACTCCATCTCCGACGCTGAAACCCTTCGCGGACTCGATGTCGCCATTCCGCGCGCGCAGCGTGCACCCCTCGAAGACGATGCCATCTACATCGACGATCTCATCGGCTGCCACATTATCGATGTCAGCGGTGGCAATGCACGCGACCTCGGGCCCATCGTCAGCGTCGACCGCGACATAACAAGCACACCGCTCCTCGTGCTTCAGTCCTCAACCGGTAAAGAAGAGCTCCTCATCCCCTTCGCCAAGGCCTGGCTGCGCAAAGTGGACATCGAAAGCAAGCGTATCGAAATGTCGCTCCCCGAAGGCCTGCTCGCCATCAATGAACCCTTCAGCAGCGAAGAAAAATAGAGCAGGAAGATTACGAAGTTTGAACTCTGCTGGCAGGTCTCCGCACCCTCTGTGTACTCTGTGATGAATCATTTCTTCACGGATTCTCGGCGCTCTTAGCGTTGGTAGTTGAAAATAACAATGCAATTCGACATCATCACCATCTTCCCCGACTTCTTCTCAAGCATCCTCGCCCACGGAGTGCTCAAGCGCGCCCTCGCGACTAACCTGCTCCGTGTCGAGACACATAACCTCCGCGATTTCGCCCACGACCGTCATCGTACCGTCGACGACCGCCCCTTCGGCGGTGGCGAAGGCATGGTGCTCAAGCCCGAACCCTTAGCCGAAGTCATCGAATCTCTGCAGATCGCCGCAAAACCCGACCGCAACCCCGCAAAAGAAACCGTCGTCCTGCTTTCCGCCCAGGGCGCGCGATTCGCCCAGTCCACCGCCCGCGAACTTGCAACCCTCGACCGCGTCGTCCTCATCTGTGGACGTTACGAAGGAGTCGACGAGCGCGTCAACGAACTCTTCTGCGACCGTGAGCTCTCGATCGGCGACTACGTGCTCTCCGGCGGCGAGCTCGCAGCCGCCGTCATCCTCGACGCCACCATGCGGCTCATCCCGGGCGTCCTCGGCAACGAGGCATCCAGCGCCTATGAGAGCTTTGGCCAGCCCGACGCCTCTTTTCCTGAAAATGAAGGCGGGCCGCCGCGCTCCACCCACGGGGCAGGAGGGTTGCTCGACTACCCCCACTACACCCGTCCAGCAGAATTCCGCGGCCTTGTGGTGCCCGAAGTCCTCAGCGGCGGCAATCACGACCAGATCCGCCGCTGGCGCCGCGAACGAGCCCTCGAAAAAACCTGGCGAAACCGCTCTGACCTGCTCGAAGCCGCTGAATTGACGCCAGAAGACCGCAAATTCCTGGAAAAGCTGAAGCATTTCACCGGCCCCGAGTCATTCTGAGGCGCAATCCGCCGAAGAATCCATGGGATGCAAGTAAGTGCAGAAAGCGGCTGGCAACTTCTGCCATGAATGCCTCTGTGTCCTCAGTGCGCTCTCTGGTCGAAGATTTTCCTTCGCAAACCTTGGCGCACTCAGCGTCCGGGCGGTAGAAGTGACGACATCCTGCAAATCCCTCAATTTTCATGTAAACTAAGAATTCTGAATTCATACGCAGGAAAGAACAATGTCTATTCATCCAGTCATGCAGCGCCTTGCCGATAAATTGAACCGCACGGACCTGCCCCCCTTCGTCGCCGGCGACACCGTCCGCGTTCAAGTCAAAATCAAGGAAGGCGACAAGGAACGCCTGCAGGCATTTGAAGGCATCGTCATTGCCCGCAAAAACGGCCCGCAGGGCAGCTTCACCGTCCGCAAAATGAGCTTCGGCCAGGGTGTCGAGCGTATCTTCCCATTCAATTCGAAGGTCATCGACAAGATCGAGAAAATCCGCTCAGCCCGCGTTCGCCGCGCCAAGCTCTTCTACCTACGCGGACTCCGTGGCAAAGCCGCCCGTCTCAAAGAAGTCGAGCGCACCTAGGCCCTCCCACATATCTACAACAACGCCCCGGCCAAACCGGGGCGTTTGTTTTCATAGGGCTCGGCTACTAATCTGCTATCATAAAATCGACTAGTCAAATCAACCAGTCGAAATAATATGCGCCAAATACAAGCCTCAGAAGCAAAAACACACCTACCTGAATTGCTCGACGAAGTAGAGCGCGGCGCTACGCTCATCATTACCCGACACGGCAAACCGATCGCTCGACTCGTACCAGAAACCGATCGTCGCCGGTCAGAAATCGCTGAAGGCGTAGCAAGAATGCAGGCAAGACGACGCAACGCTCCATCCATCACAGTGCAAGAGTTGCTTTCAGCCCGCGAGATGGGGCGGAAGCACTGATGCCCTTTGTGCTCGACGCATCGGTCACCGCAAGCTGGGCCTTCCGTGACGAGCAGCACCCGCACGCGGATCTGGCGCTGGAGCGCATACGAGCCGATCAAGCCCTCGCACCAAGTCTCTGGTGGTTTGACGTGCGCAACATTCTCATCGTGAGCGAGCGGCGCAAGCGTCTACGCGAAGCAGAAACAGCCGCATTTCTAAGAGATCTCGCAACCCTCGGTGTCGATCTGGATCTAACACCTGAAACAAATGAAGTTCTGCGTCTGGCCCGTACCCATCATCTCTCTGTCTATGACGCAGCTTATCTGGAACTGGCACTGCGAAAGAATACTCCTCTCGCCACGCTCGACACCGACCTTGTCCGAGCGGCACGGATCGAGTCTGTTCACATCGTTGGAGAAACCGTCTAGCCACTGTTCCAGCCTTCTGCCGGGTGCGTTGGGGTGATGAGTCATGCGAATCCGGAGACGAACCGCCCTGATTTCCACCGCTATCCACCACCCCTCCAGAGCTAAACTCAATCTGATGCCCCGTGCTCCAAAATTCACTCTGGAAGCCGACCTCCCAGAGGAGGAAGAAACCTTATCCGCTGCCACTAGAAAGATGCGCATGCTGCGCTCGCTCGTCTGCGGCAACAAATACGAGAAGGCCGCGCGCACCCAGGGCTTCACCAGCATCGCCGGAGTAGACGAAGTAGGTCGCGGCTCCCTCTTCGGCTGTGTCGTCGCCGCCGCCGTCATCCTGCCGGAGAACACTCGCATTCGCGGCCTGCGCGACTCAAAGCAACTCCTGCGCGAAGACCGCGAGCGCCTTGCCAAGATCGTCGAGCAGAAAGCCATCGCCATCGCCATCGAAGAGATCGACGCCGCCACCATCGACCGCATCAACATCTACCAGGCATCAAAGCTCGCCATGACCCAGGCCGTCCTCAAGCTCGCCCCGGCGCCCGATCACCTGCTCATTGACGCGCTCCGCCTCAACCATCCCTGCGCGCAGACCAGCATCATCTACGGCGACTCGCTGTCCATCTCCATCGCAGCAGCATCCGTCGTCGCCAAGGTCTACCGCGACCGTCTCATGCGCGAGCTGCATGAGCGATACCCGGAATACGGCCTCGCCTCACACAAGGGCTACAGCACACCTGTGCATCTGGCTGCGCTCGAAAAATATGGCCCGACACCGCTCCACAGAAAAAGCTTCCGCCCCGTCGCGCAAACTTCGCTCCCATGGGACGTTCCGCCCGCAGTCGAAATCATTGAAGTTCCAACAGATATCCTGCCTGCATAACCATCCATTCGCTACACTGGACCATCAGCCTCATCACAGGGAGCTACACATTTGTCTTACCGCATGATGTGCCTCACCGCGCATCCCGACGACGAAAGCGGAGCCTTCGGCGGCGCACTGCTCATGGCGCACGATAGAGGCGTCGAAACCACCGTCATCTGCCTCACCGAAGGCGCGGCCGGCAGCTTCCGCGGTAATGCCACCAGCAACGAAGAGCTCGCCACTCTTCGCCGCAGTGAGTTCGACGCCGCCGGAAAAATTCTCGGCATCACCCACTCTGAAGTCCTCGACTACCCCGACGGCAAACTCGACCAACAGCACTTCTATGAGTTAACAGGCGTGTTGGTCGAAAAAATCCGCAAGCATCGCCCGCAGGTTGTTCTCACCTTCGGCGGCGACGGCGGCGTCAACCTGCACCGCGACCACACCATCATCTCGCTCGCAGCAACCGCCGCCTTCCACTGGGCTGGACGCGCGCAGTTCTTCCCCGAAGCAGGCACACCCTACGCCCCGCAAAAGCTCTATTATTCGAACACTCCCTGGGTCTCTGTCTTCAACTCGAACGAAGGCGCAAACGCCGCCCGCGTTCCCTGGTCCCTCATCCTCGAACTTGGTGAATGGAAAGAACGCAAAATCGAAGCCTTCAAAATGCACGCCACACAACACGGAGTGATCGAGCGCATCCGCGAGTTCATCGACAAGTACATGAATGACGAGCGCTACCTGCTAGCTGCCTCCCGTGATCCGCGCCCGCTCGCAGAAGATAACGCACTCTTCGCCGGAATTACCGAAGACTGACAGCTATTACCAATGCCGTCATCCTGAGCGAAGCGCGTCAGCGCGCAGTCGAAGGATCTGCTTCATTTATGAATCGTAGTCAGCGTAACGCGCTCTCCGCTACTTCGCCGCGCGCTCCGGCGAATGAATAAACACATCCACCTGCTGCCCCACATACACCGGAAACTGCGGTGGCTCAAAGCGAAACTCCAGCTGCAGCACGCGCACATCCACGCGCTCCGAATTCGAACCCGTCAGATTTTCCTTCGGAATCATATAGGGCACAATCCGCACAAACTGCATTGGAAACTGCCGCGTCGCATCGCCCTTCAGCATCGCCGTCGCCGTTGAACCCGACACCACATGCGAGGCGTTGATCTCATCCACATCCACGCGCACCATGAGCGAATCGGTGTCGCCAAACAGCACCGGCGACGTGCCCGAAGTACTCGAAAGATACTCACCGACGCGATTGTTCACCTGCAGAATCTTCCCATCTGCCGGAGCGCGCACCGTCATCTTGTCCAGCAGTACCTGCTGCTGGTCGCGCGTCGCAGTCATTGTCTGTAGATTCGCCTGCTGTTCAGTGAGCGAAGCCTCGGCATTCCGCAGTTGAGCCTCCGCCTGCCGCTCCTGCGCAACCGCCTGCTGCCAGCGCGCTTTGTCAGCATCACTTGTCTTGGCGCTGGTCATGTTTGCCTGGTCGGAAACGATCCCGTCTTTATGCAGGCCTTCGTTGCGTTCGGCAATCTGCGCCGCATCCTCATAGGTAGCCTTCGCCGTGTCCACCGCCGCCTTCGCGCTGTTCCAATTCGCCTGCTGCGTTACGATGTCCGCCTGCGCCGTGTCTATCGTAGCCCGCGCTTTAGAGACATTCGCGTCTGCCTGCTCGACGATCGTACGCTGCTCGCGGTCATCGATCGTATACAGTTTGTCTCCGCGATGGACAATGTCGTTTTCCTTCACATACAGCGCGCTCAGCTGACCGGAAACCGGAGGCGCCAGGTTATAGTTGCGATCCGAAGCCTCCACCAGCCCGGTCGCCGCAATCGCGTGCTCATACGGAGACGCCGGTGGCGCAGCCAGCGGACTCTCATGCGGCACCCTCCGCGCAGAAACCGTCACCCACACCGCAATCAGAACCACTCCCAGCAGCGGAAGAAGAATACTCAGTCGCTTCGTCATTGGACCGTCTCCTTACTATGAGCGGGTGCCAATTCATTCTCATGAATCGACAGAATCCGCCCATCCAGCATCTCCGCAATCCGGTCGCCGTAGGGAAAAATGCGGCTGTCATGCGTCACCACCACAATCGCGCGATCGCCCGTCAGCGCCGTCGAGCGAAACATCTCCAGAATCATCTTCCCCGTATCGCCATCGAGCGCCGCCGTCGGCTCATCGCACACAATCAACTTAGGCTCAGTGATCAGCGCCCGCGCAATCGCCACCCGCTGCTGCTGTCCGCCCGAAAGCTGCGACGGCAGAAAATCGGCACGGTCCGCCATACCAACTCTGTCCAGATACACCCGCGCCTTCTCAACCGCCTCGTCAAACTCCACACGATGGATCAGAAGAGGAATGGCGACATTCTCCGCGGCTGTCAAAGTAGGCAGCAGGTTGTACTGCTGAAAAATGAAGCCGATATTGTCGCGCCGGAACGCCGTCTTCTCCTGCTGCGTGAGCTCGTCGATGCGTGTTCCAAAAACATCCACCTCGCCTTCGGTCGCATCCAGAATCCCCGCCAGCACACTCAGAAGCGTCGTCTTGCCGCAGCCCGAAGGTCCGACAAGCAGCAGCAGCTCGCCCGTGTGCACGTTGAAATCAACGTTGCTCAGCGCGTACACCTCCGTCGTGCCCACACCGAACAGCTTCGTCACACCCCGCAGGCACGCCGCATGCGTGCCGTTCCCTGTCTCACAACCGCTAGTACTCGACTGCATCGACATTCCCATCCCCTTATTCATTACCTTGTCATCCTGAAGAGCACAGCGACGAAGGATCTGTTTTCCCCATACAGCTACGAACAAGGGTGCCCCATCCTTCGCGAAGTGAAGGGTGGGAAGTACAGTTCCAAATCGGCAGATCTGCCATGTAGATTCGCAATCCACCATTACCCACGAAACACGACCGCTGGTTCAAGCTTCACCACTTTGCGAATGCTGATCAGCGCCGACAGCAAACAGATCGCAATCACCGCTACAAAACTGATCACGACCATCGGCCACGGTGTTGCAAACGCAATCTTGCTGTCCTGCCCACCCGCAAGCAGCCCGAAGATGCCGCCCAGCCCCGCGCCCGTCCCATAGCCCACCAACCCCACCAGCAGCGCCTGCAGCAGAATCATCTTCGTCAGCGTTGCGCCGCTCGTGCCCATCGCCTTCAGTGCGCCAAAGTAGCGCTCGTTTTGCAGCGCGAACTGATAAAACGTCTGCCCCACAATCGACATGCCCACTAGTAACACCATCAGCAGCGAGATGCCAATGCTGATCGGAATCCCCGTGTTCTCGAGGTAATAGTCCATCGTCAACCAGCGGAATTCCTGCTCGGAATATGCTGCTAATCCTATGGTTGCGCGAATGCGCCGCGTCACTTCACTCAACGGAACTCCATCCGCCGGAGCCGCCAGCACAAAGTTCAACTGCTTCCGCTGTTGCGGCGCATACTGCAGCGCGCGGTCATACGACGCATACACAAATGGATAGGAGAAGAAATCGCGCGGCACATCGGCAATCCCCACCACCCGCGCCTGGTTATCATTCATCTCGAAGACCTGACCCGGCTTCGGATTATCCAGCTTCTCCGATTCGGCTCGGCCGATAATCACCGCCTGGTCCTGCGTCAGCAGCCGGCCGTTACCCGAAATCATCTTTGGCCGCCCGAAGAACGTATCGTTGTCCAGCCCATACAACCGCACTGTCTGAAAATTTCCATCCGGCAGATGCGCCGACACCAGCTGCAACAGCAGCGGCACCGCCCACTTCACTCCCGGCACGCTGCGCACGCGCTGCAGATCGGTATCGAGCAGCGGCTTGCTTTCATCCACGCTCCTGAGCTGCGGATCGCTCACCCAGATCGGTGCGCCGACTACTTCCACAGGCCGCGCCGTCCGCAGAATCAACCCGCAGAAAATCGAGCCCTGCTGTAGGAACAGAAACGACACGACCACCAAGCTGCTTACCAGAGTGAAGTATTTGCTGCGGTCGCCCATCAGCATCTTGATCGCAATCTTCCACATCGTCAGTTCGTTCCCTTCTCGCGCTCCAGCCCGCGCAATCCAAGCGCGGTTAAATGCGCAATGTGTTTCGAAGCCATCTCGATGTACTCGGGATTATGCGAATCCACGCCCGCAAGTACGCGATATGACACACGCGCTTTATAGATATGCAGGCACTGCCCGATAATCCCCGAAATCACCATGAACACACGCATCTCCGGAAGTCCCGGAGCAAGCATCACAATCACCGCGCGCAGAATGCTCCCCACCGGCTGAAAAAACTCGCGGATCACCGGCTCGAAACGCTGCTTCCCTTCCGACTGTTCGCGCATCACCAGATGACTGTGCTTGGCCGCCGGCGACACCAACACCTCAAGAAAATTCTGAATGCACCCGCGCAGTGCCTCTTCCGCAGACTTGCGCGATCTGTTCTTGAGCGCGGCATCCAGATGTTTCTGCATTCGCTCCCGCATCTCTCCACATGGAGCGAGGCACGAGCGCAGCGCTTCGGTATACAGCGCGTCCTTGCTGCCGAAGTGGTAGCTCACCGCCGCCACATTCACGCCCGCCGCCGTCGCCAGATCGCGCACACTCGTCCCCTCATAGCCCTTCTCTGCAAACAGCTTGATTGCGGCATCAATCAGCCGCGCCCGCGCATCCTCCTGCTCCGATGCGCGAACAGATTTCGTCCGCACCGCTTTCCCAACCTTTTTCTTAGCAACCATGACTTTTTTCTATTTAAACGAACGTTTCAAACGATTGTTTGAATGCTACGCGCACGAATCCGTCCAACGCAAGAGATACGTGACCAGCAAGCTTCAAATTTTTGTCAGGAAATGCAGTGAGACAGTCGGACAGTGGGACGCGAAAAAGAAATGCGCGGAATCAATCCGCGCATTTCTCTGGAGCATTGGGGAGGGATTTCAGTAGCAGGCGCACTCTTCCTGCCCGCAATACGAACAGCAGGAGCACTTGCAGTTTGGCGCGAAGCGCGTTTGCCCGTCCGGCCAGGACCCACCGGCGATCGACGGAATCAACAGGACCTCATCGCCATCCTTGAATGCATACTTCTCATTGCCCAGGAAGCGAATATCTTCCTCGTTCACATAGAAGTTGATGAACCGCCGCACGTTCCCCGTCTCATCGCGCAAGTGCGTCTTCAACGCTGGAAACGTGACTTCAATCTCATCAATCAGCTGCGGCAAATTGCTCGCGCTCGACTGAATCTCTTTCGCGCCATTCGTGTGCTTCTGAAACGCATTCGGCAACAATACTCTAACGGACATTTCCACCTCCCGATACCAGCTCGTTCAATTCCTTAATTTCGTTGATGTAGTTCTCAAAGTCTGTCAGCCGCGGACGAATCGCCTCTTCCGTCTCATACGCACCAGCCAGCACATCGGTCGTCTTCAACCCGTTGCCCGTGATGCAGCTCACCGTCAGATCATCGGTCTTGATGCGGCCATGCGCATACAGCCTCGCGGTCACTGCGGTTGTTACGCCGCCAGCCGTCTCGGTAAAGATGCCTTCCGTCTCCGCCAACTCTTGAATGCCGGACACGATCTCGACATCCGACACATCCTCGGCCCAGCCACCACTCTCGCGAATCGCCTTCGCCGCATACACACCGTCTGCAGGGTTCCCAATCGCCAGCGATCGTGCAATCGTCGACGGCTTCTGCGGTTCGATATGGTCCGCGCCCGTCTTTACCGCCTTCGCAATCGGTGAGCAGCCGGTAGCCTGCGCTCCAAAGAAGCGAACGTCCTTCGGTTCCACCAGACCGAGCGCAATCAACTCCTTGAAGGCCTTGCGAATCTTCGTAATCAGCGACCCGCCCGCCATCGGCACCACCACGTTGTCCGGCAAGCGCCAACCAAG
>Ga0207035_1157_pt1 | contig 16293 bp, 16 predicted proteins | sample Alteio_BWMinCont_77_FD_153272 | JGI IMG/M metagenome (GOLD analysis project Ga0207035, IMG submission 153272) | Enriched cells from forest soil in Barre Woods Harvard Forest LTER site, Petersham, Massachusetts, United States -... | ecosystem: Environmental > Terrestrial > Soil > Temperate forest >... | reverse complement strand
TATACAAGTAAAAATCATACAAAAAAAGCACACATTGAATCCAGAAAAGAGTATTTTGCAACTTTAGCAGATAATATCGATATCCCTGGAATAATAGCCGAAAGGGATTATTCTTTTGATGACAGTAAGATGAGAAACGCAGGAAGATGTAGAAAAGCGAGAAGTTGATTTTGTAGTTGTTCAAGATAAAAAACCGAAAACATTTGTAGAAGTTAAATGGAACGATCGTGAGATATCGCCCAGCTTACGATATTTAAAGTCTAAATTTCCTAAAGCCGAAGCATGGCAAATTTCAGCGATAGGTGAAAAGGATTATCAAAGTCCTGAAGGCATAAGAGTTTGCCCTGCGCGGCTTTTTTTAAGTCAATTAATATAACAAAGGATGTAATTTATGTTGGCAGTCAATCTATGCTCGCAGAGAACCTAAATAATTAGGTAGGGGAAGCTTTTTGCCTTACTTGATTTTTAGTATTTAGTTTTGTTATATACTGACCCCATTCCATGCCAAGTTCTTCATCTGCACACTTATTGAAATTTAACTAGTTGCGCGTTGGACTCGGTGGTTGCGATTGCGATTTATTTAACTCATTAATATATTCATCCCATTTTTGTCCAAGACTAGGATTTTCAAGTAAGGCCTGACGACGTGCTTCCGGAGTGTCATTACCCAAGTGAGCTTTGACTGCTTTTTCTGTTTCTGCATCTGGTTTTGGTGTGAATCCCATTCTTTCAATTAAATCGTGCATTAAAATTGCTGTTTCAACTGCTTCGGGAGGATGCCCGCAATTATTAATATTAACCGTGGACACATTTCTTGAACGAGCAAGGTTACAGGCTTGTATTACCATATGCAAGGTTGATAAATGATCTGGAATTTCTTCTGCGGAAACAAAATTAACCCGATTAATTGTATCGCCTGTTGGCGGAACACGACTGACAATAATAACTGGTTTATCGTTACGTGTAAGTTTAAAAGAGGAGGGTGAAGATGGCTCGGGGCCTGTAACCTTTAAATTAGAAAAGATTGCTGCTTCTATAGTCTCTATAGTAGGATCAGTGTTAGTTGTTACGCCATGCGGCCTTTGCTCACTAGTGCGTCTAGAATTTTCAATTATAAATGGCCAGTCCTGGCTACTTAGAGCACCAATTCTGGCATGTGGTCTTTTAGATAAATTTTCTAAATAATCTCCTTCAGCACTGGCTCTCGTTTGCAGGACATGCAATACAGTTCCCTGTTCACCGAATATGGCCGGTCTTGTGCGAGCTTGGCGTCTTTGCTCAGCGCCTGGTACGCTTAAGGCGGGATGACCTGCAGCTCCTCCTACTGCCAGTCCAGGGTGGGGTTCTGATTCTGTTTGTTGTTGGCTACGACGAGTAGCAGCGCCGGTTGTAAAACTTACGCGGTCACTTGGGGCAGCGCCACCACTACTCAAACGTGTGGTTGTGGTTCGTGGGGGTGAGGTGCTAGCAGATTGTGAGGAGGCTGCGCCTGCTTGTTGAGTGCGCGGGTAGGTTGCTGCTGCTGTTGCTGTAGATGAGCCTGCAGCCGCTGCAACGGCAGCGTTAAGTGTTTCGGTTTCGTTAAATGATGTTGCGTTTGCATTAAGAAATTCTGTGCTAACTGAGGTTCCTTCTGTAAGTTTTTTTGCATTGCGAAGATACTCCGCCTGTAAAGTCTTTGTATATATTTCTAATTTATTCTTGCATTTATCCAATAGTCTTTCTCTATAAGATAGGGTTCGATATCGAGTTCTAACCCAGCTGTAGAAAACAATTCGTCTACAATCTGCAGATCGTGAAGAAAATTAGTTGGCACAAATTAATATCCTGAAACTTTAAAAAAATGTCTGACGGATATCTTACCATACTTTCGAACGTACTCAAGCAGTTTTTTTTTATCCAAATTTTTTAAATTTTGATTAACCTTTTCCTTGATCGCCTTCTCATCCTCTGAAAGTAATTTGAGATTATTTAACATATCAACAACGAGAAACTCTTTATCTATTTTTTTAGGAAATCCTTTTAAATTTATTCGGAAGTTAAAATTGCGTCCCCCCAATTTAACTTTTACATGCCGCTTTTTATTATAAACAACGGTTGTATTATAAAGCTGAGTTAAACCCATTCCTAATCCAGTATAATCATTCCAAGATACTAACAAAAAATCTTTGTCTTTCAAAAAACAATGCACCAGATCCTTTTCATTAGGCGGCAAAAATCCAAAAGTAGATTTTTTAGGCCGATAATAAAGCCCCTGCGATAGCTTCTTTACTGCACCCTCTCTTTCCAAAGATTTTAAAGATCTATCTACTGTTTTAGAATATGGCCCTAGCATTTCACGCCTATAGACTTTTCCTGGCAGTAATACATTTTTCAATTTTGCAGTGTTTGTAGTCTTCATATAATAAGTTTAGATTTATTTACTTAAGAAGTAAATAATTTAATTTAAATTTTTGACATTTATGATGCATATCTATTTGATTTTAATTAAATTTACATGAAAAATTAAATGTGTGTTAGTTGAAGTAATATTAGTATTATATGCACGTTAAAGTGCATTTGATAATTGAATTGACGAGGTGATATCTTGAAAGATTGCATACCCCATCGGCAACTATAAACTCATTAGTCTCCTGTTAGTTCCCCGCAATGGTCATATGATCAATCCAAAGCGATCCGGTTAAAATATTGCTTCTCTTTTCAACATCGTTCCCCACAGCCACCAGATTTGAAAACATCTCTTTTAAATTCCCCGCAATGGTAATTTCTTCTACGGGGTATTGGATCTCACCATTTTCTACCCAAAAACCGGCTGCCCCTCGCGAATAATCTCCTGTGACAATATTAACACCGTGCCCCAGCAATTCTGTTACGAGCAAGCCTTTATTCATACCCCTTAGCAATTCGGGTAAACTGTATTGACTGTGCGAAAGAATCAGATTATGTATGCCACCGCAATTTCCGGTTGTTTTTAGACCCAGTTTTCTGGCGGAATAACTGCCTAACACATAACTTTGTAGCATGCCATCTTTAATAATATCATGTCGTTTAGTAGCAACCCCTTCTTGATCAAACGGCGCACTGCCAAGCCCTTTTGGTAGATGTGGCTCTTCTTCGATTTGCACAAATTTCGGAAAAATCCGTTTGCCTAAATGATCGAGCAAAAATGAAGATTTTCGATATAAATTACCGCCAGAAATGGCTGCAATAAAACTGCCAATTAAACCACCTGCAATTTCCGAAGCAAAAATAACCGGGGCTTCGCAGGTTTTTATTTTGCGTGCGTTTAAACGTCTTAAGGTTTTTTCTGCAGCCCGTTGCCCCACACGCCCTCTGGGGGTTAGATCGTTTCCATCCCGCGCAATGGTAAAATCATAATCCCGCTGCATAGAGTCGCCCGCTTTTGCAATCACTGTACAGGAAAGCGAGTGTCTTGTGCTGGGGTATGCGCCTAAAAACCCATGCGTATTACCATAAACACGAAAACGATTATGCGTAGAAAACGTTGCACCATCGGAATTGACAATTCTCGAATCCAAAGTTCTGGCCGTGGCTTCGCATTCTTTTGCCCAAACAACCGCCTGTTCTGGATTAATATCCCAGGGATGATATAAATTAAGATCGGGAATGCTAGTAGCTATGCAATCGGGATCAGCTAATCCAGAACACGGATCTTCTTCGGTATAGGCCGCTATCCGACAAGCCGCTTCTAAAGTGGCATGTAACGCATCTGGATGTATATCGGTGGTGGAAACAGAACCTTTCTTTTTACCTTTATAAACTGTAATCCCCAGCGATTTATCATGATTAAATTCAATCGTTTCGACTTCACCCAATCGCACCGTAACCGATAAACCGGATTCGTAAGAAACACCTGCTTCTGCAGCATCCATGCCTAAACTTTTTGCTTGTTCTAAAACACTGGCAACCACTTCTTTTAAATTGGACCATTGGCTCTCTGTGTTCAACGTTCTGTTCCTCCTACCGTCATTGTCTCGATTTTAAGGGTTGGCTGCCCTACCCCAACGGGTACGCTTTGTCCTTCTTTACCACAAACCCCAACGCCCGCATCCAATTTTAAATCGTTACCCACCATGGTGACTTGTTTTAACACTTCCGGACCGCTACCAATTAACGTTGCCCCTTTCACAGGTTTTGTTATTTTACCATTTTCAATCAGATACGCTTCGCTGGCATTAAAAACAAACTTTCCAGAAGTGGTATCTACTTGCCCGCCGCCAAAATTAACGGCATACAACCCTTTATCGACAGAGGCAATAATCTCTTCTGGATAATGATTACCCGCCAGCATATAAGTGTTTGTCATACGCGGAATGGTTAAGTGTGCATAAGATTCTCTTCTGCCATTCCCGGTTGATTTTGTATTCATTAGGCGCGCATTTAATTTATCTTGTAAATAGCCCTTTAAAATACCATTTTCAATTAAAACGGTACATTGAGAAGGCGTTCCTTCATCGTCAATATTGAGCGATCCCCTTCTGCCAGGTAACGTACCATCGTCCACAACGGTGCATAATGGTGAAGCCACGCGTTCTCCAATACGCCCTGAAAATGCAGAGCTGCCTTTGCGGTTAAAATCTCCTTCTAGACCATGCCCAACGGCTTCGTGCAATAAAACACCTGGCCAGCCAGGCGCTAATACCACGGGCATAGAACCTGCAGGCGCAGGCATTGCCTGTAAATTAACCAGCGCTTGACGAACGGCTTCGCGTGCATAACCTAGCCCTAAGTCTTGTTCTAAAAAGTGCGTGTAACCAAAACGACCGCCGCCGCCACTACTGCCTTGTTCACGACGTCCATTTTCTTCTGCAATCACGCTGACATTGAGTCGTACCAATGGACGAACATCGGCACTAAAAGTACCATCACTGCCTACTATCAAAATAATTTCATGCACGCCAGAAAGACTAGTAATAACCTGTTGAATGCGAGGATCTGCTTTTCTAGCTTCTGCATCTAATTGCCGCAATAAGGTAATTTTATCTGCATCTTGCATCGAACGAAGGGGATCTTCTACCCCATACAGTAAACGAGGGGTCGGCAGTCGGTTCCACACCTGAATTTTATTTTTGCCGCCTTGCAGTGCAATGGTTCTGGCAGCGCCTGCGGCCTGTTCTAACGCGGGCAGAATAATATCGTCAGAATAGGCAAACCCTGTTTTTTCGCCGCTAATGGCACGCACGCCCACCCCGTAATCGATGTGATAGCTGCCTTCTTTAATAATCCCGTCTTCTAATATCCAAGATTCGTGGTGCGCGCTTTGAAAATATAAATCGGCATAATCCACAGCATGGCCTAATACTTTTCCTAATACCTGCTGCAGTTGTTGATCGGAAAGGCCCGCGGGTTCCAATAACGTATGTGTGGCAATGTCTAAATAATCGGTTTCTAGCTCTAAAGTTTGCATTGTAAAATCCTTGTAGCTCATGTGCGCCCTCGGGTTATTAAGTTGGCTTAATTTATATTGCGATGTTAATATTATAGTCTATCATCACCAGAAGCGAAGTACCTATTTTTTTAAGCACAAAAGCGCTATTGATTGGCTAGGGGGTCAAAATGGGATATTTAATTGCCGCCTCTTTTATTTGGGCATTTTCATATGGTCTTATTAAAGTTAATTTAACATCGCTGGACCCTAACTTTGTTACTTTTTGCCGCCTAACCTGTGCACTGCCTTTATTTTTACCTTTTTTACGCATCAGAAAACTTTCTGCCAAAGATAGCGGATATCTCATTATGATTGGCGCTGTTCAATATGGCTTAATGTATCTTTGTTTTATTCGTTCTTTTCAATATTTAAATGCGCATCAAGCAGCGCTTTTTACAACCCTTACGCCCTTTTATGTTATTTTAATTAACAGTCTATTGTCTAAGAAATTTTCGGCTTACTATCTCATGACTGCCGCAATGGCGGTGGTTGGCGGGGGCATTATTTACTTCCAATATTCAGAAAAACCTGAAATTTTTCAAGGATTTTTATTGGTCCAAGGAGCGGACATTTGTTTTGCGTTTGGACAAGTCGCCTACAAAAAATTTAGACAGCTTCGTACAGATTTAAAAGATTTGGATGTTTACGGGCTTCTTTTTATTGGTGCCGTTATCACCGCTGCTTTGTCCACAAGTTGGTTTGGGGGCTGGAAAAGCTTTCCATTGGTTACCTCTCAACAGTTGCTGGTTTTAATCTATCTGGGTACCATTGCTTCGGGCATTTGTTTCTTTTGGTGGAATAAAGGCGCTGTTAACACTAACCCAGGCACACTGGCTGTTTTTAATAACCTTAAAAGCCCGCTGGCAATTTTGGTTTCTTTATTGTTTTTTGGCGAACAAACCGATTTAATGCGATTATTTCTCGGGCTTTCTTTAATTGGATTCGCCGCATTTCTTTCTGAAAGACACGAAAAAATGCCTTTTAAGAAATTAGCGATTCATGCGTCTTAGAGATTATTCTTGTTCAATATTTCAATCAATAACAGGATATGCGCCTTGCTGGGCCCTTTTTGATAATTCGCTCCGTTTAATTTTTCCACTGTTCGTTCTTGGAAAATCGATCGTTTCATAGAATATTTTAGGACATTTATAAGAAGGTAACTGTTTTTCAAAAAATATTTTTAATTCTTGACTGTTGACTTTTTCAGGGCCTGCCCAGCTTAGCAAAGCACAAATTTGTGTTCCCCACTCTGAATGAGGCATACCAAAAACTGAGATTTCTTTTATGGCTGTTAAATTAATAAATATTTTTTCAATTTCTTCTGGGTAAACATTTAACCCCCCCGGTAATGATTAAATCGCCATCGCGTCCTATTAAAAATAGATAATGATTGAGATCCAAATAACCTTGATCTCCGACTGTCGCCCAATCCCCTTTTTGTCTAAATCCAAGTTTATCCGCTTCCATTACATAACCTTGACTAATATAGGGACTTTGTACCCAAACCGTGCCTATTTCCCCAACGGGTAACGGCTTATCCGCTCGATCGGTTATTTTAATTTTAACCCCTGGAAATACTTGACCCACAGAATGATTAAATGGATGTGTAACAGAGGTAATATTTGCTGTTATAAAGCCTAATTCAGAGGCACCATAATATTCATAAATCGCCGCTTTTGGAAAAAACGTTTCTATTTTTTCTGAAGTGATTTTAGATAATTTTGATCCTGCTGTAATAATTTTTTTGACTGAGTTAAATGATTTCGCATTAAATTGCTTAGTCTCGCACTCTAATTCGCCTATCAATTTATTCAGCATGGTGGGAACAACCACCAAAGAAAGAGGCGCGGTGAGTTCTGTAAAAAGATTTATCAATTTTGAGGGATCAAATTTCTTTAAAAAAATAACCGATGCACCAACGGTAAGTCCTTCAAAGGTTGCATAGAGGGATAAACCATGAACGAGCGGCCCTGGCACTATCACCGTCATTTGGTTATCTATACCAAAAAAAGAAGCGCTGGCAGCCATGCTTTTTTTCCAAGCATGATGCGTTTGAAGATACGCTTTGGGTAAAGTCGTCGTCCCAGATGTAAAACCTACAAATAACATATTTTCTTTAAATTTAAACGTTTCGTTAGTTTTCTTGCACTGTAAAATTAGCCTGTTTCCTATGTGATTAATAATACAATAGTGCGCCAAGATCCCTTTAAATTGCGCCAGTACTTTTTCGCTGGTTAATAGTAATTTTGGCGAATAGATCTCTACTATATTCTCAAGTTGTTCTTGGCTCCAACTGGGATCAAATAACAGAGGAACTGCCTTAGAACCAACGATTGAAATGAAATTTACAATAAGCTGAATATCATTTTCTAAAAATAATCCAATACCCCAATATTCTTCTTTTTCAGAACGTAAAAAATTTAATTGCTTTGCAAGACTGAGACTATTGTTTAGTAAACTCTTGTAACTCAAATGTTTTTTTTCGCACATTATAGCCGTTTTATCGGAATAAGCCGCAGCATTCTTAATAAGACCATCCAGAATGCCTATATCTGTTCTAAGTGAATTTTGCACCGTAGTCTACCTTAATTAAGTTGGCTTAAGCACTTATTGACAATTAAATACGGTAATGTAACATTCTAGCATGGTAATGGCGGTATTCTATGAGCGCAAGTCTTGATGAAATAAATCAGAAGCTAGATAATCCTGAAGCTAGCCAAACAATCAGTAATGCTGATGCAACAAATGATATTGAGGAAACAACCATGAAACCGCTGACTAGAATAGGACGAGCTGTCGCCGCAGCCGCCGCACGAGCAGTGATTTATAAATCGTATGGAGAACCCAGCCGTGTCTTATTAATGCAATATCTCTCTCAGGCGCAAGCAAAAGCGAAACTTCAGCCCCATCAAATTTTAGTTAAAATGAAAATGAGCAGCATCAACCCATCGGATCTGATCCCTATTAGAGGTGCTTATCATGGACGTATTCAGTTGCCCTGTGTTCCTGGGTATGAAGGCGTCGGTACCGTTGTCGAAAGCGGAAGCAAAGTAAGTGACCCGCCCATTGGGTCTCGCGTACTGGCGTTACGCGGTAATGGAACCTGGCAAGATTATGTTACCATGCCTGCAGAAGAAGCCGTTATTGTACCGCCTGAAATTAATGACGATACCGCTGCCCAACTTTACATAAATCCATTAACTGCGTGGCTTATGTTAACAGAAGAATTAAAACTTAAACAAAGCAGCATTTTGGCGGTTAATGCCTGTGGTTCGGCTTTTTCGAATGTCTTAATACAATTTTCTAATATCTTAGGGTATAACATTATTGGAGTTGTGCGAAGTGATTTTTATACCCAAAGATTACTTAAAGCAGGCGTAAAATATGTCATTAACTCCGCTAAAGAACCACTTCACGAATCTATATTAAGTTATACAAAAGGCAAAGGCGTTGACGCAGCTTTAGATGCCGTCGGAGGCGAGCCTGGTTCAGAACTTTCAAAATGTGTTACCAAAGGCGGTGTTATGCTGCATTATGGGCTGCTCTCTGGAAAACCTTTACCAAATGAAGTGTTCGATTTTCAAAAAACAGGAGTTACCGTAAAACCTTTTTGGTTGCGAGAATGGGTCTATCAACAAAAGAGTGATTATCGCAAAAAAGTATTCAATACTATGATAGAAATTTTTGTTAAACACAAAATAGTCTTACCAACAGAAAGATATTTTGACTTATCCCAGGTTTGTGAAGCAGTCACGGCTTCTGAGCAACCGAATCGTACTGGCAAGGTGGTATTAAAACATGAAAAATGAATTTAATTTTTTCCACAGCCTCCGGGTACGGTTTTCGGAAACTGATGGGCATGGACATGTGTTTAATGCAAATTATTTAATTTATTTTGAAGTTGCAATTACTGAATATTTCAGACACTTTAATTTATTAAACCCTGATTACTTCCCAGAACAAAAGCCAATATTGTATGTTAAAGAGGTTCAAGCAAAATATTACCAACCTATTTTGTTTGATCAAGAAATTGAAATTTATGTTCGCATAAACGAATTAAGACAGCACAGTTTGCAGTTTACTTTAGAAATATTTTTTCCAAATAATGATACCCTATTAGCAACCGGAAAATTAATTTGGATTAATATCGATCCAGTATTAAAAGTAAAAAAAGAATTCCCAGTTCCCTTTATTAAAAGAATTCAGGAATTAAATTAAATGTTAGTTTACGCCGAAAGCTTTGCGACAGACAAAACGTTAAGCGAACGAGAATTTAATCATTTATTACAGGATTTACGCTCAGCTGAAAAACCAAAAATCAACTTGCATGCAACTGTATTTACAAAAGAACAATTTATACTATTTTTTAGGGCCCTTTCACAAAGTGGAACGCTCGTTCAATTAGTGCTTACCAATTGCAGCATGACTAATTATCATCTGCGGCTTCTGGCGGATGCTTTATTAAGCAATACGGGACTGGAATCTGTGGATCTTGAAAATAATTCAATCGATGATCACAGTGAAAGTATTTTAATAGAATTATTTAAAAATAATCATGTACTAATCAATATTAACCTTAAAGGAAATCTAGTAACCCCAAAACTATTAGCGTCCATCCAACCCTGGATTGCACGTAATCGAGAAATTCAGTATGAAATGAAAAGAAAAAATACCTATCAAGCTGTTGCTGAAGTGGTCAGCGCTGCAGGATTGCCAAAAGAGCTCGCTAAAAATATTTTATTTGAATATATCAATGAATCCACTTTGAAAGACGCGAGAGAGTATTTAGTAGAAGATTTATACGAACCCGTATTATTATGGTCTTATCCAAAAACTTTGCCTGAAACGCCAGTGGCAGCGACCAATGGTAAAAAACACACGCCTACAATAACACATAACGCTTCGAGGTTTTGTATTGTTTCTTAGGAGTGGACAAATTAGATCTCATCAACTATATGAAAAAAATATTTAACCAATTACAAGGTGGGTGGCAATTTGAAAGAGTTTTACGAGAAAATGTTTCGCTAGTATCCTTGGGTACTGCTAAGGGTATTGCCAATTTTAAGCCACACCACAATACCCTATCTTATAAAGAAGAGGGCATATTGATCAATTCAGATCATGCATTACTAAAAGTTCACAAAGAATACCTTTATTATTATTTAGAAAATCAAGATTTAATAGAAAAACATACGGCACATAATGAAAACAGCACCGGCGTTATGTATACATTAAAATTTGATGAGGCTGAAAATTTTCAATCTTTATATGCAACCGGATTGCACATCTGCAAGAATGATCTCTATGAAGCGATTTATCATTTTGACACAGAAAACTTCAATAAATTCAAGTTGGTGTATCGAGTAAAAGGGCCCAATAAAAATTATATATCCGAAACCAGCTATGAACGCATTGCATTAAACTAATAGTACTCGATTTGTAAATTAAATTATTTTGTGAAATAATAGGTGGCTTATGACAACTGTAAAATGTCCAACTTGCCAAAAAGAGGTTGTGTGGTCAAAAACCGCACTCTATCGCCCGTTCTGTTCAGAACGCTGTCGGACAATAGATTTAGGGGCTTGGGCAGATGGTTCTTATGCTATCCCTAGCAATGAGCCCCCTGAAGATGAAGAAGACGAGGAACAACACCCAAAAACAGACCCTGAGGAATAAAATTTCTATATGCTTATCTTATGCTGATATAGCGCATGTTAAATTTCAGAACCTCAAAAACACTGGCACTGTGTTTTCAATACACTTACGGAAAACCTCTTCCACCCCAATCTTTTACCATTGTGCTTAATAATCAAACATTCGCAATAGACTTGGACACTGAAGGCTGTTCAAATCCAATACCCCTTGATACATTAGGCGAAGATGGCTTTTGTATCATTGATCGGTTTGAGATGATTGATCTAAACACCGGCTACCCAACCCACAAGCAGACTATTTATTTTCAAAATCTTACTGCTTCGGTTTTGATTATTCAGGTATTACCACCACCGATTATTGCAAATTTAACGCACGAGCGTCCACATGCAGCAATCCCGCCACTAACCGCACAACAAATACAATATTTTAAAGACAATGGAAAAAATGCACTGCTTTTCGTGCATGGTTACAATTTACCCTTTGGACAATACGGCTGTTACCCAGAAAGTTACAGCTTGCAACAACAAAACATGGCAATTTCGGAACATCATCTTAAAGATCCCTTTGAACATTCAAAGAATATCTCGGTAACATTTCAAAAAAGTGCTTATACTCGAACCATTGCCTGCCCGCTACACCTACAACAACCTGATGAAATAATTGCACGTTTTCCAGCGCTTTCTCTTTACTACCAAGCGCATCCTTTAAAATTAAATTATAAAGCAGAATATAATCCAGAAGGATTGGGCGAAACAGAAGCTTTCTTTAACGGGACCGATGCCAAACATTGGTTTACGCACATGGAATATAATTTTAATCGCGCTGCTGGTTTTAATGGCAAACACTACAAAGATTATACTCGAATATTAAATGTATACTGGCCTTGCGGTAATGGGTTGACAGATTTTGCATTAGCAGAAAAAATGGCGGATGATGCTGCCCTACGTTTTTTAGCATTAATCCAACAATTATTGACGGAAAAAATTTGCATTCATATTGTGGCGCACAGTTTAGGTTGCCGTATGGTCTTACAAAGCTTGCGCCTGCTTGCAAAACAAGACATAAACGTAAAAGAACCTATTGAACAGACTGTATTATGGCAACCTGCCGTACCAAATACCCTTTTAACACAAGATCTTAATTTTACCAAGATAGAAAATATCTCTAAAACGATTTCTGTCTTATACAGTACAAAAGATTCTGTTTTACGAACACTCTACACAACTGCTCAATTAAAAAATTTACCCATCCAACAGGCGCTGGGATACACAGGGCCTAAAGGTGATCCCAAAATCCAGTGGTTACAAAAATCCGGAAAATTAATTTGTGTAGATCAATCTCAATGGCTTTTTGGACATTCCTTTATGAAATTACCAACAGAAGCATTAATGCGGGAAATTTACCAACAGTATATTATTGGCGGTCAATATGGCATTCAATCCTTTGGCAATTATGCTTTCAATGATAGTTATGTTTTGTCATAACCTGTCGATGTCAATCGATTAGAATCTACACCTATTTTTTCCTACTTTTTGATTATCATGGCAACGAATAAAAAGTGTATCAGCACGCATATCACCTGCGTATTGTTAGTTATTTAACTTTACATTTGTCTTTACACATGATAGGATTACTCAATCTGTGGTCGGGAGTAAGACTTAATGATGATAACAACAGTAAAATTATCCGATTTAAAATTAAGCCTACATTTGATTGGAACCTTATGTGCTGCGCTTCTATTAGGCAGCTTTCTTCCAACCTCGCTTCAATCTACTTTTTATGCCATCAGTATTACCTTAAAAGAAATACTTTTGTTCGTTTTACCGATCGTAATCTTTTCCTGCGTATTTTCTTGCCTATTAACCCTTCGCGGCGGTAAAGCGGTAGGGCTTATGATTGGATTATTTACCATTGTTTGTGTTTCTAATTATTTTTCAACCCTGATTGCCTATGGTGTTGGCTCTTTAGGGCTTATTAATTTAGACGCTTTTTCAACGGTCACCGATACCGTAAACCCAATCCAAGAGTTAACGCCTTTATGGCATTTTGATTTTCCAAAATGGATCTCAAACGATCAGGCCCTTTATTTAGGCTTTACTTTTGGATCATTATTTTCATTTTTTCCAAACCCCTGGGCTTATCGCTTTAGCGATATAGCAAAACAATATGTAACTGTTTTTCTAGAAAAAGTCTTTGTCCCAGTTTTGCCGTTGTTTGCCCTTGGCTTTATTCTTAAAATGCAGCATGACGGTATTTTAGGAAAAATTATTCAATCGTATTTGCCGCTCATTGTGGTGGTACTGATTACTTATATTGTGCATTTGGCTTTATTATTCGCGATAGCTGCGGGCTTTAATCTCCAACGCTGGATACTGTATCTTAAAAATGTATTACCGGTTGGTCTGGTTGGCTTTTCTACCATGTCGAGCATGGCAACGCTGCCGGTTACTCTTAAAGCGGCCGAAAAAAATACTAACTCTGATGATATCGCACGCATTGTTATTCCTGCAACCGTTAATATCCATATGGTGGGTGTTGGTATCGCTATCCCTTTAATGGCGTTCTGTATTCTCGCAGGCTTTGGTTACGAACTGCCTACTTTTAGCGCCTACTGCAGTTTTGCATTATATTTTGTCTTGGCCCAATTTGCAGTGGCTGCTGTGCCAGGCGGGGCCATTCTTGTTATGTTGCCCATTTTAGAAACACATTTGGGTTTTTCGGGTGAAATGTCAGCCTTAATTACTGCACTCTACATCTTATTTGATCCTTTTGTAACAGTTACCAATGTACTTGGGAACAGCGCATTGGTTATTATGATTTCAAAAGGCTTCTCTAGGTTTAGAGCGAATGTTAATGAAAGAACCAAATCTTAATGAAAATGAATCTTAACATTAAAAATACTATAGAGATTGATGTATATGCACAAAAATTATGATGCGAAAAACGTGTAAATACACTGTAAAAATAGTGGTTTTCTAATTTTTAGAATTTTGATAGTATTACGCCACCAAAGTAATACTGCGAAGACCAGATACAAAAAGATTACAGCGCTTAGAATTACTATTAAACAAAAGAGAGATGACATGTTAACACCAGAAGAAATTGTGGCTGCACTTAACAAAGAAACCGATCTATTCTTGGCACCCCGAAAAGCCGAAACAGAACAAGAACAAGAAAACCAAAGGCCCAACAGACCCAGAAATCGATTTGCAAGAATGCACGCGCCTGCAGCACCCACACTGCCAAAAGCCGGTCATCTCCACCTGAGTCAAACAGAAGATGGCTCTATTGAATCTGCGCAATTTAAGGTTTCGGATGCAGCAGCCGGATCTTACCGACCCCTTATTTTTTCAAGTCCAAAAAGAGATGAAGACCGGATGGCACTGGCAAGGTTATTGGAATCTCCAAGTGGTACAACCGTAGCGCCACCACTTGTTGCACATACACCTAATGGCACAGAAGTAGTAAGCAAACGTGCCATTGTTATCCACCAAGCAACTTCCAACGCCTCTCCTAAAATTGATGGTGCAACCAAAGCCTTCAAAGCCAAACGAAAACTGAAATCTGTTTTACTTATCTTTTCACCAGAAAGAAAAACGACGGAAGATGATAAAGTCCACAAACCGATACAACCTGCACAGCCCAGCAATACATCACACGCTCGCAAGAGAAAAACCTACGATGCTTTTGATAACATTGAATTAAGCAAAGATTCAACGAATATGGATGGAAAAAAAGAGAATATTAAGGGGGGAGAACCCATTCTACTGCGACACAATAAAAAACCAAGAAATCGAAAATTAGATGTTCAACAAAATACAGTGATGGGGAAATCTGCCAAAGAAGAAATCATGGATTTTCTAAAAACACGACCCGCAGTTAATGATGAAACTATTACTATCTTAAATACTTTTGTTGATAAATATGCAATGGAGTGGTTACATGCCTGTGGGTATGCTCTTTCCCCTGCAGACTTTGAGCCTCAGAATCGTAATAATTTGGGCGCAGGTCCTAAATGGATTAATACTTTTATGATGGTGCTTGAAGAAGTTGCAGGCTATTTTGTTAAAAAGCTTTCGCATCAAGTCACGTTAACCCCTAAATTTAAGATGCTCAACGGCAGTGACATTATTGAAGAAATTACTTATAAAGTGTGTATCCAACAAGATAATAAGATAATCACTCTCTCCAATTCAGTCAAAGCATTAGAAAAGCCTTCGTCTGCTAATTGGCCTTCCTCCACAGATGCGCTGCAAGTCATCGCTGTGGCTCGTGCATTACTAATGGACGAAGAGCCTATTCGTAAAAAAACTTTAAGTTATAGTGTGGCAAAGCCTGCAACAACCTAAGCAAATCCCTGCTGTCGCCAGGCTTCATAAACCACAATGGCAACCGCATTAGAAAGATTAAGGCTACGAACATTGGGTTGCATAGGAATTGTAATTTTCTGTTCGTCGGGATAATCATCCAAAATAGACTGTGGTAAGCCACGAGTTTCTGGGCCGAACAAAAACCTATCGCCTGGTTTAAAACAGACTTCTGAATACTGCCTTTTTGCTTTGGTAGAACATAGATAGAGCGTTGATGAATGTTTAACCGTTTCAGTTTGAATTTTTAAAAACTCTTCCCAAGATTCATACAATTTTAAAGGCGCTTGCATGACGTAATCAAGACCAGCCCGTTTCATATGCTTATCTGACAGGCTATACCCTAGTGGTTTAATTAATTCTAATGCACAGCCGGAATTGGCGCAGAGCCGCATGATATTTCCTGTATTCGGCGGAATTTCAGGTTGATAAAGAATCACCGTAAACATTGATTATTTCCCGTGCTTGAATGATTTATTAAGATAATATTATTTATCCTTCGCTAAAGATCCTACATCGCCAATCTTCAACGACACCAGTATTTTTATTTTCAATGTAATTTTTAACAAAGTCAGAGACGTGCTCAGATTGACAATGAATTTCAAAAGCTTCAATGTTCGCAAATTCTTCAACCAATATAATAGTGTATTTGGACTGCCCTTTAGTGCCAGGATGAAGAATTTGACGGGTAACATTGTATTTTAAACAGCCTTGCTCCTTTTCAAGCGTCAAGCTGGCTAGCTTTTTAAAAGACTCCAATAAAATTTGTTCGTGATTTTTTTTGGGAAGCCATTCTGAAATAACTAAGACATTAGATAGCAT
>Ga0207035_1156_pt1 | contig 16405 bp, 18 predicted proteins | sample Alteio_BWMinCont_77_FD_153272 | JGI IMG/M metagenome (GOLD analysis project Ga0207035, IMG submission 153272) | Enriched cells from forest soil in Barre Woods Harvard Forest LTER site, Petersham, Massachusetts, United States -... | ecosystem: Environmental > Terrestrial > Soil > Temperate forest >... | reverse complement strand
TCTTGGTGATAAACAAATTGATGAGCTGTCGGGTAAAAAATTGGCAGCCTTTAGAAATAAATCTATTGGCTTTGTTTTTCAGTTTCATCATTTGCTGCCAGAGTTTACAGCTTTGGAAAATGTTTGTATTCCAGGGTGGATCGCGGGGACAAAGAAAAAAGATGTATTGACTAAAGCCACAGAATTGTTGGAAACTCTTGGTCTTTCTGAAAGACTTGAGAATAAACCCCAGCAACTCTCAGGAGGAGAGCAACAACGTGTAGCAGTAGCAAGAGCATTGATAAATAATCCTTCAATCGTAATGGCCGATGAGCCAACTGGTAACTTAGATAGTATTCATGCAAGAGAATTACATGAACTTTTTATCAATCTGCGTAAAAAATTCAATCAAACTTTTTTAATTGTAACTCACAATGAAGAGTTGGCACAAATGAGCGACAGGATTTTACACATGAAAGATGGGTTGATTATAGATGCGTAAATGTGCAAATAAGTAAATTGATTTTATGATTAAACCTTTCAAATTTGGACATCAGCACATTCACAATCTTGGTTGCCATTTGATTTCATCTACTTTAAGTAAATGCCCAATATATCTTGCCAATACAAAAAGGTAATCACTTAAACGGTTAAGGTATTTAATCACCAGTGGATCAACAAACATATTGTGTTCATGCAGGCTTACAGTTAGTCTTTCAGCACGCCTGCAAACACAACGCGCTATATGTGTAACGGAAATGGCTACATGCCCACCGGGAAGAATAAAAGATTTCATTACAGGTAATTCTTCATTCATTTTATCTATTTCTTTTTCCAACAATACAACATCTTCTTCTTTTAAGTCTGGAATTTTCATCTTTGGTTCTTTATCGGGGTCGCAGGCAAGCGATGAGCCGATTGTGAATAGCCGATCTTGTATTTCTCTCAATATTTTTTTACTATGAACATTTGTAATATGATCGTTTATTAACCCGATGTAAGAATTTAGTTCATCAACAGTTCCGTACGTTTCAATACGCAAGTGGCTCTTGGGAACTTTGGTTCCGCCAATAAGGCTTGTTTCGCCAAGGTCGCCGGTTTTGGTATATATTTTCTGTGCCATTGAATGATCTGTAATTAATAAAGAACAACGAATACTAAATTTAGTTGACTAAGAATGCAGGATAATTGCTTCTTCTTTTTTATGATCACTTTCCATAACGCCATCGCGTAAACGAATAATACGATGAGCGTATAAAGATATATCTTCTTCATGCGTAACAAGAATAACTGTGTTTCCACTAACATGAATATCTCCGAAAATATCCATTATTTCGATAGATGTTTTAGTGTCCAGATTTCCCGTTGGTTCATCTGCAAGGATAATAGAAGGGTTATTAATTAAAGCTCTTGCAATAGCTACACGCTGGCACTGACCACCACTAAGTTCATTGGGTTTGTGATGGCTTCTGTCAGTTAATTTTACTTTTTCCAAAACCTGCATGGCACGTTCGACACGTTCTTTTTTATCAACACCACTATAAATAAGTGGCAATGCTACATTTTCAGCTGCGGATAGACGTGGCAGTAAGTTGAATTGCTGAAATACAAATCCGATTTCATTATTACGAACCTCTGCCAAATCATTATCCGGCATACGGCTCACATCTTTTCCGTTCAAAATATATTTTCCGCCGGTAGGAGAGTCAAGACAACCTAAAATATTCATTAATGTACTTTTACCACTACCACTTGGTCCCATCAAAGCCACATATTCATTTCTAAAAATATCCATGTTAATTCCTTTCAATACACGCAATTCCTGCTTACCGAGGTAATAACTTTTACTGATATTTTCTAAATGAATAATTGAATCCATAATTCTTTGCATCAAAGATCCTATCTTACTTCCTTATTACTTTAGGAACTTTAAAAAATTGTTCATCATGCAATGGCGCATTTTTTAATCCTTCTTCTCTGCTGAGACTTCCTTTCACTACATCATCTCTTAAGATGTTCACATTATCGGTCATGTGTAGAAGCGGCTCAACACCAGTGGTATCAAGCTCGTCAAGCTTTTCTACAAACTTGATCATACGTTGCAGATCTTTTTTAATATCTGCTTTTTCAGCGGCATCAAAATGTAATCTTGCCAGGCCAGCTACTTTATCAATCAAATCATCAGTTATTTCCATTTAACAAAAATAACGCATTGGTAGTAATTATAAATTGCAAGAATAATTCCGGGATTTTGTAGTCATCACTCATAACTCTTTTTATTATCTTCGCCATCCTTATGAGTATAAAAAATGTTATAGTAATCAACTAAGGTGTATTTTGATTCTCTAAATATGCCAAAATGGAAAGAACAATCAAAATTCAAAGGTCTGTATGGATAAAAAAAAGGAAATAGTGATGAGTGGCATTCGCCCCACGGGTTTTTTACACTTGGGTAATTACTTTGGTGCTATTCGTAATTATATAAGAATGCAGGAAGATTTTGAATGTTATTTTATGGTGGCTGATCTTCATTCCCTTACTACTCATCCAGATACAAAAAAATTAAAAGCAAATGTTCATCGGGTATTGGCGGAAAATATTGCCTGTGGATTAGATCCTGAAAAGGTGGCACTTTATTGCCAAAGTCATATTCATGAAACCGCAGAATTGTATTTATACCTGAATATGCTGGCATATAAAGGTGAACTGGAAAAAACGACTACATTTAAAGATAAAGTACGACAGCAACCAGAAAATGTAAATGCTGGACTGTTGACATATCCTGTGTTGCAAACAGCAGATATTATTTTGCATCGTGCTAAACATGTACCCGTTGGGAAAGACCAGGAGCAACATCTTGAAATGGCAAGGAATTTTGCCAACAGGTTCAATCATCGTTATGGCGAGGTTTTTCCTGAGCCTGTTGCATTTAATTATAATGACGAATTGGTAAAAGTTCCTAGTCTAGATGGTTCTGGGAAAATGAGTAAGAGCGAGAACCAAATGGTTACTTTATATTTGGCAGATGATGATGATCTGATACGAAAGAAAATTATGAAAACTAAGACTGACAGTGGCCCAATACAAGCAAATTTTTCTAAACCTGATTATATTGAAAATGTTTTTGCATTGATGAAACTTGTGTCAGAAGAAGACGTAATTAAAAAGTTTGAAGACGATTATAATAATTGTATGATACGATATGGAGATATGAAGAAACAGCTTGCTGAAGATATGATACAATTCATAACCCCTATTCGCCATAAAACAAATGCTATTTTAAAAGATGAACCTTATCTGAAAAAAGTAATGGAACTGGGAGCAGAGAAGGCGAGAACAAGTGCAAGGGCTACAATGAAATTAGTAAGGGAAGCAATTGGATTAAACTATTATTAAAAAATCCGAACAACAATATTCAGATTCCAAAAAAGAATGTATATATTGAAAATAATTAAGTAGGTATCGGGTATTGATCATTGGAATTTAAACGAATTATGGCAAAAGCAACTAAACCAAAGCACATCGCAATAGCCGGAAATATTGGTGCTGGCAAAACTACTTTAACTGAATTGCTGAGTAAACATTACAAATGGATACCTCAATTTGAAGATGTGGATCATAATCCATACCTGAATGATTTTTATGAAGACATGCCTAGATGGAGTTTCAATCTGCAGATCTATTTTTTAAACAGCCGGTTAAATCAGTTACTGGAAATACATCGTGGTACCGAGACCGTTATACAAGACAGAACTATTTACGAAGATGCTCACATATTTGCGCCAAACCTGCATGATATGGGACTAATGGGGAAAAGAGATTTTGATAACTACTTCAAATTTTTTGAAACGCTAAAAAGTATGGTGCAGCCGCCTGACTTACTTATTTATTTAAAGGCCTCAGTACCAACATTGGTGGCACAGATACAAAAACGAGGTAGAGAATATGAAGAAAACATCCGCCTGGATTATCTAAAAAAATTAAATGAATTTTATAATAATTGGATAGATAATTATAAAGAAGGTCCACTATTAATTATTGATTCGGATAAGAATAAATTTGCAGAGAATGAAGAGCATTTGGGACAAATTATCAACAAAATAGATTCTACTTTATTTGGCTTATTTTAATCAATCAATTGATTCTTCATTGCATAAAATACAAGACCAACGCTATTTTTTACACCGAAACGTTCCATTAATCTGTCTTTTATTGCTTCAACAGTTCTTGCACTGATATCCATTTTTTTGGCAATTTCTGTAGCTGTATATTCCATGCATACTAAGGTAAGTACTTCTTTTTCCCGTTCACTTATAACAGTTTCTGAAGTAAGAGAAGGATTGAATTTTTGTTTACTATAATTCTTTTTTATTAATACTTTATTTACAAATGGGTTTAAATAAAATCCAGTACGCATTACATCGGTAATTGCTTTTTTAATTTCTGAAGGTTCTGTACTTTTTAATAAATAGCCAGCAGCTCCACAGTCCATCAGGTGGCCTACAAAACGTTCATCCTCATACATCGTCAAAATAATTACCCGAATATTGGGAAATTGTTTTACTACTTGCTTTGTAGTATCGATACCATCTTTAACTGGCATTTTTAAATCACAAAGAATAACATCTGGCAGAGATTCAGGAATTTTTGCCAGAAGATCATCACCATTATCAGCTTCCATTACAAAATGGATATGGTTGTATGGTTTCATAGAGAGGATAACACCTCTTCTGAAGATCTTATGATCATCAGCTATAGCAACTTTTATTTCATCATCAATTATTTCATCATTCATAAAATATGGATATGATTATAGTAAAAATACAAAAAGAAATTTGTATGATCCCTAAAAATGCGAGCTTGAATTTTTTAATATTTAAATAGTAGATTCTTTAGGAATCTCAATAGTAACCTTATAATAGGTATGACTTGGATCAATTTCAAAAAATATCCGACCATTGAGTACTTTAACACGACTGGCAATATTTTTTAAACCAAGTCCAGTTGAAACATGGTTTAGTCGGTCAAATTCAGCTTGTACTATACCTTGGCCATCATGATGCAAACGCAAATAAGTATGTGTGGCATTAGCATTTTGAGTAAGATGGATAAATCCTGCATTACTATGCTTAATAATATTATTCACCAGTTCCTGGATAATTCTGAAAATAAGTAATTCCTGTTCTAATTTTAGCCTGGTACGATAATCATGAAAGCGGACACTAGCATTTAAAGTACCACTTCCATTTATTTTTTGAAAGAGATCACTCATTGCACTTTCCAATCCAAAGTTCTTGAGTGTTGGTGGCATCATGCTGTGACTGATATTTCTTATAAGTTGAATGGAATCATCAATAATTTGTTTGGCGCTAAAAATGGATTGTAGTTGAGCAGCAGGCTCCATGTTTACCATATTCTCGTTTAGATAAAGACGCGCAGTTGCAAGTAATGGGCCAACATCATCATGCAGATCAGCAGCTATGCGGTTACGCTCTTCTTCCTGGAATTTGATAGAGGCATTTAATAATATCTGTTGTTTTTCATCTTCCAGTTTTTTCAGTTGGTCATTAAAACGGATAACTTTTCGTTGATGAAAAATTACAAAGAATACAATACCCAGCGTAAGGCTTATCATTGCCAATGTACCGAATAGCATAATATAGCTAAAGCTTGATGCAGCAGTGTTTGTAACTTGTAAAAAAATCATTTAGCTAAAAGGTTAGTTTTATTTTTAATGGGTTAAAATTTGATATCAATGCCAATTGGCATATTAGGCATTATAACTTGTTTTTTTTGCTGGTTGTTTACAATTACTGCAATACAGAGTAAGATGTCTTTAATAATTGTAACAATGTCGTAAACTATATTTAATAAATCTATAAATTGTGGGGTTGCATATTTTGGATCTGAATAAAGGAACTGGAAAAAATTTCCTGAAAAATAAATTAAAAATGCTACAGATATCCAAAATGATGGAGATTGGTAAACAGGAGTTGCAACACTATATCGCATTTTTTCATAAAAAAAATAGATGATTACGATTAAGAAAAAGAAACATTCTATCACTAATGGGTAGTAACTAAATTTATTGCTTTTACTAACAAAATAATCATAGAAGGAATAAAAAAAGAAGGCTATTGAGGAAAAAACAAGAATTTGTTTTTTAAACCCGATAACAATATTATTATAATAAAATAAGCCAAGAGATACAAATTCAATATAAATAAAAAATCTCATCACTATGTAAGTGAGTGAATCTGAATGTAAGACAAAAGTAAAAAAGAGGAGAAAAGAAAGACAGGTTATGAGTAAGATACTATAAAAAAAGAAAACCTTCATATCCTTTGTGATAATCTTTTTGCAAAAGATTATACAAAGGATACAAGGTAAGGCTTCAGCTAAGTAAGTTAAATTTCTTAAAATATCCAAGTCCGTAATTAGTTTTTTCAAAAGTAACTAACTACCATCCAAAATCAAAATTTACTTAATCGTTTTGAAATAATTCAATTTCATTTTTGTGAAACATAATAGTAAGTTTTGAGGTTTAGTTTTTAAATTTCCAGTTGTAAACTTCCCCCAAAAACCTTTGGCTAACAACCGATAAAATCGTTTGTAAAATGTATAAAATCTCCGTAGATCAGTAGGAATAGGGGGTTTTACAATCAAAAATTCGTAAAGTAACGCATAAAATTTTGTCAAATATACGAAAAAAAATAGTAAAATTACTATTGAGTTTATAGTATCTTTCCTATCGTATTCTTACTAACGAGACTGGGGAATTGAAAATATTTAAAGAGTAGGATGACATTAATAGAGCATATTTCGAGCCAAAAAGTTTAAGAATTACCCCTGTTAATAAGTATTAATAACTTTACTTTAGTAATGAAAGATGAGTTTCAAAGTTGAGCAGCAAGATTAAATTAGTATTGGATTTTAAGCGGAACTATTTTTAAAAGTTGATTGACACCGGTAACTCAAGCACAAACAGGCTTATTTAGTGATATTGGATTTTTAGTGTTTTTCAGTTTATTGGATATTTGGATAAAACTGGATAATAAACTACGTAACCAATGTCAATCAACTGGAACAAAGATATATCAGGATTACATTGTGGAAAAGAGCAAAATTGCCCTTTTTCATATTTGTAATAATTACTTTTTTGAGAGTATAAGCTTAAAAGAAAATAGTAAAACAACGAATCTTTTATAGAGGAGACTTACTAAGTATAAATACTAGTTCGTGTTTATTGATTTTTTTACGAATCAAATTATTTTAGGCTTTTATTAAAACAAAAGTGAAGCACAATACAATCAATAAGGTAATTGTTCGTTTTTAAACTGTTGGTTTTACTATAAAATAGATTTTAAGAACTTGAGGATACTATTGAAAATTTACAACACGAATAATTCCTTTTCGAAAGAATCTTAAAATTGTAATAACTTTAAATGCTGATTAGAAATTGTAAAACGACTAATTAACTCTAATATTGAACTAAAGAATTCTACATTACTATGTCTATCGCAAACGATTACCTTATTAAAATTGCCATTGCCGACGATCATAAAATCTTCAGAGATGGTATCAAAATGGCTTTATCTGGCAAAACAAATCTTAAAATGCTTTGGGAAGCAGAGGATGGAAAGGATATGATGCATAAAATCGCCATTAAAAAACCTGATGTTTTGTTAATGGATATACGAATGCCCGAAATTGATGGAATTAATGGGATTGAATTGATTAGAAAGGAATACGAAGACATAAAGATTGTGGTGCTTACTATGTACGACGATCAGCAAATGATAAGCAAGATGATGGAAATGGGAGCTAATGCATACCTTACCAAGACGACAGATCCTGAAGAAATTTATGAGGCTATTCTCACTTGTATGAATGATGATTTCTATTTTAATGAATTAGTGAATAAAGCTGTGATGGGTAAATTAATGCAAAAGAAGAATGTACGCCAGCATTATGGAACTAATACACCGATACATTTTAATGAAAAAGAAATAAAGATTTTGCAATTACTGGCAGAGGATAAAACAACTGAAGAAATTTCGAAGATCATCTTTTTGAGCCCCCGTACTATTGAAACGATTCGCCAGAACATGAAAGCAAAAGTAAATGCCAAGACAATAGGTGGGTTAATAATGTATGGCATGCGCAATAAACTGATTGAATAGGTAGTATTACGATTTTATTTGAACAGGCTAAAGTTGTGTATAAATATAGGTTGATTAATGTCATAGTATATTTCCTATATAAAAGAACGGGTACATTCACTATTCTTTTATTTTAAAAAAAGCAGCAACTTGCGTATATATTCAAAAACAATATCCTATAATAAACAAAAAAAATTTATGCAACCAGATTCAGAACCAATAAAAGTCATAATAGCAGACGATCATGTTCTATACAGAGCAGGTGTAAAGACTGCTTTAAGCTCAAAAAAAGATATTAAGGTAATTGCCGAAGCAGATAATGGGGTTCATTTGTTGAATATGCTTAAAATGATTCAACCCGATGTAATACTGCTTGATATCCAGATGCCAATTATGGACGGGATTAGTGCTTTACCCGAAATAAAAAAGAACTGGCCGCATATAAAAGTGATAATGCTCACTTTTATGGACGATCATAGTATGATCACAAAACTGATGGAACTGGGAGCTAATAGTTACCTGGCAAAGACCAGCGATAGTGAAATAATATACGAAGCTATAAAAACATGTTTTGAACAGGAATATTATTTTAATTCGCTTACTAATAAAGCCTTGCTTACAAATTTAAAACAACGTAATACAGTCGTACCCCAAAATCAAACTCTTCAGGAAGCAAATCTAAATGATAAGGAAATGACTATTTTGAAATTGATGTGTGAAGAGAAAAGCACAAAAGAAATAGCTGATCTTGTTGATTTGAGTCCACGTACGGTGGAGGCTATACGAGATAAGCTGAAAGTGAAAACCGGAGCTAAAACCACAGCAGGATTGATCATGTATGCCGTTAAACACAAAATACTGGAACAGTAAGTAACATTTGTCACCGTCTGACTCCTCTAAAGGGAAACAAAATAGAGTACATTTGCCCGTTGTTTTTACAATGGGCAATTTTTTTAATTATAACGGAAAGATATACCAGGAAGATACCGCTGTCATTGGGCCGGATAACCGTGGCTTGCGATATGGCGATGGTTTATTTGAAACTATTAAACTAAACAACGGATACTTAATTTTTAGCGAAGAACATTTTGATCGTTTGTGGAGAGGGTTAAATATACTTCAGTTCGATATTCCCAAACATTTTACTTCAGATCATTTACAAAAAGAAATTCTAGCATTAGCAAAAAAAAATGAACTTGTAAATGCAAGAATTCGTTTGAATGTGTTTAGAGGAGATGGAGGGTTGAATGATGCAAAAGATCATTTACCTAATTATATAATTCAGGCGTGGCCATTATTAGCCGATACCTTCAAATTGAACAGTAATGGACTAATATTAGGTATTGATGATAGGATAAGAAAAAGTATAGATATACTAAGTAATCTAAAGCATAATAATTATTTGCCCAACGCAATCGCGGCATTGAATGCAAAAAAAGAAAAATGGAATGATGCTATTATTTTAAATGCATTTAACCGTGTTTGTGAAACAACTATCGCTAATATTTATTTAATAAAGAATGGAGTTATTTATACTCCGGCACTATCAGAAGGATGTGTAGCAGGGGTAATGAGAAACTTCTTAGTAGAAAAAATAAAAAAGGCAGGATATAATATAGAAGAAACTGCAATTACAATTGAAACATTGCTTGCCGCAGATGAAGTTTTTTTATCCAACTCAATTTATAATATCCGTTGGGTTCAGTCTATACCGGATAAAAAATTTGATAATATAATTACACAAAAAATTTTCTCTGGTATCATTTCAACTATTTTATAAAAAAATTTCTTTAGTATTTACAGTTTTATAAGTTGTTTGTTTATATACTTCAATTAATTTTTTAATTGCAGACTTTCCGGAATCTCCTAAATCAAGTGAATAATTGTTTACATACAAATCAATGTGCTTGCGCATTACATCTTCACTCATTTCCTGCGAATGGTTGCGTATGTAATCCGTTAACCTAGGATAATTACTAAAAGCATATTCAATACTTTTTTTGATAAGTGTATCAATTTTTTCTTGTAATCCTACGGGATAATTTTTGCGTATAACAATTCCGCCAAGAGGGATGGGGTTGCTGGTTTCCTTTTCCCAATAATCGCCTAAATCGATAATTTTCTTTAATCCTTTTTGCTCATAAGTAAATCTGTTCTCGTGGATAATAACACCTAAACCTTTATTTTCTATTACAAAATTTTCAATCTCATCATAGCGCAAGAATATTTTATTCTTTGCATTGGGGTAAGCTAATGAAAAAAGCAGGTGTGCTGTTGTATTCTCGCCAGGAATGGCAATCAAATAATTCTCAACATCATCGATTGGGAATTGAAAATTTGAAATCAACAAAGGCCCTGCAGCTTTCCCCAAAGCACTGCCACTATTCAACACAATATAATTATCCAATACCAATGGTAATACTCCATAACTTAGTTTGGTTATATCCAGCTTGCCTTGTATTGCCCAACTGTTAAGGGTTTGCACATCTTCTAATATCACATCAAATTCAAAGCCATCAGTATCAATTTTATTATTTACCAATGCATCAAAAATAAATGTATCATTTGGGCAGGGCGAAAATCCTAATGTCAGTTTTCTCATTAAATATTTATAGTGTTAATTATTCTATTAAGTTCATTGTTCAAATTTTCAATTGCTTCTCTCATTTTCCATTTTGTTTTATCACGTTCGCCAACATAATTACTAATGCTGCGCAATTGAATAAAAGGAATAGATTCCTGTAAACAAACATAATGAAATGCAGCGCCTTCCATACTTTCAACAGCAGGATGAAATGTTTTTATTAATTGTTCTTTCTGCAAAAGACTATCACTTACTTTATTTATTGTAACAGCGTTGGTTAATTTTAGTTGTAATTGATTCAGTATTTTATTTTTATTGATAAGCCACCCGTCTTCAAAAGGAAATTCATTTTTATCTGCAAAGCCTGATTGAAAAACAGCGGTGAAATTATTTTTTTCCTCTATTCCAATATCGCCAAAAGCATCTTGCTTTATCAATACTACATCTCCTAAATTTAGTTCAGTATTGAATGCGCCTGCAATACCGGCCTGTATCACTATATCGTAATCTATCTGATGCAATCTCTTTTGAAGATGGTATATTGTTGAAGCTATCCCTATGCGTCCAATTAATATATCAACGTGGTTATGTTCATCATTTGTGAATGAAGAAATTTCATGCCCGGTTGCTGCTATTAATAAAATCATAACTCAAATTTCATCATTTTTTCTGAAGGTTATCAGAATTGCTTATACAACTGTAAATACTAACTTTGCAAAAAAAATAATAGATGGTTTATTTGACAAGAGTAGAACATTTTAATGCAGCACATAAACTCTGGAATCCTCAATGGACAGCAGAAGAAAATAAAGAAATATTTGGTAAATGTTCCAATGAGAACTGGCATGGGCATAATTATGAAGTGCATATCACTATAAAAGGAGAACCTCAGGCAGAAACGGGGTTTATATTTAATGCCAAACGCTTGAGTGTAATTATTAAAGAATATGTATGTGATAAGATAGATCATAAGAATCTGAATATGGATGTGGATTTTATGGCGGGTAAATTTACAACTGCAGAAGGGCTTACCATTGCGATCTGGAACCAGCTTGATCCGGTATTGAAGAGTGAGGGAGTACAACTTCACTCCGTAAAATTGTATGAAACACCAAGGATCTATGTGGAATATTTTGGCAAATAAATTTTCTTTTAAATGATCATATAAACAATTATCAATAGAAAATGTTGTTTAATGTTTTTGTCAAACTAATTACAAATTAAATTATGGCATATCAAAAAGCTGAACATTACGAGGATAATATAACATCCGGGCTGATAGAGAACTATCGCAAAACTATTGGATTGTTGGGGGAGGACCCTGAAAGAGAAGGGCTCGCAAAAACTCCTGAACGTGTGGCCAAAGCTATGCAGTTTCTTACACATGGTTATAAATTGGATGCAAATGCAATTTTAAATTCAGCTAAGTTCAAGGAAGATATAAGTGAAATGATCATCGTAAAAGATATTGAACTGTATAGTATGTGTGAGCATCATATGCTTCCTTTTTATGGAAAGGCCCATGTTGCGTATATCCCTAACGGTTACATAACTGGGTTGAGTAAAATTGCCAGAGTCGTAGATGTCTTTAGCCGACGGCTTCAGGTGCAGGAACGATTGACACACCAGATATTGAATTCTATAAAAGAATCATTGAACCCTCTTGGAGTAGCGGTTGTTATTGAAGCATCTCATTTATGTATGATGATGAGAGGTGTACAAAAACAAAACTCCGTTACAACTACTTCGGCATTCGATGGTGAGTTTATGAAAAATACCACCAGGAGTGAATTTTTAAAACTGATCAGCCATAATTTGCATTAGGGTTATTGGTTTGCTTATTTATTAGTTTTATTGCACTATAAAAATAATTGTCATTAATGAAACATGCTTACATATTTCCCGGCCAGGGATCTCAATTTAGTGGAATGGGGAAAAGTTTATACGAATCCAATCCACTTGCAAAAAAATTATTTGAAACAGCAAATGATATTTTAGGATTTGATATTGCGGATATCATGTTTACCGGTAGCGAAGAAGATCTGCGACAAACCAAAGTAACACAACCTGCTGTTTTTTTACATTCTGTTATCGCTTTTAAAACATTAGACAAGGCCAAACCTGATATGGTAGCGGGGCATTCTTTAGGAGAATTTTCTGCGCTGGTTGCAAACAATACGTTAACGTTTGAAGATGCACTGAAATTAGTTTCAATACGTGCTGGTGCCATGCAGGCTGCTTGTAAGTTAAATCCTTCAACAATGGCAGCGATATTAGCGTTGGAGGATGTAAAAGTGGAAGAAATATGTTCTGTTATTCAAAACGAGACTAGTGAAATAGTAGTGCCAGCAAATTATAATTGTCCGGGGCAATTGGTAATCAGCGGTTCTATTAAAGGAATTGAGATTGCCTGCGAAAGAATGAAAGTTGCTGGTGCAAAACGAGCATTGGTACTACCAGTTGGTGGTGCTTTTCATTCGCCATTAATGTTACCAGCTAGGGAAGAACTGGCTGCAGCAATCGAAGCAACGGACTTTGGAGTACCTTCTTGCCCTGTTTACCAAAACATAATTGCTAAAGCTGTTACCGATGTAGTGGAAATAAAAAAGAACCTTATTAATCAGTTAACCAGCGCCGTTAGGTGGACGCAAAGCGTACAGGCAATGATTAGTGATGGGGCTATTCAGTTTACAGAGGTAGGCCCCGGTAAAGTATTGCAGGGATTGGTTCAAAAAATCAATAAAGAGATGAAGGTAGACGGAGTAAGTTAAATGGTTTAAATACTTTTTAAGTATATTGTAGTTAAAAATACCCCGCTTTCTAAAGCGTATATACACAAGCGTAAGCAAGAGAATTTAAAAAAAACTATCATTTTATTTTGATTAATAAAAAAATAGATTAATTTTACTTCATATTTCGTACTCCAATCTTATAAAATACTCCCCCCAACAGTTTTAGATTAATCTTTTAAAAGGAATTTTATGCATAATTTTTTGTATAAAAGGACTGCGTATTAAATATTCAAACAAGAATTCGATTTTAACATTTAACTCTGTCAATCATGAAAAAAAGTTTACCTGTTTTTCTGTTAACCACGTTATTGGTCGTTTATAACTTTCAAAGTGACAACAATGTTTATGGCAGAAGCATTCTGCATAAAAAAGGAAATAGTAGTGCGCCTGCTGTCGCAAATAAGATACCGGTTATCAATACACTAGATCACAATAGTATGGGTAATACTGTACCAACATTGCATGCTGATTTGTATTTATTAAACCCCGATTCCAGCGTAAAAGTGGCCGATGGGGCAGTGGCACAATATAATAATAGCTACTGCGCCTGTGTAGATTATATGGATGCACCTAAATTTACTAATCTAAATGAAAATTTTGCACTATTAAGAGATGGGCATTTGCTTTCTATTGAAAGAAGGCCCATCATTAATGTTCGGGATACCTTGTTTTTTAATCTTACACAAACAACAATACGTAGTTATCAATTTCAATTTACTACTACTACGCTTTCTCAATCAGGTTTATTAGGTTTTCTGAAAGATAGTTATACCGGCGATTCTACACTTGTCGACCTTGATGGTTTTACTATTTATAATTTTAGCGTAACCAACGATGTAGCTTCACAGAATCCGAGCCGCTTTATGATGGTATTTGAACCTGCTCCACAAGGTGGGATTGTGCCGGTAACTTATAGTAGTATTAAAGCATGGCAACAAGACAATGATATTGCTTTAGAGTGGAAGGTAGAAAATCAACTGAATATTAAAAGTTATACAATCGAAAGATCTATTGACGGACTTGCATTCAATTCAATAGCTACTCTAAGTGCAAATAATAGTTCCTCAGATGTTTATGATTGGGTAGATGTCAATGCAATATCAGGGCAGAGTTTTTATCGTGTACGCAGCGCCGGTACCAATGGTACTATCCAGTATAGTCAGGTGGTAAAAGTTAGCAATGGAGCTGCCGGCGCTCATATATCTGTATACCCTAATCCGGTTAAGGATGGTATTATTGGATTACAAATTACCAATATGCCAAAAGGAACATATCAATTACGCATGCTAAATAGTTTTGGACAATCAGTAGCAACACAATTAATTAATCATAGCGGAGGAAGTGTTACTCAAACAATATCACTTAACAAGAGTTTGCCTAAAGGATTGTATGAACTAGAAATCATTCAACCAAGTAGCAGCAGGCTTACTTATAAAATACAGTACCAATAAAATAATAAATATTTCATAGTAGCGGCTTGGGTAGAAATACCTAAGCCTTTTTTGTAGAGCATATAGCTGCTATTATTTGATTATGTTTTTTATTTATTTTGAGACCGGCATTAATTCCTTACTCAGCATCCTTGTGTTACTCACTTCATCAGTACTGTCAATATTCGTCAAAATTCACTTTATTATAAACGTTAAAAAGGAATTAGTTAATACCAATAATCAGGCTGGATGTAAGGTTTTATGATTACTTTTGTATGGGTAATATTTATTTCTCCTACTAATTAGTAACGTTATTTAATGGTTTGTTTTCTGAAATATCTCCATTATCTGCCGAATTTAAAGTACACAAAGATTAACTAAGTAAATAGTCAGAAAAGAAACATATCCCATGAAACGAGGAGTTTTATATTATAAGCAAAACATAACATTAGTATAATAATGAACGAAAATAGTAAAACGATTGATACAGAGTTGCAGAAGAATATGGAAGTAATTCAATCATTATCTGCAATGGCTGATGCGGCTGTAGATGAAATTATGCTGCAACCTTATCAATGCTGGCAACCAAGTGATTTTTTACCTGATATGTCTAAAGAAGATTCATTTGATGAGTTACGAAAATTAAAAGTGCGTACTGCAAACATACCCGATGCTGTAATTACTTCTTTGGTTGGTAATATGATCACAGAAGAAGCATTACCAAGCTATCAAACATTCTTTAATTTACTTAAAGGAATTAATGAAACAGGCAATGTTGCAAGCGACAATGGTTGGGTACGTTGGTCAAGGGCATGGACAGCTGAAGAAAATCGTCATGGAGATTTGTTGAATAAATATTTATACTTATCCGGTCGGGTAGATATGAAAAAAGTAGAACAGACAATTCACATGTTAATTCATAGTGGTTTCGATCCGCAAACACAACAAGACCCTTACCAGGGAATTGTCTATACTTCTTTTCAGGAAAGGGCAACAAGGGTATCACATATGAATACCGGTAAATTAGCTGATAAAGCAGGCGATGATGCATTATCCAAAATATGCAAAACAATTGCGGGAGAAGAAGCACGACATGAAAAATCATACAAGTCTTTCATGTCTAAAATATTGGAGACAGATGCAAATGGTGGCATTATAGCTTTTGAAAAAATGATGCGGAAACAAATAGTGATGCCAGCATTACTTATGGATAAAGATGCAAAGACACCAAATTTATATGAAAGATTTTCTGCCATCACACAAAAAATCGGTGTTTATACAACAAGAGATTATGCTGAGATCATAGAACATTTAGTAAGTTTTTGGAAAATTGGCAACCTTACCAACTTACGAGACGAAGCAGCTAAAGCACAGGAATATTTATGTACGCTTGCCGAAAGATATAAACGTATTGCAGATAGAATGAAAATGCCCGGTGAAGTGAGTTTGGCTTGGTTA
>Ga0207035_1155_pt1 | contig 16439 bp, 13 predicted proteins | sample Alteio_BWMinCont_77_FD_153272 | JGI IMG/M metagenome (GOLD analysis project Ga0207035, IMG submission 153272) | Enriched cells from forest soil in Barre Woods Harvard Forest LTER site, Petersham, Massachusetts, United States -... | ecosystem: Environmental > Terrestrial > Soil > Temperate forest >... | reverse complement strand
ACGTAGCGCGACTCGTCTGCGATGGCGGGTGCGGGCACGCCGAGACAAAGCTGGACCTGTTCGAGCGCCTTTTTGTTCTTGAGGATGATGCGGGCCGCCGTTTTGGGCGGAACCACGGCTGTCACAGATTCGCCGGCGGGCAGCGATTCGAAGCGGCGCGTAACCTGCTCAACGAAGATATCGTGATCGATGTTTCCAGCGGCGGAGAAGATCATGTTGCCACCGTGGAAGCGCTGGCCGTAGAAATTGCAGAGCGTGTCCCGCTCGAAGCGCTTGACCGTCTCCTTGGTGCCGAGGATGGGCTTGCCGAGTGGATGGTCTTTCCAGAAGGCCTGGGTAAAGATTTCGTGGACCAGGTAGTCGGGGTTGTCCTCATCCATCTTGATCTCTTCGAGGATGACGCCGCGCTCGCGGGTGATCTCATCGCTGGCGAAGATGGGGTTGAGGACGAGGTCGGAGAGCACATCGAGGGCTGTGGGGACGTGCTCGTCGAGCACCTTGATGTTGAAGCAGACGGTCTCCTTGCCGGTAAAGGCGTCGAGATTGCCGCCGATCGCGTCCACTTCACGGGCGATCCGTTGCGCCGAACGCGATTTGGTGCCCTTGAAGACCATGTGCTCGACGAAATGGGAGATGCCGTTGACCTCCGCCATTTCGTGGCGCGAGCCCGCACGTATCCAGACGCCCATGGCGACAGAGCGGATGTGGTCCATTTTTTCGGTCAGAATCGTAAGCCCGTTGGGCAGGATGGTGCGGCGTATATTGCGTTCGTTATCCATGGTGTTCCTGGGGTTTGATTGCTGCCCGTGCGTGATCGGGACCGTGCTCGAAGATTGAAACAAATGCGCTATGCTGTCACAACGGAGCTGCAGTTATGATGTCGCCGGGCAGGAAGAAACCTATTTCTATTTTAGACTCTCCAGAGGCTGCCGCGGCTCAGACTCTTTTCGGCCTTAATCATCAACAGCTTACGGTCATTCTGGCAGAATTTTCCGAGCCGGGGTACCGGGTAAAACAGCTTTCCGACGCCCTATACCGGCAGTGGGACGAGGATCTGGCTGAGGTATCGACGCTGCCCAAAACGCTCCGCGAATCGATGATCGAGGGCGGCTACCGGGTTGGATTGCCGCGCATTGTCGAGACCTTTCGTTCGATCGACGGCACGGAACGCTATTTGATCGCAGGAGCGGATGGGCAGACGGTAGAGACAGTCTGGATGCCGGATGGCGATGGCGGCGAGGCCGGGGATGGCTCGGAAGCGGGGACAGATTTGCGGAGGGCGACGATCTGCGTCTCGAGCCAGATTGGCTGCGCAGTGAATTGCCAGTTCTGCCTGACGGCCAAGATGGGAATCCAGCGCAACCTGACGGCGGGAGAGATTGCCGGGCAGGTGGTCGCGGTGCTGAAGCGCCACAAAGTCAGGATTGGGCAGGACCGCATCAACCTCGTTTTTATGGGCATGGGTGAGCCATTCCTGAACTATGACGCGTTTATGGCGGCGGTGCGGCTGCTGGTTGAAGAAGTGGGCATTCCCGAGTCGAGGATGACGGTGTCGACTTCGGGGATTGTGCCGGGGATTCTGCGCTTTGCCGAAGAGACGGTTCGGCCCAAGCTGGCGGTTTCACTGAATGCGCCGAATGATGCGATCCGCTCGGAGATTATGCCGATCACGCGCAAGTGGGATATCGCGGATGTGATTGCGGCTGTCCGGCGGGTGCCGCTGCGCGCCAAGGAAAAAGTCACTTTCGAGTATGTGCTGCTGGGCGGCCTGAACGACCGGCAGGAAGATGCAGATGAACTGGGACGGCTGCTGCGCCGGGCGAATCTGCCGCTGAAGGTGAACCTGATCGTCTGGAATCCGGGACCGGGGATGCCGTACTCGATGTCTGAGCAGCAGACGGTGACTCTGTTTCAAGACCGGCTCAAGTTTCATGGGTTCCCGGCGTTTGTGCGCAGGCCGCGTGGGCGGGATATTTATGCGGCTTGCGGGCAATTGAAGCGGACGACGGAGATCAGGCCGGCGATTTAGCGGCGTCGTTTACTGCTTTCAAAAAAGCAGGTCCTTCGACTAAGCGCCTTCGGCGCTACGCTCAGGATTACAAATTTTATTTCGTGCCTTTGTCGATGCGGATTTCGTCGCCTGTGCGCTGCACTTCCCACTTGATTTTGTCGGTAGACTGGGACTGCTCGAAGTGAATGTGGCTATCGTCTGAGAAGTCGTTGGTGGTGCGATACCAGGTAGTCTTGCCGCCCTCTTCACTTTTGCCCAGGTAGGTCCAGTGGTTTCCTTTGATCTCAAGCTCGCCTGGGCCCATGGCGCTGCCCGTTTTCGTAATGGGGTTGGTGCGGTAGTGGCCGTCGGTGTCGAGGGGCACAAAGACGACAAGCGCTCCGGGATTGCCGTTGACGATCTGCTCGCAGGCGAAGAAAAGTCCAGTGCGGGTGCAGTGGTTGACCAGTGTGTCGGTTGGCTTGCCGGGGATACTGACCTTCCAGGTGCCGTTGTAGTTCCAGAGCGGGGTGTAGACCGAATCGGGGAAGGTTTGCGCGGAGACAGAGAGGGAAGACGCGGCTGCGAATGCAATGGCTGCGAGCGCAAAGCGTCTCACGTTCAGAGGTCCTTCCGCGGGCGCGGCGCTTCCATCGCGAGGCTTAATACCTGCGCGGCTACACGGTCTGAGGCGTGGCGGAGCACGTCACCCTCGGCGGCGAAATTTCCCGTGATGCAGCGGATGCCCAGCGCTTCGATGCGTTCCACGTCGGGCTGGATCAGCTCGGCGCCTTCGGCTGCGTAGCGGGCGCGCGTCTCTTCGGAGACTCCTCCGGTGTTGACCAGCGCGTAGTCGAAGATGGGACGTCCGGCGTGTTCGTAGATGCGCTCGATATGCTCCGAAGCCGTGAGGTTGAGGCTTTCGTTGGCCTGCGTCATTAAGTTGCAGACGTAGACGCGAAGGCCGCGAGCTTTGGCCAGTGCCTCGGGTATGTCTTTGACGAGCAGATTGGTAATGATACTGGTGAAAAGGGAGCCAGGACCGATGGTGATGAGGTCGGCGTGCTCGATGGCTTCGAGGGTTTCCGGCATAGGCGCGGCTTCCGCCGGTTCCATGCTCAGCTCGACGATGCGCTTTTTGCTGGCGGTGATGTTGGTTTCGCCGTGCACGATTTCGCCGTCATCCATGCGCGCGTAGAGGCTCACGTCGGCTGTGGTTGCGGGGTAGATGTGGCCGCGTGTGGCCAGGATTTCGGCCGCGAGGCGGATGGCCTGGGCGAAATCTCCCGTCATCTCAGAGAGTGCGGCGACAAAAAGATTGCCGAAGCTGTGGCCTTCGAGTCCCGCGCCGGAGCGGAAGCGGTGGCTGAAGAGGCGCGCGATGAGGTGCTCGTCAGCCGAGAGCGCGACCATGCAGTTGCGCAGATCGCCGGGCGCAAGCATGTTGAAGTCTTTGCGCAGGCGGCCGCTCGACCCGCCATCGTCGGTGACCGTGACGACGGCAGCTAAATGGCTGATGAGACAGGGGTAACCGTCGCAGTCCGGTTGCGCGACGGTGGGCGATGGGACGTAGTGCTTGAGCCCGCGAAGCAGGGTGGAAAGACCCGTGCCTCCGCCCATGGCGACGACTCGTAAATTTGCCTTCTCAGCAGTTTGCAGCGGAGTTTCGGAAACGGGCGCGAGGATCGCAGGTTTCATAAAAGATGACTCCCTGAACGTATCGCCTTTTACCTTAACTTTCCCTGAAGAAAAGCTCTAAAAGAGACGAACCCTGCTTGCGCAGGAAAGTTAAGGCGCTTCCGGATAAAGAAGTTCAGTAAAGCGCGGATCGTCAGCCATGTCCTGGAAATCGGAGTCGCTGCGCGCCTGGATACGGTTCTGTGGATTCAGTTCGATAGCGGCGATCAGGTGCTCCAGGCACTCTTCGGCCTGACCGGTGATGCTGTCGAGGATAGCGAGGCCGTAGTGCGCGTAGTCGGCGGAGGGGTTTTTCTTGAGGATGCCGTCAAGCTGGTCGCGGGCGTCCTCGTAGTCTCCTGTATTGAGCAGGGAAATGGCGTAGTCGTACTGCTCGCCGGGCGTCGCGAAGGTGAGCGCGGCATGCTTGGCCTGGCGCTCGCAGGCGGCGAGGTAAACCTTTGACCGTTCGAGCAGTTCCGGAGGGGCCGTGATGATTAACTTCTCAAATGCGGTGCGAGCCTTCTCATACTTGCCTTCCTGCATGAGCTGAACGGCGCTCTGGTAGTGCTGGATGGCCTGCTCGTGGGCCTTGTCGACAGCAGGACGTGTTTTTTCAGCGGCGGTGCGAGGAGTGCGGCGAATACCAGCAGCCTGACGTGTATCTTGCATAAGGACGATTTTTCCTTGGTTCCCTTGAGACATACAGCGCACCCGGGGCGCGTGCATGCAGAAAATTTCCCGCTGAACTCGTTTTTATACGCAGAACGGCGCTGCGCGTCAACCATACCATAGTGTACGCGGGCGCGTGTCCGATCAGACGTAACCGAATAGAGTCATGAAGCCGAAGTCCATGTGAAGCTGCTGGTGGCAGTGGAAGAGCGTCAGACCGGGGTTATCCGCTATGAAATCAACCTCAACCTCCTGATAGCCGCCCACCATGACGACATCTTTGAAGACCCCGGAGGTAGGCTGTCCCGCGATCCGGGTCAGCTCAAAGCTATGCCGGTGCAGGTGGATGGGGTGGATGTCATCGCTGGCATTGCGCATCCGGATACGGTAACGCTTTCCCTTGCGCAGATGAAAGGAAGGCGTCGTCATCATCTGATCCATGGGATAAGCTACGCCGTTGATCGACCACTGATTGAATCCGTCGAGCGCGGCGTTCTGCTTTTCAAAGAGCATGTCGAATGTCTCATCCGGCTGTGCGGGATTCGGGCCTGGATTGCCAAAATGTGCGTAATTCCATTTGAAGGGTTTGGGAGGCAGCCACTGCGGTTTGCCGTTGTATCCGGCATACTCGACGACGATGCCCATACCGTGGTGACGATCCTCGTCGGCCAGATCGCCCATGACCCACATCCCCGGATGGTTCATCTCGACGATGGCCGAAATGCGTTCAGCGGTTGCGAGCCAGAGGCCGGGCACGCGCACTGGCCTGGGCAGAAGGTTGCCGTCCATGGCGATGATGCTGAAGGTGTGGCCGGGCAGGGCGAGGCTGCGAATCTCTCCGGCACTGCCGTTCAGGACGTGGAAGAGGACGCGCTCGCCTTGCTTGACGCGTACCGGCTCGCCGTGGCCGAGCATGCGCCCGTTGATGGTGAAGGAGTCGTAGCCGACTTCATAGCCATGCGGCATGCCTTTTGCGAGCGAGGTTTTCATTTTGCTTTCGCCCGCGTCCCGGAGGGCGGGAACGGTCTGCACCGGGGCAAGGAAATCCATCGCCATATCACCGCCGCGGCTCAGCGTCGGCTGGAACTCTTTGAGCGTCAGGAAGACTTCGCGGTCGTAATCGCCGGCGTGTTGCTTCGGCTCAATGTAAACAGGTCCGACCAGGCCGCTGTACTGGCCTGCGGCGAGGTCCGTTCCGGCGCGCACATGCGTGTGGTAGAAACGGAGGCCTGACGGTCCGGGTACGAACGAAATCCGGCGGCTGCCGCGCGGCGGAATAAAGGGCGTACCTTCTTCGGCGGCTCCGTCGACCAAGGACGAAACGAACTGGCCATGCCAGTGGAGCTGCTCGGGGATGTCCGTCTGATTGTGGACGTCAACGGTGACTCGCTCGCCTTCTTTGAGGCGCAGTAACGGGCCGGGGAACTGTCCGTTGTAGGTGGTGACCGAGAGGATGCGGTTTGGCGCCAGTTCAAGGGGTGTGGTGGCGATGGTGAGGGTGTAATCGGCGTTAGCCGTTAGGGACTGGCTTAGGAGGGTTATCGGCGATAGCAGGCTGCTAGCAGCTGATGCTCCGGCTGCTCTCAGGAAGTTGCGGCGGGAGAGAGGAAAGAGTGACATGATCCTCCAGCTTCTGGGATGGCAGAAAGCATACCGCAGCGGCTGAAGCCGCGTTGAGCCTTACCTGCGAGGCGTGGGTTGAAAGCCGCGCCTCACATTCCGGCTGCCTGTTCTTAGTGTCGGTACTCGACGGAAATGTTACTTATCCGACCAGACGGCCAGCTCATTTCCAGAGGGGTCGGCGAAGTGGAAGCGGCGACCGCCGGGGAAGGAGAATGTGTCTCTGGTGATCGAGCCGCCGGATGCCTTTACCTTTTCCAGGATGGCTTCGAGCCCGGACGAGTAGAGGATGACCAATGGGCCAGAGCCTGTCTTGGTTTCGCTTGCATGGGCTGCGCCGCGTGAGAAGCCGCCATCGACGCGGCCATCGCTGAAGCTGACATACTCGTCGCCCCAGTCCTGGAAGCTCCAGCCAAATACGTCGCCATAGAATTTCTTGATGATTGGCAGGTCGGGGGCGGTGAATTCGATGTAATCAATGGCGCGGTCGATATGGGTATGCTGCATGGAAATCTCCTTTGCGTGAGTGGATGGAGGTGAAAGCACACTATTACTGGTGTGGCTCGCGAGCCTACATCCACGCCTCTGCGAGTGAGGAGAGCGCAGGTAGAGTCCTCTGCTTGAGTGCTGGCGAGGACTCGCTAGGTACGGCACCACTATATACGAGATTTGTAGACGGCGGGATTGAGTGCGGGGTCGTTGTACATCTTCAACTGGCGGTAGAGTTTGAAGCCGCGTTCGCCCGCGAGGGTCTGTTGCCAGAGGCGGTCCAGAGCAGCGGCGAGATCGGTGCGCTGGTCTTTGAGAATCTGCAGGCGTTTGCTGTTGCGCTCGGCGTGGCCTTGGGGCGCGTGGAGGCGCTGTATTTCTTCGGCGGTATGGAAAATCTTCAGCGCAAGGATCGACAGGCGATCGATGATGAGGCCGGGGCTTTCGGAATTGAGTTCGGCCTCAGCCCGAGGAAGGTTCAGAGGATGTAACTGCTCGAGGAGGACCATGTCGCAGCGCTCGGCAAGATCGTTGCGGCGCTGGTTGATGCGGTCAATGGCGCGCTTGACTTCGGCTAAATCACCATCGGTGGCCTGCGGGGCACGGGCTTTGTCTTCGGTGTGCCAGAGCTCGAAGTTGGCCAGGTGCTGGGCGATGACGGCGTCGAGGACTGCGCCGTATGTTTCCGCCGGGAGAGCAGGCGGCTGCTCATGCCAGAGCGTCGTCAGGCGATCATGGTGCTGCACAATCGCGGCAGCGGAAAGCAGGCTCGTAGCATTTGGGCGCATATCTCTAATATTTAACAGGCCGACCCAGCTTCGATTGCAACACAAGTTGTGAGCAAAGTCTTATGGTAGAGCTGAGGCAGGTGCCGATGAAATTCGCACGAATTGTATTTTGGTTCGCCGGAGTTTGGGGCTTTCTGATTCTTACACCGCTTTATTTTCTTTTTGACACGATTGGACGGCAGACGCCTCCTCCTTTGACTCATCCGGGCTTTTATTATGGCTTTGTGGGAGTAGGGCTGTCATGGCAATTGGCCTTCCTGATCATTGGGAGTGACCCGGCGCGCTACCGGCCAATTATGATTCCAGCCATCGCCGAGAAGTTTCTCTTTGTAGTGGCGCTAATTGTGCTTTACTTGCTGGGACGTATCGGGCCGAAGGAGATGGCTGGGCTCTTTGACCTGGTATTAGGACTCCTGTTCGTGGCGGCTTATTGGAAGACTCGTCCACGGGCTGCGGCGCAACAATAACCTTAACTCTGCTTGAGAAGACGAGTGTGGATTGCTCATGAGCGAACGCATCCTCTGCATTTCAACCTATGAAAAGGGTCAGGCATTCATGCGCCAGTGCGCGGCGATGGGCTGCCACGTGGTGCTGCTGACGGTCGAGAAGCTGAAAGATGCCGACTGGCCGCGCGACATTCTGGAAGACGTGCAGACGATGCCGGCGAACCTGCCGCTGGAGGCGATCCTCCGGACCGTGACATACATGGCCCGAGGATGGAAGTTTGACCGCATTGTGGCGCTCGACGAGTTCGACATGGAAATCGTGGCCGCACTGCGTGAGCATATGCGGATTCCGGGCATGGGGCGGACGACGACGGCGCACTTTCGTGACAAGCTGGCGATGCGGTTTGAGGCGCAGCGTGGCGGCGCACTGGTTCCGGAGTTTTCTCCGGTGCTGAACTATGACGATCTACGCGTCTATATGGAGAACGTGCCGGGGCCGTGGGTGCTGAAGCCGCGTGCCGAGGCCTCGGCGATTGGCATCAGGAAAATTCACGAGCCGGAACAGTTGTGGCGCTCGCTCGATGAGCTGGGCGACAAACAGAGTTATTACCTGCTGGAGCGTTTTGTTCCCGGCGATATTTATCACGTCGATGCGATCACCAGCGAGCGGCAGGTGGTGTTTACCGTAGTAAGCCGCTATGGCAAGCCTCCCATGCAGGTGATGCATGAGGGCGGAGTCTTTACCACGCGCATCGTCGATCGCGATGCCGACGATGCGCGGCAATTGACGGCACTGAATGCGCAGCTGATTCCAGCCATGGGCATGGTGCGCGGGGTGTCGCACGCAGAATACATTCGCGGCAAAGACGGCCGATTTTATTTTCTTGAAGTGGCGGCGCGTGTGGGCGGCGCTTTCATCTCTGATGTGGTGGAATTTGCAACCGGCGTGAATCTCTGGGCGGAGTGGGGGCGAATCGAGGTGTGCTCGCTGCGCGGGGTTCCGTATACGGTGCCCGAGAGCCGGCTGGGCTACGCGGGCAGTGTTCTGTGCCTGGCGCGCACGGCTAAGCCGGATACTTCGATCTTCGATGCGCCTGAGATTGTCTATCGCATGAAGAAGCACCACCATGCCGGGCTGATTGTGCGGTCGCCGGAGCCGGAGCGGGTACGCGTACTGCTGGAAGACTACAGCGGGCGCTTTGCCGAAACGTATCTGGCTACAGCTCCTGTTCCGGATAAGCCGACTGCCTGAAGATTTACCTCGGTGTCTGGAGAAAGTTGCAAGGGCTGACGCCCTCGCCTACCTTTAAAGATAGAAAGGGCTTTTTCGTGAGTGATTCTGCTTACCAGTTTCCCCATCGCCGTTACAATCCGCTGCGCCGCCAATGGGTGCTGATTTCGCCGCACCGTACGCAGCGTCCCTGGCAGGGGGAAGTGAATCCGTCCTCGGGGTTTTCCGGGGTGCATTACGATCCGCAGTGCTACCTGTGCCCGGGCAATGAGCGCGCAGGGGGGCATCTTAATCCTCGTTATGAAAACGTATTCATTTTCGATAACGACTATGCCGCGCTGCTCCCCGACTCGCCTGCGCCGCAGGTCGAAGGCGCGCCGGAGCTGTTGCGCGCGGAGCAGGAGCGTGGTCGTTGCCGCGTGCTGTGCTTCCATCCGGACCATAGCCTGACGGTGGCGCTGATGGAAGAGACGGATATCCGTCGCGTGGTCGATGCCTGGGGTGACCAGTACAAAGAGCTGGCGGCCAATCCGGAGATTCGCTATGTGCAGATCTTCGAGAACCGCGGCGCGATGATGGGCGCCAGCAATCCGCACCCGCATTGTCAGATATGGGCAACGGAGCATGTGCCTGACGAGCCGGCCATCGAGACGGAATCGCTGAAGGCGTATCAGGCAGAGCATGGCTCCTGCCTGCTGTGCGATTACTTAAAGACCGAAACCAGGGAGCAGACGCGCATTGTCTGTGAAAACGATGAATTTCTTGTCGTAGTTCCATGGTGGGCGGTGTGGCCCTTTGAGACGCTGGTGCTGGCGAAGAAGCACGTCGGCTCGATGGCGGAATTCACCGACGCGCAACGCGCAGGCCTGGCGAACATCTTGAAGCAGACAACGACGGGCTACGACAACCTGTTTGAGACGAGCTTTCCCTACACGATGGGCTTTCACCAGACGCCCTGCGACGGCGAAACCCATGCGGAGTGGCACTTCCATGCGCATTACTATCCGCCGCTGCTGCGCTCGGCAACCGTGCGTAAATTTATGGTGGGATTCGAGATGCTGGGGATGCCGCAGCGTGACATTACAGCGGAAAGTGCAGCAGAAAGGCTGAGGGCTGTTTCTGCAGTCCATTTCACGAAGAGGGAAGCAGGGAAATAAAAGAGGCGCGTGGGTTTTGTATGGTGAGCTCGCTGGGATTCGAACCCAGGACCCACGCCTTAAAAGGGCGTTGCTCTACCTACTGAGCTACGAGCTCACGGGGAAGTGCCGCTACTTCAAAGCTAACATAAAAGTGACAATTAGCCGACCCGCGAGAGTGCACCCTGTACATGGCCAGACATGCGCGGTTGCGGCACTGCGCGACAAAGATTCGGCAGAGGCCTGCAGTCTTCTGCGCGAGCTATCGGGCCGCTTTCCGCAAAAACGGGCTATACACGAAGGAAGAGCAGAAGCGCTGCCGTAGGCTTAGGGATTTTCCTTGTCGAAGGGCTTTTTCTGAAGTACAACTAAACCATTTCCTGGGAGCGATTCCCCATTTTCCAGGGAAATGATCGTTGTTTCGAGAGGCCTTTTGAACGTCCTGCGTGGTTCTATTTTCCTGCTTTGTTCTCTCTTGTGTGCTTATCCTGCCATGGCGGCTGATTTTCAGCAGCCGACTCCAGAAGAACTGAAGATGACATCCGATCCGGCAGCTCCGGATGCGGCTGCGGTGTACCTGTTTCGGGAGGAGACTTCCGACGATAAGCTGCACATCCACACCCTGTATGCGCGGATCAAAATTCTCACGGAGAAAGGCAAAGAGTACGGGGATGTCGAAATTCCGCCCTATGAGGGCCGTACATTTTCCATTCGCGCCGTGCAGGGAAGAACGATTCACAGCGACGGCACGGTGATTCCTTTTACCGGGAAGCCGATTGAAAAGCTGCTGATGAAGCAGGGGGATGTGCGGGAGATGACGAAGGTCTTCAGCCTCCCGGATGTGCAGGTCGGCAGCATCATCGAGTATCGCTACGTCCTGAGCTACGACGATAACATTGCTTCGTCGCCGCAGTGGTACGTCCAGCAATCGCTTTATGTGCATAAGGCGCATTATCACTTTGTGCCCACGCAGCGGGAGCTGATCAGCAAGAGTGAGCACGGCAACATGGTGAACGGCTTGCTCTATGCAAGCGTTCTGCCGAAAGGCGCTCAGGTGCGCGAGGGCGTAGATGGATACGATCTGGCCGTCGACAATATTCCGGCAGAACCGGACGAAGAATACATGCCGCCGATGCAGAGCATCTCGTACCGGGTGCTGTTCTATTACTCGAGCTATCGAACAGGCGATGAGTTCTGGAAGGAGCAGGGGAAATACTGGTCGAAGAGCGTTGACCACTTTGCCCAGCCGTCAGGGAAATTGCAGGCAGCGGTGCAACAGATTGTGGCTCCGACAGACACGCAGGAGCAGAAGCTCAGGAAAATTTATGCCGCGGTGATGCAGCTCGAAAACACGAGTTTTACCCGACAGCACTCGGCGGAGGAGAACAAGGCTGAAGGCCTGAAAGTTAAGACTGCGGAGGACATCTGGGAGCAGAAGCGCGGCAACGACGATGAGCTGACGAGGCTCTTTATTGCCATGGCACGGGCCGCGGGCATGAAGGCTTACGCGATGATCGTGACCAATCGCAACCAGGGTCTTCTGGTTACCAGCTACATGACGTGGAGCCAGCTGGATGATGAGATTGCAATTGTCCCGGTAAACGGCAAGGATATGTTTTTCGATCCGGGCGAGCGCTACTGCGAGTTCGGGAAGCTGCACTGGAAGCACACGCTGACCCAAGGCGTTCGCCAGACGGACGGAGGCACGGAAATCGCCCAAACAACAGAGCTCAGCTACAAAGACACGCAGGTGAATCGCTTCGCACAGCTCAAGCTGGCGAATGACGGCAAGCTGGAGGGGCAGATACGCATCACCTTTACCGGCAGCGACGCGCTCCGCTGGCGCCAGGTTGCGTTGCGGACCGATGTGGAGCAGACAAAGAAAGACTTTGAAGAAGAGTTGCAACGAAGCATGCCTGCCGGAGTCGTGGTCAAGACGAACCACTTCATCGGATTGACCGACTCTGACCACGTACTGATGGCACTCGTCGATGCGAGCGGCTCCCTGGGTACCCCAACCGGCAAGCGTGTTTTTCTGCCGGGAGACTTTTTTGATGCGAACGCGAAGCCGTTATTCGTTCACGCGAAGCGGGAAGCGCCGGTAGATTTGCAATTCCCTTATCAGGTGCAGGATCAAGTCATACTCACATTGCCAGCCGAATTCAAGGTGGAAAGCGTTCCGAAAGACGCCGAGATTCCGTTGCCTCACTTCGCGGATTATGTGGCGAAGTACAAAGGATCGGATACGAGCTACAGCTACGGACGGCTGTTGATTGTGGCGAATATCCTGTATCACCCGGATGAATATCCGCAGTTGAAGGACTTTTACGCGAAGACGAATGCACAGGATCAGCAGCAAGCGGTTCTTCATGTTGCGGATGCCACGGTGAAAGGCCAGTAATGCGCAGATTGACGATGCGTAGACTGGGGTGTTCGTGGCTGACTCGCGGGATTCTCGCCTTGCTGCTTCTCGCAGCGTCGAGTGCGCGTGCTTCTACACTGCCGTTTCCGGATTGGGTGCAGCAGGCGGCTTCCGCGAAGATGGAAAATCCGGCGGGCGCGAAGGCTGTCGTCTTGCTTAGAGACGAGCTGCTGACAGTGCAGCCGGATGGTCAGACACGATTGCGCCAGCGGGAAGTGATCAAGATCCTGCGTCCGCAAGGACGCGACTATGCAACGCTGGTGGCGTGGTCCGGCATGGGCAGAAAGGTGCTGTCGTTCCATGCCTGGAGTATTGGGCCGGATGGGCACCAGTACACGGTGAAAGACGACCAGGTGCGCGAGATGGGGGACAATGAGCGAGGAATGCTCTACGTCGACGTTCGCGCCAAGGTTGCGACGCCGCCGGGCGCAGATCCGGGAGGTGTGGTTGCCTATGAGTCTGAGAGTCAATTGCCCAGCTACATGACAGAAGGCTCATGGGATTTCCAGACATCGATTCCGGTGCACCGGGCTGTCTTCGAAGTCGATCTTCCTGCCGGCTGGAAGCAGAGGGCGTTGTGGCACAGTCACGATCCGGTGCAACCGCAGGAGATTGCACCGAACCACTGGCACTGGGAGCTCGGGGATATTTCCGCGGTCGATCTTGAGGATGTGCCGTTAGCGCCGGCTGAGGTTGCGATTGCGGGTCGCATGGTGGTGCACTACTCGGCGAACGATATCGCGCAGGGCGACCAGTTGTGGGCAAGCATTGGTAACTGGTACGACGGACTGGGCGCTCCGCAGACGTTGGTTACGAGTGAAATTTCGACCAAGGCGCAGGAAGTGGTCGGCAAAGACAGCGACTTTACGGCTCGCACGGAAAAAATCGCAGAGTTCGTGCAGCGGGAAATTCGCTATGTGGGCATTGAGATCGGTATTGGCGGATACCAGCCGCATGCGGCCGCCGCCGTCTTCCATAACCGCTATGGCGACTGCAAAGACAAGGCAACGCTGCTGATTGCGATGTTGAATTCGATCGGCGTGCATGCGACGTATGTTCTGGTCGACACCCGCCGTGGGTTTGTGGATGCGGCGGTGCCATCGATTGATGGAAACCATGCGATTGCGGCCATAGAGATCCCCGCCGGGTACAACGATGCGCGCCTGAAGACGATCGTGAAGACGCGCAATGGCCAGCGATTTCTTATCTTCGATCCGACGAATCAATATGTGCCTCTTGGGCTGCTGCCAACCTACTTGCAGGGCAGCTATGGAACGCTCGTGAATGGGACAAACAGCCAGGTGATCGAGCTGCCGATTGTTTCGCCGGATGCGGATGTGACGAAGCGCATCGCGACATTTGAGCTGAACGCAGATGGCACGCTGCAAGGCTCCGTGACCGAGGAGCGCGTTGGTGCTTCGTCTGGTCGAGAGCGGGGCTACTTTGCGGTGAATGCGGACAAAGAAAGACGCGAGTATGTGGAGCGGCGGCTGCGGGAGGACTTTTCCGCATTTCAGCTGACGACCGAGAGTGCAGAGAATGTGCAGAACCTGGAAGAAAAGTTTGTGGTGAAGTACCAGATCTCGGCTCCGGCATACGCAAAGACGGCGGGAAATCTTCTGCTGGTGCGGCCTCGTGTGCTGGGGTCGGATGCAGAGGCGCTAAACGACAGGCCGCGGAAGTATCCCATCGACCTTGAAGCAGAAGGCACGTGGCGCGACTCATTCGCTGTAACGGTGCCTGCCGGATTCACAGTTGACGAGCTTCCGGACCCAACCAAAATCGATGTGGGGTTTGCCACGTATCGAAGCGAAGTGAAAGTGGACCAGAACGTTCTGCGATATTCACGCGAGCTGGTGGTGAAAGAGCTGGCGTTGAAGCCCGATCAGTATGACGCGCTCAAGAAACTGGAATCGGCTATTACTGCGGACGAAAACAGCAGTGCGGTGTTGAAGAAGCAGTAGCCGCCAATGTGGTGTTCTCTAAAATTTTCGACATAAACTGACATGAAAACGATATTGCCTAGTTGAAGAAAAAGCAGATCCCTTCGACTCCGCTGCCCTCCGCTCAGGATGACAAAGTTATGTCATGTATTTCAGGGACACCACACCAGCAGAAGCAAAAACCCCAAAATCAGACGCTCCCTGAGATACTGTGGCGCCGACGGCGCGTGTGCCTGGACGTCTAGTCCCTAGCGCTTTTCTTTGCTCATGGGCACTACCTGAACCGTGGTGTCGCGGACTTCCGCCAGGAAACGGTTGATGACTGAGCCGCGCAGCAGGATATCGAAGCGCGAACGCGCCGACTGCCCGAAGACCACGTGCGAGATATTTTCCCGCTTGGTAAATGCGATCAGCGCGTCGGAGACGTTCTTGTCTTTGAGGACGACGACCTTCGCACCCAGGTCGCGGGCCAGGCGCTCGTACTCTTCCATGCGTTGGAATGCTTCGGGGTCGCCGTGGCGGTTGTCCTTGTCCGGTGTTTCTACATAGACGGCATACCAATTCGTGGCGAGGCGGCCTGCGATGCGCGCCCCTGAGCGGATCAGTCGCTCCGTGCCGGGGCGCGAGGAGAGGCAGACCATCACTTTTTCAGGCATCGGCGCCTGCTCTAACCCTTGCGTGCGGCGGTATTCCGATGCAGCGGTGCTGACCTGTTCCGCTGTGGTGCGCAGCGCCAGCTCGCGCAGCATATTGAGGTTGCCCTTACGGAAAAAGTTCGCCAGCGCCTGCTCTATTTTTTCCGGGGCATAGATCTTTCCTTCGCGCAGACGTGAACGAAGCTCATCGATGGTGACGTCGACGTTTACCACCTCGTCGGCGCGCTTGAGAAAGCTGTCAGGAACAGTTTCGCGAATCTGTGTGCTGGCAGAGCGGGAGACCGCGTCGTTGAGCGTTTCAAGGTGCTGGATGTTGATCGCTGTCATCACGTTGATGCCGGCGTCGAGCAGCTCCAGAACATCTTCGTAACGCTTGCGGTTGCGCGAGCCGGGCACATTGCTGTGCGCCAGTTCATCGACCACGCAGGTATCCGGATGGCGCGCGATGATGGCGTCGATATCCATTTCCCGCAGCGTGACGGAGCGGTAGACGATCTCCTTCTGCGGAATGATTTCAAGGTCGCGGATGAGAGCGGCGGTTTCAGCGCGGCCATGTGTTTCGACCAGCCCGATGACGACGTCCACGCCCTGCTGGCGCAGCATGTGCGCGTGCTCCAGCATGCGATATGTCTTACCGACTCCGGGCGCTGCTCCAAGGTAGACGCGGAGTTTTGCGCGTTCCTGAGGTTCGAGGATTGGCGGCACGCCGGCCGCATCCATCTGCGCGTCCATCAGCCGATCTCCACTTGATGGCGTGACGACGTAACCGTTGCGATAGGCAGCATAAAGCTGAACGTGGTTCCATGGCCGAGACGGCTTTCGACGGAGACCTGGCCGCCGAGCGATTCGACAAGACGGCGCACCAGCGCGAGGCCGAGCCCAGTGCCCTGACTGGAGTTGGCGCTGAATCGTCCAAAAACCTTCGAGAGGCGTTCCGCTTCGATGCCGCGGCCATTGTCTTTGACGAGAAACTGAATGCCTTCTTTCATCTCGGATGCTTCCAGGCTGATATGGCCGCCGGATGGCGTGTAGCGCATTGCATTGCTTAGGAGATTATCCATGATGCTGCGCAGGGCGCGGCGGTCTGCGTTGACATGGGAAATATCGGCGAAGGCGCTGACTTCGATCTCGATATTTTTTTCACGCGCCTGCTCGCGGAAGCGATGATGCGCGTCCTCAAGAATGTCGATGGGTCGCAGACGTTCCAGCTTCATTTCGCGGCGGCCTGTATCGAGCTCGGCTACTTCGATGAGGTCGGTCATCAGGTCATCGAGAGACTCGGCTTCCTTGCTTGCGCCTTCCAGAATCTCCGCCTGCAAAGGCCGGAGTTCGCCGGCATGCCCGCGCGTGAGCGCGTAGATCGCCAGAC
>Ga0207035_1153_pt1 | contig 16540 bp, 13 predicted proteins | sample Alteio_BWMinCont_77_FD_153272 | JGI IMG/M metagenome (GOLD analysis project Ga0207035, IMG submission 153272) | Enriched cells from forest soil in Barre Woods Harvard Forest LTER site, Petersham, Massachusetts, United States -... | ecosystem: Environmental > Terrestrial > Soil > Temperate forest >... | reverse complement strand
AATATAACCAGGCAGTTGCGGCAATTAACGGGTTTGGTACAGTATGGGCTTGGTTCCTTTGGGTTATTGGAGTAATGTGTGGCGTCCTTTCAGGGATTGCTTGCGGCTCTACTACCGGCCTTTCAGTCACTTTTTTTCTACTACCTTTGCTTGCACCGCTGGGGCCTGTTGGTATAGCACTTGCTGTGTTCGTGGGTGTATGCATCGGTTTGGCTGGTTTTTATTCTAACACGCGTTATTTCTCAAAAAATCTACCACAAATTCTTGCAAAATTTTATAGTAAAGTTACTTACTGCATTGGTGAAGATGGTAAATATAAGTCGCTATCTCGCATTCAACGGTTTTTTGTAGGGGTGGCATTTCTTGCTTCACTATGTGTAGGTCTTTCCACCGGCATAATGATCGTGCATGTTATACTTGGTTTCTTACCATTGATTTTACCTGCATCCTTGATGCTGCCCTATGTACTGATTCCTATATTGGCATTGCTGGCAATTCCAGTTTGTGTAGCGATAACTTTAGTCATGTTTAATGCGTTTTTGTCAATCGTTCACAATCCTCAGCACTACATATTGCTAATTAAGAACTATTTCAGTAATTTGCTGCAAAACTTCACCCCTCTGACTGTAATTGCCTGCGTACTCAAAGTAGCGGTACTGGCCGTTGTTATATTTGCTTTGTATCAGCTGTGCTTCATTGGCTGCCCTGACCTGGCAACGGCTTTGTCATTTTTGAATTCCGCTGCAGCAAATATTGTGTCATACATTACATGTGCGTTATCTTTTATAGGTCAGTTGCCTTTTACCATTGCTACAACACTTAGCCTCTGGGATCGTGTAGCGGGATTGATGCAACAGGCTTGTAATCGTTTGATTGGATTATTTTGCAGCAATAATAATACACCATTATCATCCACATCGTGGACGATAAGAGATATTGTAAGTGGCGTAGCTAGTCAATTTCTCATTCTTCTAAACGCATTCGGTAATTCAGCGTTACAATTGCAAAATGGTATATCACCAGGTACAATCCCTGCTGCTACTGGAGGCTTGATAATATCTGTTGCCGCTAATCAAGTTGGAGATCTTAGTAATGAACAATGCAGAACGGAAGCAAATGCAACTGATTGTAAACAACTCTACAGTGTATTAGGAAGCAATACGCATAGTAATGACCAAATGCATCGTGGGAATCATGCTGTACAATCTGAAACAACGCCACAGCGGATATGTGGAAGCGTTGATCACGGGAAGAAGAATAACTATGGCCTCTTCCGCCGCCGCGCTAGTGTTGGCGGAACTTGCCTAAAGCCAGTAGATCAATGCAGTGACTTTCCTGATCTACAGCAGCAACGATCACCCTTGCTTTGTGCTACTAGTTACTAGTTCAGCTCATTAAATCACAATGTTATGTTTGCCAAATACCCATTCTGTGGATGTTTGGCATTGCATAAAAAAGGCGTGCTTATTATACTGTGCGGTAATTTAATCAGGGGACAAATGGCCGCTGATGAATTTCAACGTCCTTTATATGATGGTTCAGAAAATAGGAAAAGCAAGTTTGATAATCGTCCCAATTGGTTTTTTTTTTGGGGTATAGTATTACATAGCTTGCAAATCACCAGCTCTTTTGTGTTAGGTGTATTACTGTGGGCACTGCCTAGCTGCTACTTTGTAAATAAATTATTTCGTTGTTTCGATAAGGTTTCGCCAGTTTCCTTGTTGGGTTTATTTTATAGAGCGGAAATAATTAAATTATTTTTGAGTGGGATTTTATTTGTAGCGATAGTTAAACTAGTACCATCAATTCACTTTTTGGTGCTGGTAGCGGGCTACTTCCTTGCTCAACTGAGCTTGTGGATACAGTTCGTGATGCAGCCAGAATCAAAATGGATGCTGCCATGAGTACTGGACAGACTTCGGCCGATTATGTTCAACATCATCTTGAACACCTCACCTTTAACCTAGAAACCTGGAATTTTTCAGGGAAAGGATTTTGGAACTTAAATTTGGATACCTTTTTTTTATCCCTGGTGTTAGGGATAGGGTTTTTGCTGTTGTTTTATTGGGTAGCTAGTACGGTCAAAGCGGGAGTTCCTGGTAGAATGCAAAATTTTGTGGAAATTCTTATTGAATTTGTTGATAAAACTGTGCGTGAGTCTTTTCAAGGTAGTAGCCAATTGATCGCTCCATTAGCTTTGACGATTTTCGTTTGGGTGTTTTTAATGAATTTTATGGATCTTATCCCTGTCGATTTTTTGCCAACCACACTGTCGTTGTTTGGTATACACCATTTTCGTTCTGTACCGACAGCAGATCCCAATACGACGTTTGGAATGTCAATTGCGGTCTTCCTGTTGATTATTTACTATAACCTCTGTATCAAGGGCTTTAAGGGACTTGGCAAGGAAATGCTGGTTGTACCGTTTGGTCTTTGCCTCTTCCCTATTAATATTATTTTTCGCTTATTGGAAGAGTTTGTTCGTCCTATCTCTTTATCGTTACGGCTGTTTGGAAATTTGTTTGCAGGCGAGTTGATCTTCATTTTGGTTGCTTTGCTGCCATGGTGGATGCAGTGGACTTTTGGCGGAATTTGGTCGATTTTTCATATTTTAATCATTCTCATACAGGCTTTTATTTTCATGATGTTGACCATTGTTTACTTAAGTATGGCACATGAGTCACATGCAAAAGAGGTACACTAGATTTCCTGTAGGGTGGAGCAAAAGGATTATTAATTAATAACGAGAGGGTATAAAAATGGTAGATGTTGCTCAAGTAATAGCTAATGTTCAGGGATTAACGGCGATTGCCGCTGCTTTATTGGTTGGATTAGCAGCGCTAGGTACCGCTATTGGATTCGGTATCTTAGGAGGGAAATTTTTAGAAGGGGTTGCCAGACAACCTGAATTAACGCCTATGTTAATGTTGCGGATGTTTTTGATGGCTGGATTGGTCGACGCCTTTGCCGCTATTTCTATCGTTATGGGATTGTATTTGATCTTTGCTAAGAATCCATTTTTGACTGAAGTTTTAAACCTGGTTTCTAAACCGGTTACTGGTTAACAGGCAAGTCATCGTGGAACTCAACATTACCTTGCTCGGTCAGCTCATTACATTTGCTGTCTTTGTCTGGTTCACCATGAAATTTGTATGGCCTCCCCTTTTGAAGTCTATGCAAGATCGGGAGCAGCGTATTGCTGAGGGTTTGGCAGCAGCAGAGCGAGGTCAACGTTCTTTAGCATTGGCACAGCAAGAGGGCCTGGAGTATTTACAGCAAGCAAAACAGCAGGCAGTAGAGATTATTAATCAAGCAAGTAAGCGTGCTAGTCAAATAGCAGAGGAATCAAAGCAACAGATACGTAAGGAAAGTGAACGGTTATTATCTATAGCAAGAGATGATATACAACAAGAGTGGCGAGCTGCTCAGGAAAAACTGCACGCTGAGGTTGCAAATTTGGTAATTACGGCTACAGAAAAGATTTTGGCACATTCACTCGATGAAAGTGCGCAACACTCTCTGGTCAAGCGATCGTTGGAAGAAATTTGATGACAGAGATGAGCTGGGCATCCATTGCAAGACCTTATGCCAAGGCAGCATTTGATCATGCTGTAGAAACAGGCAGCTTAGATGCATGGTCTGCCTTATTGAGTCAAGCGGCTGCGGTCGTAAAAAAAAAGCCTATGCAAGTTTTATTGATGGATCCGCGTTTTGATAAAATGCTGGCTTATGAGTGTCTGCTGGTGGTTTGTAAGTTGTTGATATTTTCTGCAGGGGAAAATTTTTTAAAACTCATCGCGCTGCGTCAGCGACTGTTGATTCTACCGACGATCGAATGTTTATTTAAAAAGCGGAGGACAGAGCAAGCCAATCAAGTTACAGTGCAAGCCATTTCTGCGGTACCTTTAACTAAGTCAGAAGGGCAAATACTGGCGTTGGCTTTGACAAGACGATTACAGAAGCAAGTCACATTAGATTATTGCGTAGATGGCAAGCTACTTGGTGGATTAATGGTGAAGATTGGGGATGTAGTAATTGATGACTCTGTACGCGGCAAGCTGGAGCGTTTACGCCACAGCTTAGTGAATCAAATTTGAGAGGCAATCATGCAGCAGTTAACCACGTCAGAAATTAGTGAATTAATCAGGGAGCGTATAAATAAATTCGATGTAGCTGCCGAGACTCGCATTGAAGGAAGTATTGTCAGTATCCGTGATGGAATTGTACGCATCTATGGCTTAAATGATGTCATGTTAGGTGAAATGATAGAGTTTTCGGAATCATGTTACGGTTTGGCACTCAATCTGGAACGTGATTCAGTTGGAGCTGTTATCTTAGGTGATTATGAAGCACTGAGTGAAGGTCAGGTTGCAAGATGTACGGGCCGTGTTTTAGAGGTTCCGGTAGGCGAAGCGTTACTTGGGCGTGTGGTAAACGCTTTAGGCCAAGCTATTGATGGGCGAGGCCCCATTGTAACTGACAAAAGTATGGCAATTGAACAAATTGCACCCGGTGTTATTTCACGTCAAGGTGTTTCACAGCCCTTGCAGACTGGTATTTTGGCAATCGACAGCATGTTGCCCATCGGGCGAGGCCAACGTGAATTAATCATCGGTGATAGACAAACGGGTAAAACAGCCTTGGCTATTGATGCCATTATCAATCAAAAAGGCACCGGTGTGCAATGTATCTATGTAGCGATAGGACAAAAAGCAGCTTCCATCGCTGCCGTTGTCCGGAAGTTAGAAGAACATGATGCGTTAAAACACACCATTATCGTTTCGGCCAGCGCGGCAGATTCTGCTGCAATGCAGTTTATCGCCGCGTATTCAGGGTGTGCCATGGGTGAGTATTTTCGCGATCAGGGCAAAGATGCTCTCATCGTTTACGATGATTTGACCAAACAAGCATGGGCTTATCGTCAGATTTCCCTATTATTGCGTCGTCCACCCGGACGCGAAGCGTATCCCGGCGATATTTTTTATTTACATTCTCGTTTGCTGGAGCGGGCAGCGCGTGTCAATGCCAAGTTTGTAGAGCAGAGCACACAAGGGCGTATTAAGGGAAGAACAGGGTCATTAACGGCTTTGCCTATCATTGAGACACAAGCAGGCGACGTTTCTGCATTTGTTCCAACTAATGTTATTTCCATAACAGACGGTCAAATTTTTTTGGAAACCGATCTATTTAATGCGGGTATTCGTCCGGCTATTAACGCGGGTTTATCCGTTTCACGCGTGGGTTCTGCGGCGCAAACCAAAATTATAAAAAAATTGGGAGGCGGTATTCGATTAAGTTTAGCTCAATATCGTGAACTCGCTGCCTTTTCACAGTTTATGTCCGACCTTGATGAATCTACACGTAAGCAGCTTGAGCGTGGCCAACGCGTCACAGAAGTGCTGAAACAAAAACAGTACGCGCCACTCAGCGTCAGTGAAATGGCTGTACTTTTATTTGCGGTAGACCAAGGGTATTTAGATGACGTTGAATTGGCCAAGGTAATTCCTTTCGCCGAAGGGCTATTGGCGTATGTGCGTTTAGAAAAAGCTGATTTACTCGTTACCATTAATGAAAAAGGTGATTATGACGAAGCGATCTCCAGCGAGCTTGGTTTGGCCGTTAATTCATTCAAAACGACGCAAATGTGGTAATAACGGATGAGTTTTGCGCAAGAAATTCGAGGTAAAATTTCCAGTATTAAGGGTACGCAAAAGATCACGCATGCGATGGAAATGGTAGCTGCCAGTAAAATGCGCAAGGCGCAGGAACGTATGGCGCTTTCTCGGCCATATGCTAGCAAGATGCAAGATGTCATACACCATCTTGCCAGCAGCCATGCAGAGTATCAGCACCCTTACTTGCAAGTGCGAGAAATTAAACGAGTTGGCTTTGCCCTTATCACTACAGATAAAGGTCTTTGTGGCAGTTTAAATTCTAATCTGTTTAAGATTGCCTTAAAGCAATTTCAGGCCTATAAAGCAAAGGATATTCCTGTTGATCTTGTAGTAATCGGTAAAAAAGGTGAAGCTTTTTTCAAGCGAGTTGGTGGTAATATTATCGCACGTACCGATCATTTGGGTGATGCACCACAACTACAAGACCTGATCGGCACCATCAAGGTCCTACTGGATGCTTACAAACAAGGCCAGATCGATAGTTTTACGCTCATCTATAATGAATTTATTAACACGATGACACAGAAGCCGCGGGTTCTATCGTTGCTGCCGATCGTACCAGTTGAAAAATCGACACTAAACTACCATTGGGATTATATTTATGAGCCAGATTCCAAACTACTTTTGGAATTGATATTAACGCGTTATATCGAATCGCAGGTTTATCAGAGTGTTGTTGAGAACGCCGCTTGTGAGCAGGCGGCGAGAATGGTGGCCATGAAAAGTGCAACAGAGAACGCGGGAGAACTGATTAAGGATCTACAGTTAGCTTACAATAAGGCTAGACAAGCGGCTATCACGCAAGAGTTAGCTGAGATAGTGGCTGGAAGCGAGGCAGTGTAGTTCGCTTGTTTTGCTGCTGCAGGGCAATATATGAACTTCTGTGGAAAATGCTATATAAAATCAAATTCATTGTGTGATTTGAAATGAGGGTTACATGAAGCAAAAGGTTACGGAGTCAACGACACAGTCAATGGCCGCTGTCGGAAATATTATTGAGATCATTGGCGCAGTTATAGATGTAGAGTTTCAGCGTGGATATGTCCCCAAAATATATACTGCGTTGACTGTGGACGATAGTGGCTTAGTCCTGGAAGTTCAGCAGCAATTAGGTGATGGCATCGTTCGTACGATTGCAATGGGTAGTAGTGATGGCTTGAAACGAGGCACAAAGGTGCAAAATAGCGGAGCACCTATTCGTGTACCTGTCGGGAAGCAAACCTTAGGACGTATTATGGATGTTTTAGGCCGCCCTATTGACGAAGCAGGACCTCTAGACGAAGCAATCAGTTTACCGATCCATCGTAAAGCGCCAAGCTTTGCTGAACAAGCAGCAAATGAACAACTGTTAGAAACGGGTATCAAAGTAATTGACTTACTTTGTCCTTTTGCCAAAGGTGGAAAGGTTGGATTGTTTGGTGGAGCGGGTGTGGGAAAAACTGTGAATATGATGGAGCTGATTCGCAATATCGCCATCGAACACAGCGGTTATTCTGTTTTTGCTGGTGTGGGAGAACGTACACGGGAAGGAAATGACTTTTACCAAGAAATGAAAGAATCCAATGTTTTAAATAAAGTATCCTTAGTTTACGGACAGATGAATGAGCCACCTGGAAATCGTTTGCGTGTTGCACTGACGGGTTTGACAGTTGCAGAAAATTTTCGTGATGAAGGCCGGGATGTTTTGTTATTTATCGACAATATTTATCGCTATACGTTAGCTGGCGTTGAGGTATCTGCTTTGCTAGGTCGTATGCCTTCCGCAGTGGGTTATCAGCCTACCTTAGCTGCTGAGATGGGTGCTTTACAAGAACGGATTACCTCGACTAAAACTGGTTCTATTACGTCTATTCAAGCAGTGTACGTTCCTGCAGACGATTTGACGGATCCTTCACCAGCGACTACTTTTGCACACTTAGACGCTACTGTGGTGCTATCTCGCCAGATTGCTGAATTGGGGATTTATCCTGCTATCGACCCACTCGATTCAAACAGTCGACAGCTTGATCCCTTGATCGTTGGTCAAGAGCACTACGAAGTGGCACGCGCCGTGCAAAAAACACTTCAGCGTTACAAAGAGTTAAAGGATATCATTGCTATCCTAGGCATGGATGAATTATCGGATCAGGATAAACTTGCCGTCATGCGTGCACGAAAGATTCAGCGATTTCTGTCCCAACCTTTCTTTGTCGCCGAAATATTTACGGGCTCCCCAGGAAAATATGTCAGCCTTAAAGAAAGCATTCGTGGATTTAAAGCCATTCTCAATGGTGAATATGACCATCTGCCAGAGCAAGCATTTTATATGGTGGGTGAAATTGATGAAGTAGTAGCTAAGGCGAATGCTGTGTAGAGAGTGTTATGACAAAGACCATGCAGCTTGAAGTCGTGAGTGCGGAAACTGAAATTTTCTCAGGTCAAGCAGCCCACGTGCTCGTTAACGGTTTACTCGGTGAATTAGGTATTTATCCAGGCCATACGCAACTTTTGACCGCGCTCAAGCCAGGTTCCGTGCGACTCATAAAACCGGATGGCTCAGAGGAAATGCTGTACATTTCGGGTGGAATACTGGAAGTACAGCCGGATTTAATTACGCTTTTGGCGGATACCGCTATTAGAGCGGCTGATTTGGACGAAATGGCAGCATTAGAGGCTAAGCAACGGGTAGAGCATGCTTTGACGGAAAAACAAGCGGATATCGATTATGCAAAAGCGACAGCAGAGCTAGCTCAAGCTGTTGCACAATTGCAAGTCATTGCTAAGTTAAAGCGAAGAGCGACAGGAAAACGTTAAAGAGCACCTTTAGAAATTAAAAATGCAATTGATAGCGCTGTCCTTAAATAATTGCTGTCTTTTGAGAAAAAAGTCCACGGGCTCGCTAAGTACATGTTGACTAGAGAAGCCTATAGCCATGCAATCGAGCAAATTATTGGGTCCAGGGTTACCTGGAAAATTACTTGACGTCATTATTTTAGCAGCCGGACATGGTAAGCGCATGCATTCCAATCTACCTAAGGTACTCCATGAGCTGGCTGGTAAGCCATTGTTACAGTATGTGGTAGAGACAGTTAGCCAGTTGAGTCCGCACGCTATTTATGCTGTTTATGGAAATGGGGGTGGACAAGTCCCGCATCGTCTAGCTCACTTACCCGTTACATGGGTCAGACAAAAAGAGCTTTTAGGAACTGGCCACGCAGTTGCACAAGCGATACCGCACGTGACGCTAGATGATAACCAGGTGCTTATTTTACTGGGCGACACCCCCTTAATCAGTGTCACTACACTGAAAAAATTGATCCAGCAAACCAAGTCCAGTGAAGTTGGTTTAGTCACTGTGACAACACAGCATCCCTTTGGATTGGGTCGTATTGTACGTAATGAACAAGGGAAAGTTATCAAAATTATTGAAGAAAAAGAAGCAACTTTAAAACAAAAAAAAATACAAGAAGTGAATAGTGGTATCTTTTATGTACCAGCAAAATTATTAAAACATTGGCTACCTAAGCTTAAAAAAATGAATGCACAGGGCGAGTACTATTTAACGGATATTGTTGAAATGGCAGTGGAAGCAAAGATAAATGTAGTAACAGTCTCCTCACAGATTAAAGGTGAAATGCAGGGAGTCAACGATAGGGTACAGCTTGCTAAGCTGGAGCGCCATTATCAACAACAACAAGCAGAAAAATTGATGCTGAAAGGGGTTACTTTACGCGATCCAAGTCGTTTTGATTTGCGTGGTAAAATAACGGTAGAGAAAGATGTCATCATTGATATTAACGTTGTTATCGAAGGTAAAAATGTAGTGGGTGAAAATTGCTTTATAGGACCCAATACTACATTAAAAAATGTCACCATCGGTGCTGGGGTAGAAATAAAAGGTTACTGTATGATCGAAGACGCAGTTATCGGTGATAATTGTGTCATTGGTCCTTTTGCACGAATTCGACCAGGCACAAAATTGAAAAGTAAAGTCCATGTTGGAAATTTTGTAGAAGTTAAAAATAGTCAAATTCAGTCTGAAACAAAGATCAATCACCATAGCTATATCGGGGATACAACGATTGGGAAAAGTGTTATCGTGGGTGCAGGCACCATTACCTGTAATTTCAATGGGAGTGAAAAGCATCAAACGGTCATTGAAGATGATGTATTTATCGGCTCCAATACGGCGCTGATAGCGCCAATTCGGGTCGGTAAGAGAGCGACTATAGGAGCTGGATCTGTGTTAACTAGAGACGTTCCTGCGGAAAAGCTAACACTCAGCCGTGCAGAAACACAAACCATTGCTACTTGGAAACGTCCAACTGAGAGAAAAAAACCTAAGCTTCCTGCGTCTTAAGGGGGGCAATCCCCCATTTTTAGTGTCAGATAAAGCTTAAATTGCCTAGCGCGATGAGGATTTTCAAGGAAAGAACCGCGATTCTCTCCTTGAATGACTGCGCGGAAGCTTTGATTTTGCCAGTCATGTGATCAGGCATACCGCTCGCTGTGAGTGAAAAAGATTCGCATCTTCATGTACGAGCGGTATATCAGGATTGAATATTTTATAGGATTTTATTTTTTAGCAATGGCTAGCAATTTTTCTAAAATAAGTGCAGTGGCATCCTGTTGTTTAGCTGTTTTAAATGAATTTTTCATGCATTGTAAATTTTCGTAACAATGTAAGATCGTTTTTAGCAATTGTCCATCAGAAAATTCTTTGTCGTACAAAACCGTACTAAGCCCCTGTTTTTCAAAATACTTAGCGTTTTCAATTTGGTCACCGCGACTTGCCTGTATTGATAAGGGGAGTAAAATATGTGGCTTTTTTAGGGCTATAAGCTCGTACACAGAAGTAGCGCCAGCGCGACTAACCACTAAATCTGCGCAAGCAAGTACATCAGCTAATTCTGCTCGTATATATTCAAATTGTCGATAAAATGGAACTGCTGAAAAATGTAGATCCAATTTACCCTTGCCACACAGATGGATTATCTGAAAATTTTTTGTCAAAGTCTTCATTAAGCGACGAATTGAGTCGTTAATGATGGCAGAGCCCAATCCTCCTGCCATGATGAGTAATACGGGCTTTTCTGCTACAAAGCCTAAGCATTGTAAACCATTGGCTCGAACACCATGATATAAGGACTCGCGAATGGGCATTCCCGTCACCAAAACTTTGTTGCTGTTTTTGTAATGCTGGGCTGTTTCAGAAAACGTGACACAAATCAGTTTAGCAAAAGGAAAACTTAAACGATTAGCCAGTCCTGGTGTTAAATCAGATTCGTGGATCACAACAGGAATACGGCTGATCCACGCGGCTATCACGACAGGGAGTGAAACGAATCCACCCTTAGAAAAAACAATTTGTGGCTGTACTCGCAGACATATGAAAAAACTTTGAAGAATTCCAAAAAACAATTGAAAAGGAGTGAGAAAGTTTTTCCAGGACCAATAACGGCGAAGTTTGCCAGTCACAATTGCATAGTAAGGAATATTAAGTGAGGCGATTAAGGACAGTTCAATACCATGAGTAGAACCTACATAAAAAATATTAACGCCTTTGGCTTGCAGTGCTTGAATCAAAGGGAGACTGGGGGTTACGTGACCAGCCGAACCACCGCCGGTAAATATTATTTTGATTGCTTTTTCCACGATGATGTCAATGTAGCGGCTCGAAGTCTAATTTACCTGCGATATGAATATCATGTGGCGTATCTGGAGGTAAGATACCTTCCTTATTAAAACGTTCCCACAAACTAAACAGGAATTGCGATCGTACTCCCGCACGTGAACTAATGTGGTTCAAATCTACATAATATTCAACTGTGAATTCTAAAAGTATTTGATCAATTTCTTTAAAATAGACCTCTGGTTTTGGATTGCTGAGTATCTTGGGGATAGTCGACAATACCTCCAGGATAGTGTCCCTAATATAGTAGGGATTGTCTTTGCGATTAGACCTCACTTTCACGAGGGCGCGTATCACACTATCGCGATGTGTCCAATTAATAAAATTTTTACTGAAGATATCTGCATTAGGGACCAATAACTCCTGTCTATCATCCGTAGTGACTGTAATGGATCGAGCGCCTATATGAGAAACTTGCCCATCATAGTTACCTATGGTGACCCAATCACCAACTTTCACGGGCCGTTCCAACAACAAAAAAATACCTATAAAAAAATTGTTAAATAGATCGCGTAACCCTAAACCAACACCGAGTGAAAACAGGCCTAAAATAACTGAAATATTTGCCCAAGTTAATCCTAAAATATTTAATCCAATGGTAATTCCGACAGCAATAAGTGTATATTGCGTGAAAATTGCTAAACTATTGCGAAGTCCTAGGTCTTTGGTGTGTACAAATAACCAGCGGTAGGCAAATTCACGTGACCAATGTGCAATCCATATTAAAATAACGATGATAGCCACCAATTGGACTACAGTAAAACCGGTAACTGTCACGTTGGAAGAAATAGCGAACAACTTAGTATTTAGTAATTTAGTAGCATTGAAATTAATGAGAGGAGTGCGGTCTCCCCATCCGCAAAGTTTGAATAACCCTATAGCAGATACTACGATGAGTATGAGCTTTAAAAGCTGGTAAAGGGGTTTTAATAAAGCTTGACTCCATAGCCAGCCGTTTCTAAAACGACGGATGCATTGCTCGGAACCCCAACGGATTAGCTCATCCAAGAGGCCTCGAAGCAAAAGGTAGGCGGTGAGTGCTATTAAGAACAAGCCTTGATAGTGCGCAATAGCCCACGCCAATTCAACGTAGCCGACTAGCCCAATCAATGCATTGGTCAGCAAGCTAAAAGGAATTAAAAAACTCAACCAACGAATGATCCGCTTTAAATAAGCAGGTTTATTTTCTACATAAGGTTCTAGTAACGTCGGAACAACTTCCCAGCCTTTCATTAACACTAATGCCACTATGAGAAGGAATAGCATAAACAGACGGCCAAAGAGATCTTGAAGTTCATAGGTCACAGGTAACTGATTAACTAAAATGGTGACCAAGGTGATGATAGCGCCGATGAGTAAGGTCGTGCGCAAACGATAATACAATTTTACATCATGCCCACTTTCATCCGTGGTATTTTCCAATAGCAAGATATGCGCCAATTGGATGACAATACTGAATCCTAAACAAACCACACCCATGCTCAAAATTAAGGAAAAGAACTTGAATGGTATATTTAACAGGAATAGTAAACCTATTATAGTGGCTAGTAGCATGATACCAGTAAGATGTCGTTGCAATAATTGCAATACGACGATAACAGTTTGCGCTGAAAAAAATCCTCGACTGCGCTGTTGTAAACGCACTCGATCTACAGCCAAAAAACGACGTAATTTTAGCCAAACAGAAAACCATACGAGAAATCCTAGCAATCCAACTAACCATTGCCAGCCAGATACTAGCGCGAATCTACTAACGACAGGATCGTAGAGGCTGGACAGCTTTACTAAGGCTAAGGCAGGAATTTTGACAGCAATTTTCCCTAACACAAGCCAAGCGTTTAAATTCCAACCAGGTAGTCCTTGTCGGTTTGCCAATTGTAATTTTAATTGTTTAGCGGTGAAGTCTTGTTGTATTTTAGCGCGATTGATCAATTGTTTAGTTTTTGCAAATAGAGCCTGATAGCTGGAAGCCATTTCTTTTAATTGTACTAATCTTTCTTGATTCTGTTCGGAATTTAGGCCATTTTCTTCTAAATTTTTACTAGCAAGTTGTATGTAACTTTGTAAAAATATAAGTTTATTTTTTAATAAATTATTCAAAATTTGAATACGTTCATACAAACCTTCAAGCTGATGTTGTAGATTACTTAAAATACTGAGAGAGAGTTTTTGATTAAAAGTAAAATCTAAATTTTGCAGATTATTGGATATTTTTGCTATATCAAGTTCTGTTTCGAGCAGATTATTTTTTTCTTCTGCTTCAAATATAGTAAATTCAATTTGACTGAAGAAGGCATTGCGTAGGAAGTTTGTAGTGTCCGATTTTTTTAATTTTTCGCTCCATTTGCTTAGGCTAGACATCCATTTGTTCTGTTCTTGCTCTAAATGAATCGCTAATTTGTCAATGGATTGTTCCCGAGCAATCTGCTGCTGTAGCTGATACTTTTCAAGTAAATCCTTTTTCCAATCTGCAGAAAAAGTAAGTATCTGCTGTACTAGGTCGTGGGATTGCATCAAGACCTTACTGCGCTTTTGCTGAAAACTAAGTAAGCGACGTCGTGCATCGAGATATTCTTGTAATTTTTTTTGCTGTTCCTGATTGAGCGAAGAACCGGAGCGATCAGCAAGTCGCCACTGTTCTGGTGCATTCTGAATGGCATCTTGAATAAGGTTGGCAGATTGCTGAGTCGTCTTCAGCGTTAAATTGATGCTGTCCAGATCTGCTTTGGCCATTGCTATCATTAGATCAAGACGTTCTAATGATTCCAAAGTGACAGCTTGCGCAGGAGTTTTTTTCTGTTCAGCTTGTAAGCCTTGCAATTTTTTTTCTAACAGAGCGCCGCGCGTTTGCTCAGCGATCAATTGCTGCTGTGCAGAAATCAGCAAAGGTGAGTCATCTGCTAGTGCAGCAAATGTACTAAAACCATTCAGTAAAATAACTATCAGTAAAATAACTAATAGAATAACTCGTTTAAGCAAACTATCTCTCTCATGGTAAAGATAAAGGTAAAGGTTGTTCGCCGCCGGTATTCATGTGCACCTTATTAGATGGAGTTTTCCACTTCATCCAAACATACACAGGTACGCTGCTGAGTAGTAGTAACGTGCCATAGAAAACCGTCTCCTTGCCAGAGCCTATAATAGCCCAAAAAGAATAAGCACCTGCTAAAATAGCGATAATTGCTGAACCTAAAATATTATTACCATTGCCAAGACCCGGATATTTTAAAAAAATAATCAATGCAGCCATAGTAGTTAAAAAATAGGGAATCAATGAAGCTAAGGTAGCTAGCAGGATAATGACTGTGAACTGTTTAACCAACGAGTGACTCAGTGTCATTAATAAAAGTAACGTAACTAAAAGGCTGGAAATAACCAAACCTACAATAGGTGTATTGTTAGCAGATTTTTTCTTAAAAATACTAGGAAAAAGAACATCTTCTGCAGCAGCTAATGGAATTTGCCCCTGGAGCAAAATCCAGCCATTTAAAGCTCCTAGACAGGAAATAACAGCTCCTACGACAATGATGACACTACCCACGGGTCCAAAAAGCAACCGAGCGACATCTGCATAGGGCGCATTGGAATGTGCGAGCTGGTCTGCTGGCACAATCCCCATTACAGCGATGCCACTGCAAATGTAAATGATAGCTGCAATCGAGACACCCAGGACAGTGGCTCGTGAAATATTACGACCAGGATTATGTATATGGCCTGCAGGAACTGAAGCAGACTCCAAACCGATGAAAGACCATAATGTCAACGTTGCTGCGCTGCTGAAAGCGGAAAAATTTGACTGACCACTTAGATTAAAATTAGTCAAATAGTAAGGATTGATATAAAAAATACCCACTAATGCAATGAGTAGTAACGGAATAAGTTTCAGGATGGTAGTCAGCAGCTGAAAAATGCCAGCGTGGCGAACGCCTAGGCAATTAATGAGTGTTACCGACCAAACCAAAGCAATGCTAACCCAGGTTGAGAACATAGCACTCTTTGCCAACGAAGGTAAAAAAAAGCCCAAATATCCTGTGAGAGCAATGGCTATTGCCGCATTGCCTACCCAAACTGCAATCCAATAGTTATAAGCCATCTGAAATCCAGCAAAGTCGCCAAACGCCTCCCGGCAATAGGCATAGGGCCCTCCGATTCGTGGTATGATAGTGCCAAGCTTAGCAAATACCAGTGCTATTAACAAAGCGCCCACGGCGGTGGCTATCCAAGATAATAGGCTAATACTTCCAAACGTAGCGAGGGAAGCCGGCAATAAAAAAACACCGGAACCGATCATGTTGCCGGCCACTAGGGCTGTTAACGTCCACAATCCTAATTTTTGTCGTTTTTCTTGCTTAAGCATACCTACAGGTTGACCTCTAATTTTGATTGGGACGAAGCGATATGCCATTATACCTCCTTCCTTCTATTGCGAAAAATTTTTATGTTAAAATCGCCTGGGTTGTATGTTGTTGCTACCCCTATTGGTAATCTTGGCGATATCAGCGCACGTGCTATAGAAACGTTGCGTAATGTCGACTGTATCGCGGCGGAGGACACGCGTCACTCGCGTAAATTATTAGAGCACTTTGCGATTCATACACCCATTGTTTCCTTGCATGATCACAATGAACCTAAATGTAGTGAGTTACTGCTAAGACAATTGCAACAAAATAAAACGATCGCCTTGATCTGTGATGCGGGTACCCCTTTAATTAGTGATCCAGGGTATAAATTTATTCGCAAAGCGCGTCAACACAAGATTTTTGTTACTCCTATTCCAGGTCCCTGTGCATGCATCACAGCGTTAAGTGTCTCAGGGATGGATTGCCGTCGATTTGTTTTTGAAGGATTTTTGCCTGAAAAAAAGATTGCTCGCCAAAAAAAACTGAAAAATTTATTACACGAAGTACGAACTCTGGTTTTTTACGAGGCTCCTCATCGAATACTAGATTTTCTGGAGGATTTGCTACAGATATTTGGTCCTGCGCGAAAGATCGTAATAGCCAGAGAGTTAACAAAGGCCTTTGAAACGATTTTGGAGGGAAGTGTGGAGCAGTTAAGAACTTGGCTGGATGCAGATAAAAATCAACAACGTGGCGAATTTGTGGTGTTAGTCAAGGGTAGTGAACAAGTGGTTTCACCTGCAGCGCTAGAAACAAAACGAATTTTAGAACTGTTATTAGAGGAGTTGCCTATT
>Ga0207035_1152_pt1 | contig 16584 bp, 16 predicted proteins | sample Alteio_BWMinCont_77_FD_153272 | JGI IMG/M metagenome (GOLD analysis project Ga0207035, IMG submission 153272) | Enriched cells from forest soil in Barre Woods Harvard Forest LTER site, Petersham, Massachusetts, United States -... | ecosystem: Environmental > Terrestrial > Soil > Temperate forest >... | reverse complement strand
CAGTTTTCGGATTTTCGCGACAGCCCTGGGGAGCACCCTTTGCCTGGCCACAGCGCATTCCTGGCGCCAAGCTCGTCCTGGTCGCTTTTGTCGCTATGGGAGGCATGGTCCTTTTCGAACGTGGCTACACCTGGTTTGTGGAACGCCTCACCGGGAAAGGAATGCCTGAGCAAATGATTGTCATCTTGCTGGGTTCTGGCGGGTATTCGTTCTGGCTGGCCTTTCTTGGGATGGGGTTGGTGGCCCCAACCGCCGAGGAAATCCTGTTTCGCGGCCTCCTTTTTGGAGCCATCGGCAGGTGGCTTTCGGGTCCCTGGACAATCGTCGTGACCGCCGCCGTCTTTGCCCTCGCGCACCTTCAACCCATCTACTTTCTGCCACTCTTCGGTGTAGGCCTGGTTTTGGGCTGGGCTAGGCAGAAGTCGGGAGGGCTGGCCCTGCCGATCGCGCTGCACTGCGTTAATAATTGCGGCGCCTTGTTAATGACGAGTCTGTCACCAGGCCATTGACCCGGTGAAGTGCCGCCCCTTCCGTGTGCCTGACACAGTTAGCGATCCGCTCTTCATGTCAGAGCGCGAATTTCCGGTGTCTGAGTTTTGGGAGTTCGAGGATTTGGTGTTTGGCATTTAAGGTTCCTTTCGGCTGTCGTTCGTAACTGTGCCTGGCTTTGCAGTGGTTGTCGGCCGTGCCCATGTCGATGTAGCGGGTGTGATTGCAGAGCGGCTGCCATCCGGGGCAACCCGTCGCGTCCAGCCCTTGCAATCACACGATTTGGTTCCGTCCGCGTATTGCAGTGTTTAGTATTCGATTTCTGGATTGGAGTCGGACGAGAATGTGCAAACCCGGCTGATTTGTTTGTTCATGGGAGTGTTCGGTTTGCTGTTGCCGGTTGAATGCGTCCATTTAGGCAGGTATCCTTTTTCGGTGAGTAAAGCCTTTACCCGTGAGTCAGATGAGACGGACGCGGAGGAGATTCCGTCTGGTCGGTTTCAGTTGCCACCCGGTGCCAAGAATTACATCACGAGGGAAGGTGCGGATCGACTGAGGCAGACCCTCGACGAACTCATCGAAAAGAGGCGTGTTGGGGCGAATGTGAGCAATAGCGCAGACCCCGAGGCCAAAGCAGATCAGCGCCGGATCGAGTCAGCCATCCGAAAGCTTCAGTCGATACTGGACTCGGTTGTTGTCGCGGAAATTCCTGACGATCGGGAAAAAGTCGCATTCGGCGCTTTGGTGGCAGTTCGGCATGCTAACGGGGAGGAGGAAGGCTACCAAATCGTGGGCGTTGATGAGTCAGACCCTGCGCAAGGACGCATTAGTTGGATTTCGCCCTTGGCCCGGGCACTCCTGAACCAGAAAGCAGGGGCTAAAATTCGTTTTCAATCGCCGGCAGGCAGCGAGGAGTTGACCATCCTAAAGGTGGATTATCGACCGCATTGATGACGCCGGCCGGGTCGAAAAGCCTGGGAAAAATGTCTGGTCAGTAGAGGCTGACTCATTTCTGTCGCGGGTTCTCTTGCTCCCGCTCCAAACAGGACGACCTCGACATTGCAAGGAGGTGAACCTTGCGTCCCAGGCGGTCGGAGCGTGACGCTGGCTCGGGGGAATGGTCAAAACGATAATGATACTTGCAATCCGCAGACCGAGATTTATCCGAGTGTCACACGGTGGACCCGGCTTTACGCTGATGGAACTGCTGGTGGTTATCGCGATCATCGCGATACTTGCCGCCCTGCTTCTGCCGGCGATCTCCAGCGCCAAGAGCCATGCCAGGTCTGCTATCTGCCAAAACCACCTGCGCCAAATGGGCCAAGCTCTCCAAATGTATGTGCATGACAATGGCAATAAATATCCATATTACCTCGGTCCTGCCGGCCCCTCGTATGGCGATGCGATTGGCCGCGAGGGAAGGGCGGTCGGCTTGGTTTATTGGTCCTCAAAGCTGTATCCGTATTACCCGGTGAACTGGACAAATGCAGGATACCATTGTCCTGGCTATACCGGGATCACGACGGGACCGTTTTGGAAAGGCGGGGCTGATCGGCTTGGCAGCTATACCTACAACCTGTTTGGAGCAATGGTGAATGAAGATACCTATGCCAAGGTCCATGAGCATTTCGGGCTGGGACCGATCATCTACTGGTCAGAAGCCCCGGCAGTTTCAGAAGCTCAAGTCAAAGTGCCCAGTGAATTGCTCTCCATTGGCGAATCCCGATTCCGTGCCGTAGTCAATGGTGCTCCGGGCGCCCAAGACACGATGCACTGCGGTGGCCTTGAACTTGTGGATTTTGCCGCCGCCAGGCACGGGAAGAATTACAATCAGCTATTCTGCGACGGGCATGTCTTGGCGATGAATCCTTGGGTTCTCTTTAACCCTACCAATTCAGCACCCATGTGGAACTACGATCATGAATCGCATCCCGAATTGTGGATGCCGTAGCAAACCAGTTTCCACTATCAGGGTTGCAGATTCTGTTGCTCCCATTCGAGGCAAGCTGAACGAGACCTGGCGAAGAACCGGAGTTTGCCTTTCCGATCCTTTACTTCCCAATGCTGCGTGATGTTGTTGAATTCGATGTTGCTGGCCCGGTTGATCTCCAACCGGCCTAGTTCATGAAGCGGCACAGCTTCGTTCCATAAGCACCGGGCCGTGCCGTCTGGTGAAAAGGTGATTACGTGGTGATTGTTCATTAATTTGGGTGTGCTTGCCTGCTGCAAACGGGGTGGAGACTTACTCCCCCATGGAATCGCGCAGATTGATGTCGCGAGGGCAACGATTGTTCGGCCTTTGACAAAATCCGCTAAGACCCTCGTCCGGCGACCCGGTATTGTTTTCCTATGATCTTAGCGCAGATCGCTAGCAACAGCAGCCCATTAGTGCCAACAGGAATTGGGCTTGGTTCCGTAATCGCGGTCATTTGTTCCTGGGAGCGAAACCGATCGATACTTTGGGCTATTATCGCAGCGTTTCTTTCCTGGATTTACGTGATTTATTTCGTCCTGACCCGACGTGCCCGACCGTCCACATTTAATCCGACCATCCCCCAATTCCCTCTGGGCGTGAGACGCGATCGCATCCTTCGACCTCCATCCCGGGAGTAGCGCAAGAGTCCTCTGCATTTCGGGCACGCCAAGTGGACGCTGGCCCTGGAACGTTTTTTAGCTGTAAAAAGCGGCCCTGATGCCGAGCCTCGGCATAAGGGTATTTTACCGTGCGATTGATAATACCGAGTTGGTAGGGCGATTTCTTAAAACACTGAGGGAATCACCCTTTTTGTTCTTCGTCAGTCGGCATTAGCCTGGACACGGCAAACGCAATAGCTGAGGCGTTACGGATTCCGCTTTCAAGATTAATCGGAGAAGCTGAGAGCCAGGTGCGGAATGCCCCTTTGAAATAAACAACAACCTCGACGGTGAAGGGTTAAAGGTGTTTAGCCTGTTATATTTCAACCGGACTCATTTGAGTTTTAACAAATTCCTGAAAGGAATTCATCAGTTTTATTTCTCCTCCCGGCCTTCCCACTTTAGGAACAACGTTGTTCAAGAATTTGTTCAAAATATAGGCAAGGCTGTGTGGGTGCCTGCTCCAATGTTTATCGCCTGTACGGTCAATGAAAGGTTCGTTTAAAGGATTAGCAATAACAATCTCCATATTGCCAGTCTTGCCTTTAAACAGAAACCTTAAGCCGTCTTCCAAGAACTGATGCATTGAAAGACCCACAAATGAAATCTTGGCGGCGGATTGAATTTCACGTCTCGCCCGCTCCCAAATGCCACGAAACAAAGGATACACACTATTATTATGATATTGGCTAGTAAATCCCCTTTCTTCAACAGGACCATTAGCATTTATGATTTCCCAAGGAAATAAAATCGGAGCCGAAACGTTTTGATAATCTGACCCAAGAAGTTTCATTGCTCTCTTTTCTGGGCCGTCTATAAAAAGAGTTTCAAAATCAATTCCCTTGGGTTCCTTTCCATAACAAATTGAACCGTGCAGTTTAAGGAGGCAAAAACTTCTGTCGGAGTTTTCATCCCCCAACCAAGAGCGGTTCAGTGTGTCAAAAAATCCACTTGTCACGGCATTAAGTTGTTGTTCATCGCGTTTATCGCGAGCAAGGTCAGCCGTTGAAACTTGCGGCTCCGTTCGCGTCATTTTCCATCTGGAGTTCAAGGCCCGGTATAATAAGAAATCCAAATATGGGTCATAATTGTACGTAAGAATGCACACGTCCTCCCTGAGACTTACCAAGTCATCCTTAAACAGCGATTGAGCAAAACCATAATACTCGGAGTCTTCAAAATGCTCTTCGGGATTGAACATGCCCAAAGCAGCCCTCACCACATTGCGAAGGCCGTGGATTTCGTTTTGGAAAGCAAAACCAGCAAGTTTGCAGAACTCATCAAGAGTTGCGAAGCCACCATTTCTAAACAAGTTGAGGGCCTTGGAATGCCATTCCCAAAGGTTTCGCCCTGCGTGGTCCCAAGAAACCGGAGCATGGGGAGAAGGATGTCTTTCTTGATATTCTCTTAGCGATTTAGACCAGTTGTCGCGTGAGGAAATCATCAACCGAAGTCCGTTGGCCAAAGGATAGCCAGAACTGTAAGAAGCGCCCGCTCCAAGAAAGATGACGTGTTTGCCGGTTGCCATACGAATCCAGTAAGCAGCTCATTTTATCAAAACGCCATAAAGAAAGCCCCAGATAATAATTTCGCAAACGATTTTTCTGTTGCCTTTAACAAGTAAAACCCCGCGTTTTCCAAAAGTTGTCATTTCGCCAGACACTAATATGTTCGTTCGCGAAATCGACTTCTGGGGGAGGGTGTGCAATGCTAGTTGTTGAAACCGGGCCGGGCTTAACGCAATGCCAAGCGAGTGCTCGCGGCGCACAACAAGTTTCCACCGGCGCCTTCACCGAGGCATCGATCAGAGCTTCCAGCGTCGGCGGCAGTGACCCGAGGCTGGCGGCACCGCGCGTCTGGGTAAGCCGATTCGCGCAGTACCGGGACCAACCTTTCACCGGCGGCAGTGAATTAGAGAAGTTGAAAAGGCAGGGCATCGTTCCGCTCGGGCCGGGGGATAGAGGCGCAATTTAGAAATGACCCGCTCTCGAAAAAAGCGAAAGAAAAAACCAAGCCGCCTCTGGGCTGCAGCCGAGGACGCCGAGCTGGCGGAGGGCTGAGCTGTGCATTCTGGCTCAAGGCGACACCTGAACCGCACGGTAGAACCGTTGCCCTAGTGGCGGATTCGGGTCAGCGACGAACTGAGGATTTGCCTGCAGGGTCACGTTGAAGAGCGGCGTCCACAGTGAAGGCGTGTTCAAGTTGGTGGTCCACTCGATGCGATAAGTGTTGCTCACAACCCCCTGGAGAAACGTGCCGAAATATTGCCCGGTCGCCAGAAATTGAAGAGCGTTTGTGGGCGAGCTGTCGGTGTATAGTCGAGCGATGCCATTCATCTGCGTCCCGTTAAAATCCGATGCGCCGCCACCTACTATCAATTTTCCGTCGGGCTGACTTAGCAAGGAAGTAACCAAACCTCCATTCAAACCTCCACTGCTTATTTTGGGGTCGAAACTTAAATCCAAACTGCCATCTGTGTTGAGCCTCGCCAGACCACTTCGGTTCGTTCCATCAAACCCGGTGAACGCTCCTCCAATAAACATCTTCCCGTCCTGCTCCAAGGCGATGGCTTCCACAAAACCAGAAAACACGCCCAAGCCAGGATTGAAGGTGGCGTCCACGGTGCCATCTGCATTAAGGCGAGCGACGCCAACACGAGAGTATCCATTGACGCTGCTGAAACTGCCACCGATGATAATCTGGTCTTGGGGGGTGATTGCTAAGCAATACACTGAGCCTCCTGCAATTCCAGCATTGAAGTTTGTGTCCAAGCCACCATTAGTGTTTAGCCGAGCAAGGTAACTCAACGTCGAGCCACTGATTTCGCTGAACCCCCCGGCGACAATTACTTGGCCGCTTGACTGAAAGGCGAACGCAGATGCCGTATCTCCACCCGTAAAAAATGCATGCCTGAAGCTAGGGTCTAAGACGCCAGCCTCAGTGAGCCGAACTATGCAGTTTGACTGCGGCGGGCTGGCTGGGTAGTAGGCGTTGACAAGAATGCTGCCGTCGGTCTGTTTGCCAAGTGCAGTGGCGTAAATAAGCATGTTTGGAAAAGTAGTGTCCACACTCCCATCAGGCCGAAGCCGCGCCAAGCCAGAGTAAGAGAGGCCATTAATCGAGTCGAAGGTGCCCCCTATCAAAATCTTTCCATCATCCTGCACAGTCAAAATGTGCACAGAGCTTTGTGGGCCGACCCCCACGTCGAACGAAGAATCCAGGCTCCCGTCGGGATTCAAGCGTGCCACATAATGTCGAGTCGCGTTATTAACAGTAGAAAAATTCCCTCCAATGATAATTTGTCCATTGGTTTGGAGCGCAGCGCACAGAGGCGTGTTATTGGCGCCAGAGCCAGGGTTGAACGTGAAGTCGAGCGAGCCAGGCTGGGCGTGCGACAGAGGAATGAGCAGTGAGCAATAAGTGATGACCGCTGCTCCGGCTGCGACAAGTGCTTTCATAGTAGTTTCCTTTCCCCGAATCGCGTCGCGGTGAAGACAAAAAAGCCGCAACCCCAGCGCACCCGTCGTTCGAGGGCGTTGCCAACCCGCAATGTGGGGCTACTGGGCGCGGGAAGGATAGATGGGGGAATCCCCGATGGTCCGTTGGCACGAAAACCTGGAAGACGTTTGGATAATCAAAAGCATTGCTGATGTGTACAATCATATTGTATCATTAGAGGTGATCGACGCCAAAGTCGCGACCACCGCTCCCCCGACAGTCACCTGCCGCGCCCACGACCGGTCCACCGGCGCCGAGTACGACGGGCTGCGCCTCTGCGGCGTCCCAAGCGTTGGCCACTTCCTCACCTTGCTCATGCCGGGCGGCAAGCGCGCTCACTTCCGGATCGAGGACGTGCAGCACGTCGCCCGCGTCGGAACCGGTGCCGCTCGCTGCAGCTCTACCTGCGCAAGGCTCAAGAGCCTATCAGAACCGCGGCGAAACTGAACTTTTCAAATCTCGTAGCTGCCCTCTCGACCGAGACCATCGGCTAATTCAGCTCCGAGTGGCGGCAGTTTGGAATGTTCCACGTTGATCGTCAGCCCGAAGCGAGCAACGATCCTCTTCATCAGCATGTAAAAGTTCCAATCTGTGTTTGGTCCTACGACAATGCCCTGGATCAATCCTTGAAGACCGCATTTGACGTATAAGCCTTTGATCTCAGGGTCAAATCCTGCACTGACCGGTTGAGTGCCGTCCGGTAGCAGAATGCCTTGGTGAAACGTGTTTAATGTTACGATCCGGGCCTCGTTTTCATCCGAGAATTTAAATTTGTCCTTCAGTAGGGGTACGACGGCCTGGTCTTCTCCACGAGAACCTAAATCGCAAATCTTAAAATCCACGTATTCCACCTGCCCCACAAAGCTGATCGGATCGTCGATATAAAATGAAGTTGTAAGTCGTCTTACGGTTGAACGAATTGCGACACCCTTTCCGCGATCACCGTACTCGTTCCACATTTTCCGGATTTCGGTTTTCCCGATGTACCAACAATTGACCAACATCATTTTACGGCCCCCATCTCCACTATTGCCGTTATCGGTTACGGCTAACAATTCGTCGTAAGACCCTCCCCAAGGTGTTTTGGCATTCTTGAAGTCAGGAAATTCTAATGCTGTCCGCATAAGCAAGGCACGTGGTCCTTGGGGGTTCGTACCTTCGTATTCATCCAGCAAAGCGCCAAGACGAGAAAACCACATCGCCTCTAACTCAAGCAAACACAGGAACCTCGCTAACGGCATGTAACGCAAAACCTCCAAACGTCCTAGGTCCTCCTCCGTAGAAAAGCCTCGGGTTTTCAAGCCGCAAACCTTCACTGCATCCATAAGATCACCAAGGCAAACTAGCCCAGTTCGGTCAAGCCGTTTCACTTAATTCCTCCGCCCTTCCCCAGGACCCGATCAGGGCCCCGGGACCCCTGGACGCAAGGACTGAGGCCTCTCGCCGCGCCCTCCGCCCCAAACGCGCCGCACCAGCCGGCCCGCAAGCCCCTTTGTCCAGCCTCCGCGGTTCGAACGCGCCCTGGCCCCAATCCGCAACGCAGGGAGCCCTTTTCACAGGCTTCCTGACGATCAGGACAAGAAGGGCCCGCGAAGGAGTTTCAAGGCCGAAGACAGAGCCTGATCTGGACGCCAAATAACCTTAGACAGTCTTGGAAGCATTAGCAGTGAGCATTAGCATCAGGACATTTTCCAGGAGGCGAGAACAGCGATAAAAGCCATATTTTTACGGCGTTTTGTTGTGGATTGGAGCGGGTGATGGGAATCGAACCCACGTGGCCAGCTTGGAAGGCTGGAGCTCTACCATTGAGCTACACCCGCACTGTCTTGGATTCTAATGGCTGAACTCAGATTGTCAATTGCACCAATGCCCGCCGCTGTTTAATTGAATTTTAGGTCCTGTGCTCCCGAGGCGGAGCTTGATGTCCGATCCGCAAAGTGTATGTTCGCGCCCATGAATTCGCTGCTTCTTGCCGGCGGACGGGTCATCGACCCCGCTGACCATTCGGATTTCATTGCTGACGTATTTATTCATGATGGAAAGATCGCGGCGGTTGGTCGAGAGGCTGCGGCACGGGCGCCTCGGGATATCGAGCGGATGGACGTTTCCGGTCTGGTAGTATGCCCTGGGCTGATCGACCTGCATGTGCATTTGCGCGAACCCGGCCAGGCCGCGAAGGAAACAATCGCCACCGGCACGGCAGCAGCCGCGCGCGGAGGATTTACGTCGGTGGTTTGCATGCCAAACACTTCGCCGGCCATTGATAACTCCGGAACAGTTGCGCTGATTCATGATCTCGCCATCGATCACGGCCACGTGAATGTTTTCATCACCGGTGCCATCTCGAAGAATATCGCTGGCGAAGAGCTGGCTCCGGTCGGCTCTCTCAAAGACGCGGGAGTCGTGGCAATTACTGATGACGGTCACTGCGTCCAAAATAACGAGTTGATGCGCCGGGCCCTCGAGTACGCCAGGATGTTTGATCTCCCGGTGATGGATCACTGTCAGGATTACTCGCTAGTGACAGATGGTGTGATGCACGAGGGCTACTGGAGCACCGTGTTGGGGTTGCGCGGTTGGCCATCCGCGGGAGAGGAAATGATGGTCGCTCGAAATATCCTGCTTGCCGGAACCACCGGAGCGCATGTGCATTGCCAGCACCTTAGCGCCGCTGGCAGTGTCCAACTCCTGCGCGAAGCAAAGAAGCGCGGGCTCCCCATCTCCGGTGAAGCCTGTCCCCACCATTTTACATTAACCGATGCCGCCGTTGCCGGGAGCGACAAATTTTGGGCGGCAGATGGCAAAGGCATTTTTGGCTTCCACCCCGGCGGCGGTGAACGCCAGGATTGGCCCTCCTATGACACAAATTTCAAAATGAATCCGCCGGTTCGTTCGGCGCTCGATCGGGAAGCAATTCTGGCCGGCATAGCCGACGGGACAATTGAGATTCTTTGCAGCGACCACGCGCCTCATTGCGATTACGAGAAGGAAGTCGAGTTCGATTACGCGCCGTTTGGCATCACTGGCCTGGAAACGGAACTCTCCCTTTCCTTGATGCAGCTCTATCATGCCCAGAGACTTAGCTTGCCGGACCTAATCGCCAAATTCACTGTCAACCCCGCCAAATTGTTGCGCCTCGGCAAAGGCACTCTCGCTGTGGGTGCGGATGCGGATGTCACCGTGTTCGACCCCGATCGCTTGTGGCGATTTGACAAGGCCACCTCTGCGAGCAAGTCTGTTAATAGCCCGTTCTACGGCTGGACTCTTAAAGGAAAGGCCGTGGCGACGATTGTGGCAGGCAGAAAAGCGTGGGTCGAAGAAGCCAAGCTGGTTGGAGCGTGACCCCCGAATCGCAAGAAATGGAACACGATTCAAATGGCTTTGATGAGGCTGGGCTTAGTGCTCATCGGGCCGAGAAGCCTTCATTATGAAAAAAATAGCACTATGTTTGCTCGCCTGCTGGGCGGTATGGCAAGTCAACGCCGCGGAGGAAGGAGATTGGCTTACCGATCTTTCCAAAGCTCAGGCCAAAGCAAAGACCGAGAAAAAAATGGTATTGATGGACTTCAATGGTTCGGATTGGTGTCCGCCTTGCAAAGCCCTACGCAAAAACGTCCTCACCTCCAAGGAGTTCATGGACTTTGCCAAGGATAACCTGGTGTTGGTGGATGTCGATTTTCCGCATCACAAACAACAAACCGAAGAGGTTAAAAAAGCCAACGAGGAGCTGTCGCAGAAGTTTAGTATCGAGGGCTTTCCAACCATCATCGTCTTGGGCAGCGACGGCAAGGAATTGAAGAAGGTGGTGGGATACAATGGTCAGAGCGCCAAGGAATTCGTAGCCGAACTTCAGAAGCTCAAAAGCCAAACCTGAGCCGACTTCTGCCTTCTGCCCTGGTTTGATCCTTGACCGCGCGGCGTCCTGGCCTAGCATCCGTGCGGTCATGGATTTTAGATGAAAGCGGTTCTTGCCCTGGAAGACGGATCTTTGTTCCGCGGCGAAGGTTTCGGCGCGCGCGCCTCCGCCTGTGGCGAAGTATGCTTTAACACCTCGATGACCGGTTATCAGGAGATCCTCACCGATCCGTCTTACAAGGGTCAGATTGTCACTATGACCTATCCGCTCATTGGCAATTACGGGGTCAATTCGCAGGATGTTGAATCCTGGCGGCCTCACGTTGCCGGCTTTGTGATCAGGGAATTGTCACCCGTCGTTAGCAATTGGCGTGCTGACTTCTCCCTGGGGCAGTATTTGGAGAATAATGGAATTCCCGGCATTCAGGGCATCGACACGAGGGCGCTCACAAAAAAGCTCCGGGTTCGCGGAGCGCTCAACGGGTTTATTTCCACCGAGGGGGTGAGTGAAGCGGAGGCCCTCGACCGCGCCAGGCATTGGCCCGGCTTGCTGGGCGTTGATTTTGTCAAACAGGTCACGCATCCGGAACCATTTCTCTGGGACGAGCACGATGAGCAAAGCGCGAGCTTTAAGCTCCTGTCCGGCACGACCGATTCCGATGCCCGCGACGTGCGCGAGCCGCTGCCTGCTGCCGATATACCGATCGTCGCCTACGATTACGGCATCAAGTACAATATCTTGCGACGCTTGCGTCAGCATGGCTTCAAGGTTCGCGTCCTGCCGGCCACCGCGCCGGCTGCAGAGGCGCTCAGCAGCAAGCCCGCCGGCGTGTTCCTCTCCAACGGACCTGGCGACCCTTCCGCTCTGGGCTACGCGGTGCAGGCGGTTCATGACCTCGTGCACAGCGGGATCCCGATCTTTGGCATTTGCCTCGGACATCAGATCCTGGGACAGGCTTTTGGCGGCAAAACCTTCAAACTCAAGTTCGGGCACCGGGGCGCCAATCAACCCGTCAAGGATCTTGAGTCCGGGAAGGTCGAAATTACCTCACAGAATCATGGTTTTGCAGTGGAACCGAAAAGCTTGCCTTCCGCTGTCGCCGTTGATCGAATCAATCTGAACGATCAGACCGTCGAAGGGATGCGGCACAAACACAAACCCATTTTCTGCGTTCAATATCATCCGGAAGCGTCGCCGGGGCCTCACGATTCGACGCCTTTGTTCGCCCAGTTCCGCGAATTGCTCGAAAAAAGGTAGCGTCGAGATGCGGCCGGCAAAAGCGCTCTGGCCGTTTGGATTTGACTTGCGTGGCTCGCTGAAGATAATCGGTACCACTACTTAAGTTTATGGCGAAACTTGTTCTCCTGAGCGCAGGAATGACTGGGCGCACCCACGAGCTGATAACGGAGAAGACAACCGTAGGCCGGGTGGAGGACAACACTTTTCAGATCGCTGAGCCTTCGGTTTCCAGTCACCACTGCGAGGTGCTGCTACGCGGCAACGACGTCATCATCAAAGACCTCAATTCCACCAACGGCACGTTTATCAACGGGGAGAAGGTCACGGAGAGCCCGATTAAGCCCGGCCAGATTCTGCGTTTGGGTCAGATCGAGATGCGCCTGGAAACGGATACGCCTGCGCCAACTTCGAAAAAACCATTGGATCAAACCATGGTCATGCAACGAGGCGTCAGCCTCACGGAGTTGGAAACGGGCGCGCGTCGGGGTTTCGATAGCAAGGGCACTGGCTTCGCAAAAAAGGACAACAAGATCAACAAGATCGTGATTACGGCCTGCGTGATCCTCGGCGTAGTAATCCTGGGTTTGCTACTTTACGTTTTCGCCATCGCCGGCAGCAAGTAGACGCCTCCATCTCCGGAAATGCACGATGTTGAGGATGCGGCTGGGAAACAGGGGTTGCCGAACTTGCTGGTCTCTACTTTCCGCCAAGCCACCGCGCAACATCTGTGGCTGCATAAGTGATCAGGATATCTGCACCGGCCCGCCGGATCGCCAGGAGACTTTCCAGTGTGATAGCTTGCTCGTCGATCCATCCGTTGGCGGCAGCCGCTTTCACCATCGAGTATTCCGCGCTGACGGCATAAGCGGCGGTTGGATAGCCGAATTCTGTCTTTACGCGGTACAAGATATCCAAATACGCCAGCGCTGGTTTGACCATCAGGATGTCCGCGCCTTCCTGGACGTCTAAAGCAACCTCGCGGAGGGCTTCGCGAGCATTGGCCGCGTCCATCTGGTAACTGCGGCGATCTCCAAATTGAGGCGCCGACTCGGCGGCTTCACGGAAAGGCCCATAAAAAGCCGACGCAAACTTGGCGGCGTAAGACATGATCGGTGTGTCGATAAAGCCGTGTTGGTCGAGTGATTCGCGAATGGCTCGCACTCGGCCATCCATCATATCGCTGGGAGCCACCATGTCGGCTCCGGCTTCAACGTGGCTGGCTGCTGTTCGGGCGAGCAATTTTAGAGTTGGATCATTGAGAATCCTGGCCCCTTGCAGGTTGCGTTGGACAATGCCGCAATGCCCGTGCGACATGTACTCGCACAAACAGACGTCTGTGATAACTACCAGTTCCGGAAGTTCCTTTTTCAGAACGCGCACGGCTTGCTGCACAATTCCTTTGGTAGCATAAGCTCCGGAAGCCTTCTCATCCTTGGTCTCAGGGATGCCGAAGAGCAACACCGCGGGTACGCCGGCCTGGTGTGCCACCGTAGCTTCCTTAAGCGCCTCATCCACAGACAATTGGCAAACTCCAGGCATCGCTGTAATTGGCCGGCGAGTTCGTCGGCCCGGCCGGACAAATATCGGCAGCACCAACTGGCTTGCACTCAAGTGCGTTTCGCGCACCAGGTTGCGGAATACGGCCGACTGGCGCAAACGCCTGGGCCGGTATTGGGGGAATTGCGCCCCGGGATACACGCTCATTGCGCAAGTGTACGCGCTGCTTACCTCGTGCAAAGCTGAAAGTGTGTCTCGGGACACTGCCTCAAATCGGATCACTAGGTCAGTCTGAGGGCCGTATGTCGCCCCCGGCAATTTGACTCAAGTGTTGGGTTTTATCGCCAATGGCATTTGGGCATTGGCACCCATTAATGGGCCGAAATTCCTTAGGGGTTGGTCCCGAGATGAGTGATCCGGACTGGTTGAGGAATGTCCGGCGGTTCTTGCATGTCGATCCTGATGACACGCCTTCGCCGAATAATTCCTCTTCGTGAAATGCGTCCCCGGAACTGAAGAAGAAGCGGCCCTGTTGGGCGTGGTTCGCTTGACCGGGTGGTAAATCGGGCAAAGCCGCTTACTTCCTGCAACAGTTTCAACATGTTCATTCTTGTGGCCATGCGCTCGATTCAAGGTTTCTGATGCAAGTCACGTGCCATAGCAGGGATGCGAAAACGGTCTCAAGCCGCTGCCTCATAAATGCGGCCTTCCGGCCCGGGGTGGAACGCTGCATTTATGCGGCAGAAGGAGTTCGGGACAGTATACCCAAATATCACAAAACGTTACGCGGCAACCACGAGGGCGCCGTCAAATATAGCCGCAATTCCCTCTTGGCACTCAACAGTGGTTTTGCTTAGCTCAGCCCGCCGCATGACACGATTGGGCGCCATATTTACGCTCACGCTCAGTTTATTGGCGCTCCCTGAAGCGCTGCTCGCGCAGCAGCAGTTGCCGTGGACTGTCACCCCTTTGCCCGGCGGAACCGATGCCGAGTACGACATGACAACCGGCACTTTCAGCGGGAGCAACGGGGTGATGGTCAGCTATGGCAACTATGTCCTGACGGCCAAGGAGGCAGTCGGCAATCCCACAACCGGTGAGGTGGTGGCAGACGGGAAAGTCCGCATTCAACAGGGCGAGCAACTCTGGGTAAGCGAGCATGTTGTTTACAATTTCAGGACCCACCAAATGGAGGCAGAGCAGTTTCGGACAGGGCAGGCACCCCTATTTGCAGCCGGCAAGGGGCTACACGGCGACACCACCAATCGCACTTATACTGCCACCGACGCCATGATCACAGGCGATGACACCTCACAGCCGCTTATCAAAATCCGCGCCAAGCGCATCAAGATCATTCCCGGCAGAAAAATCGAAGCCCACCAGGCAACCCTTTATGTGGGCAACATCCCGGTTTTCTATTTTCCGTTTTATAGCCGGAATCTGACCGAGCATGCCGGCCACTTCAATTTCCTGCCGGGCTATCGCAGCGCATTCGGACCCTTTTTGTTGGCGAGCTACACCTGGTACCTCAACGAAAACCTCGATGGCGCTTTTCACGTGGATTACCGTGGGCAACGGGGTCCAGGAGTCGGGCCGGACCTTAACTATCATTTGGGGCAATGGGGCAGGGGCACCTTCAAATATTATTACACTCACGACGCCGATACTGCCGCGGATCAATTAGGAGCTCCGATTCCGGAAAATCGCCATCGTATTTATCTGTCTTACGACGCCAACCCGGCCACAAACCTGTACGTCAAAGCGTTAGTGCGCTATGAGAGTGATTTCGCCGTCATGCGCGACTTCTTTGAAGGTGAATATAACCGCAACCCCCAGCCGGATTCGTTTCTTGAGGTCAATAAATTCTGGCAAAACTTCAGTGTCGATGCTTTCGTCCAGCCTCGCGTTAACGAATTCCTTCAGACGGTTGAGCGTCTCCCTGATATCCGCCTCACGGGCTACCGCCAACAAATCGGCGCCACACCGTTGTACTACGAGAGCGAAAGCTCAGCCGGCTATTACAAGCAGACTTTCGCTCAGAATGCCGGGACCAACGCGCCCCTGTTCGCGCCCAGTTACGAAGCCGCTCGAGCCGATACCTACCACCAGGTGCTGTTGCCCGAGACGTTGTTCGGATGGCTCAATGTAACCCCGCGAGTGGGCGGTCGATTCACGTACTACGGCGAAGCTTCCGGGCCCGGAGCCACGACTGACGAGCAGTATCGCGGTGTCTTTAACACAGGCGCAGAAATCTCGTTCAAGGCTTCCCGGGTTTGGCCGGGAGTTGAAAACAAGCTCTTCGAGGTCGATGGTCTCCGTCATATTATCGAACCTTCGGTAAATTACGTGTTCGTTCCATCACCCTCGGTGGCTCCCAGCCAATTGCCCCAATTTGACTACGAACTGCCGAGCCTGATGTTGCTGCCGCTGGATTTCCCCGACTACAATTCCATAGATTCAGTTGATAGCCAGAACACAATCCGCTGGGGATTGCATAACAAGCTGCAGACAAAGCGGGATGGGAAGGTAACGGACCTGCTCAAATGGGATGTCTATGCGGATTGGCGACTGAAACCTCGTTCGAATCAAACGACCTTCTCGGACCTGTACTCGAATCTTGAATTCAAACCACGCTCCTGGCTGAGCCTTGAGTCCATCACGCGCTACGATATTGACCGAGGCGACTGGCGCATGGCTTATCATACCCTCACCTTCAAGCCCAGTAATGTGTGGAGTTGGAGCTTGGGTCATTACTATTTGCGCGACGACCTCACGAGTTCGCCTGTAGCCCTGGGCCCGGGCAACAATGTCGTTTCCAGCACTATGCTCTATCGCTTGAATGAAAACTGGGGCTTCCGGATGTCCCATTATTTCGAAGCGCGCACTGGCACTCTCGAGTTGCAATCCTACAGCATTTACCGGGACCTGCGCAGTTGGACCGCAGCCCTTTCCTTTCGAGTAAGGCAGAACGTCTCCGGTCCAGAGGATTACACGGTTGCCTTTACCTTCTCGCTCAAGGCTTTCCCGCATTACGGCCAAGGCGATTCCGTCGGAGCCTATTCTCTGCTGGGCGGCTGAAGTCCACCGGCTGCTTTCCTGAATCTTTCACTCAATTCCCGCAGTCCTGGGGAGTTTCCCTCACCAGACGTGGCGCCGCTATTCCACTACAAAGGTAAGATCCGATTGGCCTGTGTCTGCGCCGGCGCAGACACGCAAGAAATTGACGATTTGGTCCTCCAAATCCCGGCACCGAGCGGTCCACCGCCTGGCGCCGGCAATCTGTTTGACGCAGGCGCGAAGGCCGCTGAATCGGAGTAACCGAGGTCTCTGCTGCAAATGCTGTCGGAACTCATTTCTCAAACTCGGGAAAA
>Ga0207035_1101_pt2 | contig 16803 bp, 16 predicted proteins | sample Alteio_BWMinCont_77_FD_153272 | JGI IMG/M metagenome (GOLD analysis project Ga0207035, IMG submission 153272) | Enriched cells from forest soil in Barre Woods Harvard Forest LTER site, Petersham, Massachusetts, United States -... | ecosystem: Environmental > Terrestrial > Soil > Temperate forest >... | reverse complement strand
TCATCTGCAACAAGGTAAATATTATAAGTACCAGCAGATGGGAAGGTATGTGTAGTTGTAACATAGCCTGCAATTTCCGGGGCAGAACCGTCTCCATAATTCCACAAAAATGATGATGCATTATAAATAGGTATTAACGCCGTGGATATATTATCGAATTGATAAGTGAGGCTTTGGCACCCTCCTATTTTAGTAGGAATAAAAGCTGCCTTAATAACATTAGCAGGCAAAGTAATTAATTACTGGATAGATTCAAAAACTTATTTACTGGTACAATCTTCTCAATTAAGTAACGGAATGTTTGGTGGGAGAAAAAATTCCAACGATAATAACGCTACCCCCAAAGCTCCTGTGGAAATTATTACTTCATATAAAGATTACAGCCTTGTTGATGGCATTCAAATTCCACATACTATTGAAACAAAAGGTGGAATGAGCGGTGGTGGAACCACTTTCGATAAAATACAGTTGAACATACCAGTTGATGCTAAATTATACAAACCTGAATAGCATTTCTCAAAATAAAATAGTAAGGACATTTAGCAGGATTCGTTAAATTTGCAGACGAGCTTGTTCCACGATTTGGGATAAGCTCGTTTTTGTTTCATAGTTCATACATTTGCAAAGTCTAAAAAAAACACGATAAAAAAATGAGTACAGTAAAAGTTGCTATTAATGGATTCGGACGCATTGGGCGTCTTGTATTTCGCCAGATTCATAACCTGGAAGGTATTGATGTTGTTGCTATCAATGATCTTACTTCACCAAAAGTATTGGCGCATTTATTAAAATATGATAGTGCACAAGGAAGATTTAACGAAAATGTAACCGCTACAGATAATTCAATTGTTGTAAACGACCACGAAGTAAAAATATATGCACAAAAAGATCCTGCACAAATTCCATGGGGAGCGCATGATGTGGATGTGGTAATTGAATCTACAGGATTCTTTACTGATAAAGCAAAAGCGGAAGCACATTTAAAGGCCGGTGCAAAAAGAGTAGTTATTTCTGCTCCTGCAACAGGTGATCTTAAAACAGTTGTGTTCAATGTAAATCACAATATTTTGGATGGTAGCGAAACTATCATTTCTTGTGCAAGTTGTACTACTAACTGTTTAGCACCAATGGCAAAAGTATTGAGTGATACTTACGGTATCGTTGCTGGTATCATGACTACTATTCATGCATACACCAATGATCAGAATACATTGGATGCACCACATCCTAAAGGTGATCTTCGCAGAGCAAGAGCAGCAGCAGCTAATATAGTTCCTAACACAACTGGTGCTGCAAAGGCAATTGGTTTGGTATTGCCAGAATTGAAAGGTAAGTTGGATGGTTCTGCTCAACGTGTACCAGTTATCACTGGTTCTCTTACAGAGTTAACAAGTATCTTAGCTAAAACAGTTACAGTAGAAGAAATAAATGCAGCAATGAAAGCAGCAAGCAATGAAAGCTTTGGCTATACCGAAGATGAAATTGTAAGCAGCGATATTATTGGAAGTCATTTTGGTTCGTTGTTCGATGCGACTCAAACTAAGGTAATGACCGTTGGCGATAAACAATTGGTAAAAACAGTAAGCTGGTACGATAATGAAATGAGTTATGTATCACAGTTAGTACGTACCGTTAATTACTTTGACAGTTTAATTAAAAAATAATTTTTTGTGACCAGCATTTGTTCTTTACTCAACATCGTTGTGTCACTCACTTGTACTATTAGTTCTTTATTCAACTATTTTAAAGTAAGGCTTCCAAATAATTTGGAAGCCTTACTTATTTTATAACCTTTAAAACTAAGTTCTCTATTTTAGGAGACAAAAGGTATGAGCAAGTTTTCAACACACAATTTCAAAGATCAAAAAGCATTAATACGCGTTGACTTCAACGTGCCATTGGATGCTGCATTCAATATCACTGACGATAACAGGATACGTGCTGCAATCCCAACTATTAAAAAAATATTAGCAGATGACGGCAGTGTAATCTTAATGAGTCATCTCGGCAGACCAAAAGACGGACCAACAGATAAATACTCATTAAAGCATTTAGTAAAACATTTAAGTGATGTATTATCAACGAATGTTTTATTTGCGGATGATTGTATTGGAGAAGAAGCAATCGAAAAATCCGCAGCATTAAAACCCGGCGAAGTTTTATTATTAGAAAATCTTCGTTTCTATAAGCAAGAAGAAAAAGGTGACGAAGCATTTGCAGAAAAATTAAGTAAGCTTGGAGATGTTTATGTGAATGATGCATTTGGTACAGCACACAGGGCACATGCTTCTACAGCTATCATTGCAAAATTCTTTGCACCTGATAAAAGATTCTTTGGTTTATTAATGGAAGCAGAAGTTCAAAGCGCAGAGAAAATTTTGCATGCTTCTGAAAAACCTTTTCTTGCAATTATTGGTGGCGCAAAAGTTTCTGATAAAATACTTATTATAGAAAACCTATTGGATAAAGCAACTGATATTATTATTGGCGGAGGTATGGCATATACATTTATGAAAGCACTTGGCGGAAACATTGGTAATTCTTTATGTGAGAACGACCGAGTAAGTACTGCCAGCGAATTATTAAAAAAAGCAGAAGCAAAAGGAGTTTGCATCCATTTGCCAAGTGATTCAATTATTGCAGATAAGTTTGCTGCAGATGCAAATATTTCCGAAGCGCCCAGCGATAACATTCCTGACGGATGGATGGGATTGGATATTGGTTCCAATGCATGTGAGCAATTCTCAAATGTTATTAAACGTTCTAAAACAATTTTATGGAATGGCCCAATGGGAGTGTTTGAAATGGAAAAATTTCAACATGGAACTAAAACAATTGCATTGGCAGTTGCAGCAGCAACAGCAAAAGGTGCGTTTAGCCTTGTGGGTGGTGGTGATAGTGTGGCAGCAGTTAACCAATTTGGTTTGGCAGATAAAGTAAGTTATGTATCAACAGGCGGCGGTGCTATGCTCGAATATTTTGAAGGAAAAGTATTGCCGGGAATTGCTGCAATAAAAGATTAATTGAAATAAAAGTCATTTTATAAAGCCACGAACATTAGCGTGGCTTTATTGTTTCTTTAAATTAATATTCTCTTTAAAATAAAGTGTTACTTTTATCGTCTTAACTAATAACAACAAAAAACTTACTACAATGAAAAGTCCAGGTTTATTAATAGCATTAGGTATAATTGTTATTATTCTTTTTTGGGGATGCAGTGGCTACAATGGTTTGGTGAGTCAGGATGAAAATGTAAAAAACAAATGGAATAATGTTCAAAGTGATTACCAACGTAGAGCCGACCTTATCCCTAATTTGGTGAATACTGTAAAAGGAGAAGCCAATTTTGAAAAGTCAACATTGGAAGCAGTTATACAAGCAAGAGCATCTGCTACACAAGTTAAAGTTGAAGCAAATGATCTTACACCTGAAAAGATGCAACAGTATCAACAGGCACAGGGCGCATTATCTCAATCTCTTGGCCGTTTGTTAGCAGTTGCAGAAAATTATCCTAATCTTCAAACGAACCAGGCATTCCAGGGATTACAGGCACAGTTGGAAGGAACAGAAAACAGGATTAAAGTTTCACGTAATGATTTTAATGCTGCTATTCAGGATTACAATGTAAGAGTAAGAAGGTTTCCTGTAAATATAATTGCAGGTATGCTTGGCTTTCATGTAAAAGAAGGTTTCCAGGCAGAAGCAGGTAGCGAGAATGCACCAAAGGTTGAGTTCGATTCAAAATAATTTTAGTGGGTATATTTCCTTTATTTAAGAAGAAACATTTTTTTTCTGCGCATCATGCAAAGCAGATTGAGGAAGCAATCCGCATGGCTGAAACAAAGACCAGCGGGCAGATACGGCTTTATGTAGAAAGTAAAAATCCTTATATGGATCCGTTGGAGAGAGCGAAAGAATTATTTCTTCAACTCAACATGCATCAAACACGACATCGCAATGCGGTATTGATGTATATTGCTATCCAGCATCATGAGCTGGCTATTTTTGCAGATGAAGGAATTTATAAAGAAGTAGGAAAAGAGTTTTGGGATCATGCGGTGCAGATAATGATATCACATTTTAAAGGTGGTAATTTGGTTAAAGGAATTGAACATTGCATTCAGCACATTGGTGATACATTGAAAGAAAAATTTCCGCACAACAATAATGATACAAACGAATTGTCAAGCGACATTGTCTTTGGCGATTAATTAAAAAATAAACACCGCAACAGTAATAATCATCAATGAAAAAACTCCCCTCAATATTTTTATTATTGTTCGTTAGTGTTGTTGGTTTTTCTCAAACTAATTTTAATCCAAAAGATCTTTTAAATGGCCCGCCTTCCAAACTACAATTGGTAAATGATTTTTCCAATATATTAACAGCGGATCAGAAACAGGCATTAGAAAATAAATTAGATTTATTTAATGATAGCACTACATCACAAATTGCAGTAGTAATAATACCAAGCCTTGGCGATTATGATATTGCCGATTATGCAACACAGTTAGGAAGGGCTTGGGGTATTGGCAGTAAAAAAAATAATAACGGAGTTGTATTAATTGTTTGTACCGATCCTAATGATCACAAAGTAAATATTTCGCCCGGTTATGGATTGGAAGGTGCCTTGCCTGATATTACCTGCAAACAAATAATTGAAAACGATATTGTACCCAATTTTAAAGGCAACGATTATTATGGTGGAATAGATGCAGGCACTAATGATATTATTAAAGCAACCAAAGGAGAATACACAGCACCTGAAGGTAATGGTCAGGGAAATATTCCTATCGGGAAAGTTGTGGGGCTTATAATTTTTATCATAGTTATATTGTCTATTATTTCAAGAGGAGGCGGTGGGGGATTTTTAACAGGAATGCTTTTAGGTAATATGCTTGGCAGTGATTTTGGTGGCGGTGGAAGAGACTCTGGTGGTGGCGGTGGTTTTGGAGGATTTGGCGGCGGTAGTTTCGGTGGTGGCGGCGCAAGTGGTAGCTGGTAAATACGGGGTATGTGTAGTCGGGACACAATACTATTTTGCAGAATGTTGTTTAGCTGCCTTCTTAATTATTCTTTCAAAAACTATTTTGCAGTAGAGTTAGCTTCTTTCGCCTTTATAAATTCCTTATATCCCGCCGTTAATTTCTCCATTGGAGTTTTTTCTTTTTAGCCTTTCCTTTCATATGCCAAATTTAGGTATTAGTTTTATAAACGAAAACAGATAAAATTAGGCTGGTAGTAGAGTTTAAAAAATGAGAGATAGAAATAATTATAAATATGGTATCGGTTTCTGGTCAGGCGCTGGCATTTACAGCTTTATTAATATGATTATGAATCTTAATCATAGAAGCCAGAGTAAAATTGGAGTTTACGACTGTGTCATAACAAGCGTGGCTGTAGTTGGTGTGATTTTGTGCATTTATTTATTGAATAAAAGAAAAGAAAATTAAAATATTTTCCCTTTCATTCAATTTTAATCCTTCTCTTGTGGGCTATTAAAATAGCTTTTTAGTGCCAAAAATTTATCCACATATTTTCTTGTTTCTTGGCTTTATGTATGCCAAAGAATCAGTAGAGAATAAAGCAGAAAATAGAATTAAATTTTCGGTTCTTTTTAGTGTATCGGAAGTAAACAACAATCCAACTACATCCAAATAAATTTATTAAAAGTTACTTATTGATAAGCCGTACAAGTGAGTAACACAACGATGACGAGTAAACGTAGAAAAGCCGGTTACAAAAAAATAACATCACAACTTCACAAACTCATCCATAAAACTAATAATGTACTGGTGCTGCTGTTCGATATAAGAGGGCAATAGTTTATTTACCTCCTCTTCGGTTTGTACATAAGAAGCTTTTACCAGTTCGGCACGGTCATGCTCGGTCATATTGTGCAGGAGGTTATCTTCCACCTCCGGATGAAACTGTAATCCGGCAACATGATTGCTGTATAAAAACCCCTGATGCTCACAGGCATCCGATTTAAATAAATGTATGGCGCCGGCAGGAAGATCAAATGTATCGCCGTGCCAGTGAAAGGTTATAAATTCATCGGGTAACTGGTTTATCAATAAATGATTTTTATTAACAATAATTTTTTTAACGGGCCACCAGCCAATCTCTTTCTGCGTGTGTGGATAAACGTTAGTACCCAATACATTTGCAATAACCTGGCTACCGAGGCAAATGCCTAATACTTTTTTACCGGCATCAATAGCTGCTTCTATAAATTGTTTTTCGGTTTTAAGCCAGGTGTATTTATTTTCTTCATAAGCGCCCATTGGTCCACCCATAATAATAAGCATATCAAAATCATTCAATGAAGGCAATATATCTCCATTGTAAATATGTGTAGTGCTGAATGAATGTGCATTCTTATCTGCCCATTTTAATAGATGACCGGGATGTTCAAACGGAACGTGTTGTATAAAATGTAATCTCATTAATTAATACAATCTTTTATCTTTTTTATGTATCCATGTTTCGAAAACTTTTAATGCATGTTCTCTGCTAATCTCAATCATTGGTATTTTGCGTTGATTAGTATTTAGAGTAAACTCATTATAAATAAATGAATCATCAAAACCAATATCCGAAGCATCAGCTCTTGTGTTTGCAAAATAAACAGCTTTCGGTCGTGCCCAATAAATAGCGCCCATACACATCGGGCAGGGTTCGCAGGATGTATAAATTTCACATTCATCCAATTGAAAAGAATCCAAATGTCGACAGGCATCTCTTATGGCAACAATTTCGGCGTGTGCCGTAGGATCGTTTGAAAGCAAAACGCAATTATTTCCCCTGCCAATGATATCATTATCCTTTACTATTACGCATCCAAATGGGCCGCCTTCATTATTCGCCATCCCGCTTTGAGAAAGGTTTATGGCTTCCTGCATAAATCGTTCTTCTCTTGTCATATCTTACAAAAATTCAATAAGTAAATATAAGTAAAAAGGTTTTGTGATGATTTGGATTGTTTCATTCTAAGTAGCTTATAGAAAAAGCTCAAAGTTTCGCTATTCTGTATTATCTTTGCCCTCCAATTAGAGTTATTATAATGAAATTAATGAGTCCTTTTATAAAGTGTATGTGTTGTTGCTGTTTCAGGTTATCCTGTTAACCCATTGCAACGTTCCAAATTATTTCAAAAAACTATTACTATTTATTAATGAAACATACGCTAAAAGATCTTACAAAAAAATTACTCCATCAAACCACTGGACTAAACGTTCGGGACACGTTGGCGTTGCTTGTTGAACAGTTTCGGGGTAAGGTAACTTTCTCTACTAGTTTTAGTTTTGAGGACCAGGCAATCGCTCATGATATTTTAAGCAATCATTTTCCCATTTCTATTTTTACATTAGATACTGGTCGCCTTTTTGCTGAAACATATTCTGTTTGGAGTAGTACCAATGAAAAGTATCAAACTCATATCAAAGCATATTATCCCAATCAGGATAAATTGCAGGAATTCATTGAAGCAAAAGGCCCAAATTCATTTTATGAATCAGTAGAAAATCGTAAAGGTTGCTGTTACATAAGAAAAGTTGAACCATTAAAAAGAGCATTGGCAGAAAATGAAATTTGGATTACTGGTTTAAGAGCGGAACATTCTCCTGAAAGGCATGACCTGCAATTATTTGAATGGGATGAAGGCAATCAAATTATTAAATACAATCCATTATTGCATTGGACAACCGAAGAAGTTCAGAAATACATCAATGAAAATAATATTCCTTACAATCCTTTACATGATAGAGGTTTTGTAAGTATTGGTTGCGCACCTTGTACCCGTGCAATTAGGCCAGGAGATGATTTCAGGGCAGGACGCTGGTGGTGGGAAGATAGTAGTAAAAAGGAATGTGGGTTACACGAAAACAGTATAACAATCGAACATTAAAATAATTTGTTTAAAACAAATTGAGGTCAAAGAATAAATATGAGTAAATATCATTTGGATTATTTAGATCAGTTAGAGTCGGAATCAATTCACATTTTTCGTGAAGTGGCCGGGCAATTTGAACGGCCTGTTCTTTTATTTTCTGGCGGTAAAGATTCAATTACGTTAGTTCATCTTGCATTGAAAGCATTTCGTCCTGGGAAATTTCCTTTTCCATTGATGCATATTGATACCGGTCATAATTTTCAAGAGGCATTGGATTACAGGGATGCAATGGTAAATACTATTGGAGAAAAATTGATAGTAAGAAATGTAGAAGATACGATCAAAGAAAAACATCTTACAGAACCAAAAGGAAAATTTGCCAGCAGAAATGCATTACAAACTTTTACATTGTTAGATGCTATTGAAGAATTTAAGTTTGATGCCTGTATTGGTGGCGCAAGACGAGATGAAGAAAAAGCAAGAGCAAAAGAAAGGATATTTTCTGTAAGAGATGAATTTGGACAATGGGATCCAAAATTGCAACGGCCTGAATTGTGGAACACATACAATGGACGAATTCATAAAGGAGAAAATGTTCGTGTGTTTCCAATAAGTAACTGGACAGAGTTAGATATATGGAATTACATACGTCGTGAAAAAATTGATTTACCATCTATTTATTTTTCGCATGAAAGAGAAGTGTTGGAATATGAAGGACAATTAGTAGCGACATCAAAATTCATTCAGATAGATCCCGCAGATAAGGTTGGTGTAAAAAAAGTTAGATACAGAACGGTGGGTGATATGACCTGTACTGCTGCGGTTGAGTCTACAGCATCTAACATTGATGATATCATTACCGAAATAATTGCAACAAAAACAAGCGAACGCGGAGAAACAAGAATTGATGATAGAGTTAGCGAAGCTGCAATGGAAGATAGAAAGAAGAGCGGATATTTTTAAATTCAAAATTAACTAATGGACATTTTAAGATTTATAACAGCAGGAAGTGTTGATGATGGTAAAAGCACATTGATTGGTCGTTTATTGTACGACAGTAAATCTATTATGATAGATCAACTGGAGGCGATTGAAAAACAAAGTAAGAATAAAGAAGATGGAGAGATTGACCTGGCCTTACTTACAGATGGGCTGCGTGCTGAAAGAGAACAGGGAATTACGATTGATGTCGCTTATAAATATTTCTCTACACCAAAACGTAAGTTCATTATTGCAGACGCTCCGGGACATATTCAATACACCCGTAACATGGTTACTGGTGCATCCAATTCTGATCTGGCGATTATTTTAATTGATGCAAGAAATGGTGTGGTGGAACAAACCCGTCGTCATTCTATCATTACATCGTTATTAAATATTCCGCATGTAGTCGTTGCCGTTAATAAGATGGATTTGGTTGATTATTCTCATGATGTATTTAATAATATAGTGATTGATTTTGCCTCCGTTGCAGAATCATTGGGATTAAAAGATATTACTTACATACCGATGAGCGCATTGGATGGAGATAATATTGTAGAGAAGTCGGATAAATTGCCGTGGTATGAAGGCAAGTCATTGTTGGATCATTTAGAAAATGTTGAATTGACGAATGATATTAATTACAATGATGCAAGATTCCCAGTTCAATATGTAATCCGTCCGCAAACTGAAGAGTTGCATGATTATCGTGGCTATGCCGGAAAAATAATCAGTGGTGTTTATAAAATAGGGGATAAGATAATTGTACAACCAACGGGGCTTTCAAGTAAGATTTCAAAAATAGAATTAGGTGGCAAACCAGTAGAAGAAGCTTTTGCTCCACAAAGCGTGATACTGCATTTGGAAGATGATATAGATATCAGCCGTGGTGATTTAATAGTGAAAGAGAATAATCAACCATTGGTAGAAAATGAACTGGAAGTATTGCTTTGCTGGATGGGAAGTAAACCATTAAAACCAGGAAACAAATATTTACTTCAATTGAACAGTAGGGTAGTAAAAGCTGTTGTTAAAGAAATAGAATATAAGCTGGATGTAAATTCATTACAAAAAGAACCGGCACCCGAAACGGTTTCATTGAACGATATTATTAAAGCAACTATTAAAACAGCATCGCCTGTTCCTTTTGATTCTTATAAAAAATTAAGAGTAAATGGCGGTGCAATATTGATTGATGAAACAAGTAATGTCACAGTAGGAGCCTGTATGATTCAATAAATAATTGATTATTAAAAAAAATGGCTACAACAACTTTTATAAAAGAACTTTTTGATCAGCACAAAAAAGCGCAAACCGCTTTTCCTGATAATGTGTTGGCAAAAGAATTCATTGATAAATTTTTTGATTTTCTTTTCATCCCTCATCAACAGCGCAAGCAAAATGTGTTTGAGATGGAAAAAGAATTCGAATCATTAAAAAGTTATTTATCTACATTGATATACGATGTAGTGGGAGAAAGTATAAAAACTCAGGAAATTGCCAATGACTTTTTTGCTGAGACACCGGCTATCTATCATAAATTATTGGAAGATGCTGAAGCCGTGCTGAATTTTGATCCGGCAGCAAAATCAATAGAAGAGGTAATGGTGGCTTATCCTGGCTTTTACGCTACAGCCGTGTACCGGTTCTCTAATAAGTTGTATAAGTCAGGGGTAAAGATATTACCTAGGTTTTTTTCCGAATATGCACATAGCAAAACTGGTATTGATATTCATCCTGGTGCAACCATTGGCAAATCCTTTTTTATAGATCATGGAACAGGTATTGTAATTGGTGAGAGTACTATTATCGGTGATAATGTAAAAATATATCAAGGTGTAACATTAGGCGCATTGAGTGTAAGCAAAGGACAGGCTGCAAAAAAAAGACATCCAACTATTGAGGATAACGTTATTATTTATTCTGGTGCTACAATATTGGGTGGTGAAACGGTGATTGGAAGGGATAGCGTGATTGGCGGTAATGTATGGCTGACAAATAGCGTATATCCGTTCTCGATAGTATATCATAAAAGTGAGGTTTCAATAAGGGATAGTAATCCTTTGCCGGATGTGTTGAATTTTGTGATATAGTATTTCTCTCATACTGTGCTGAATAAGGATATGTGGTAAAAGTGAGTGACACAACGATGTTGAATAAAATTATAATGCTGATAACAAAAAAATAGAATAATGAAAGCAACTAATATTTTACAAACAATCGGAAACACACCTCATGTAAAGATCAACCGTTTATTTGAGAATGATCATGAAGTGTGGATCAAGTTGGAAAGGAATAACCCCGGAGCAAGTATTAAAGACCGTATTGCATTGTCAATGATAGAAGATGCTGAAAAGAGAGGTTTATTGAATAAAGACAGTGTTATCATTGAACCCACATCAGGCAATACAGGTATTGGTTTGGCGTTGGTTGCTGCTGTAAAAGGATATAAAATAATTTTAGTAATGCCTGAAAGCATGAGTATTGAACGCAGAAGATTGATGGCAATATACGGAGCTCAATTTGTATTAACTCCCCGCGAAAAAGGAATGAAAGGGGCTATCGAAAAAGCTGGCGAATTAGTTTCGTCTACACCTAACAGTTGGATGCCTCAGCAATTTGATAATCCTGCAAACACTGAAATTCATAGAAAAACAACAGCTCAGGAAATATTGAACGATTTTCCTGAAGGGTTCGATTATTTAATTACAGGAGTTGGTACTGGCGGCCACATTACAGGTGTTGCAGAAGTTTTAAAAATAAAATTTCCAAAGCTGAAAGTGTTTGCAGTAGAGCCCGAACTATCGCCAGTAATTAGCGGTGGTGCACCTGGCCCTCATCCGTTGCAGGGAATTGGTGCAGGATTTATTCCGTCAATTTTGAATAAAGAAATTTTAGATGGGGTGATACAGGTAAGTAAAGACGAAGCGTTTTCTTTTGCTCAACGTATTGCAAGAGAAGAAGGGATATTGGTAGGTATTTCAACAGGAGCATCTTTGGCAGCAGTGGCAAAGAAGTTGCCTGAAATTCCTAAAGGTTCAAAAGTATTGACGTTTAATTATGATACCGGCGAAAGATATTTATCTATCGAAGGATTGTTTTAATTTTTTTTGCAACAGACATTCGATTATTGCTCATCATTGTTGTGTCACTCACTTGTACGGAACAACTCTATTGAACAAAAAACAAATGGACATTAACAAACATATCGGTAAAGTGATTTTGGCAGCAGCCGGTCCCGGTGATCCTGATCTTATAACGATCAGGGCTGTACGCTATTTGCAAAAAGCAGATGTTGTATTAACAGACCGGTTGGTGAGTAATGAAATATTAGATAGATATGTGAATAAACTTGCAAAGATCATTTGCGTAGGAAAACAATACAATGCAGAAGGATCGATCTCACAATCAGATATCAATGTGATGTTATTGCAATATGCGTTGGAAGGTAACCTGGTAGTACGTTTGAAAGGAGGTGATGTTTCTATATTTTCTAATATTTTAGATGAATTGCAAATATTGGCTGATAATAATATTCCGTATGAGATCATTCCAGGGGTAACTGCTGCATTAGGTGCTGCTGCGTACGCAGGCATTCCCCTTACTGCAAGAGGTTATTCAACTTCCGTTCGTTTTCTTACTTATTATAAATCTGATATTGTAACGGATGAATATTGGAAAGAACTGGCTAATACAAATGATACGCTCGTTTTTTATATGTCTTCATCAACATTAGATAAAGTTGTAGCGAAGCTCATAGAAAATAATATTGCTCCTGGTAAATTGCTGGCAGTGGTTGAGCAGACAACTACACCATTGCAGAATGTTCGGGTGATGAATTTGTATGAATATGAAAACAAGTTTAAAGGAGAAAGATTTGTATCTCCATCATTGGTGATAATTGGTAAAGTAGTGTCATTGCATGAGAAATTTTCATGGTTGGCGAGTATTGAGACAAAGGAAAATTATTTTAAGGCTGTTAATGGTAATACCGATGCGATAACTAAGATCATTAGTGAGATCGGGAAGGATTTATTTTTCCCTTTTTCGGAAGCGAAAACGGGAGAATAAGTTTGTCGGCTATTTGTCAATATCTACTTTTGTATAATAGTTCACTTAAATTGTAGAGTATTCATAATTTTAATTTTATTAGATCATCTTAATATAAAAAAATGCAAAGTTTTCGTACAGAGTTAGAGAACCCTTTAGTGCAAAAAGATATCATTGAACTCGAAGAAAAGATACATGCTTTTAAAGAAGGGTTGATTCCGGAAGAGAAATTCCGTAGTCTGCGATTGGCAAGAGGTGTATACGGGCAGCGCCAGCAAGGCGTTCAAATGGTCCGGATAAAATTGCCTTATGGTAAAATGACATTTGCCCAATGGAAAAGAATAGCAGATGTATCAGATGAATTTGCGACCGGAAATCTACATCTTACAACTAGACAGGATGTTCAAATTCATTTTGTAAGTCTTGATCGTACACCGGAATTATGGAGTTTATTAGAAGAGGATAATATCACACTTCGTGAGGCTTGTGGTAATACTGTTAGAAATGTTACTGCTTCTGATATGGCAGGCATTGATGTTGACGAACCTTTTGATGTAACTCCTTATGCACATGCAATATTCGAATATTTTTTGCGCAAACCTTTTTGCCAGGAAATGGGACGCAAATTTAAAATTGCGGTTTCAAGCAGTGAAAAAGATACTGCATTGATCTTTATGCATGACCTTGGTGTTATCCCACGCATTAAAGAAATTAATGGGAAAAAGATCAGGGGATTTAAAGTAGTTGTTGGTGGCGGACTAGGTGCTCAGCCTCATCTTGCTATTCCTACAGATGAATTTTTGCAGGAAGATCTTTTGATCCCATATATCGAAGCAGTGCTTCGTGTATTTGACAGGTATGGTGAACGTAACAGCAGGCAGAAGGCACGTATCAAATTTTTAATTCAACAAATAGGTATTGATGCGTTTAGTGAACTGGTTGCAGAAGAACAAAAAGCTGTAACTGAAAAAAGCGTAAAGATCGAAACAAAACGATTTGAAGAAATTGTATTGCCAAGCGGAATTTTACCAAAAGAAAAAATAGAGATAAAGAATCCTTTTAATTTTGAAGTTTGGAAAAAGACCAATGTAAAAGATCAAAGACAGGAAGGTTATAATGTTGTATATGTAAGAATACCTAATGGAAATATAGGCTCTGATGTCAGCAGAAGATTAATTGAAAAATTAAAACCTGTTATTGCTGATGATATTCGTGTTACCATCAATCAGAATTTGCAATTTCGCTTTGTAAAACCAGAGCATCTTGAATATTTATATAGTGTGCTGGAAGCTGAAAATATTGCTGCTGCTGGTTATGGAGGTGCTGCGGACATTGTATCTTGCCCTGGTACGGATACCTGCAACCTGGGGATCTCAAACAGTACAGAATTAACTTTGGTCCTTTCTCAATTGATCGAAGATGAATTCCCTGAATTTTTATTGAATGAAGATATTGCTATCCGTATCAGTGGTTGTATGAATTCATGTGGCCAGCATGGCATTGGCACTATCGGATTTCATGGAAGTTCTATGAAGGCTAATGGCAAAGTGATCCCTGCTGTTCAGGTATTGATTGGCGGAGGTAATTTGGGTGGAGGAGAAGGAAGAGTTGCTAATAAAGTAATTAAACTTCCAAGTAAACGTGCGACAGATGTGATTCGTTTTTTATTAAATGATTTTAAAACAAATCAGGAGAACAACGAATCGTTTCTTGAATATACTTTTAAAAAGGGCGAACGATATTTTTATACATTATTAAAACCATTGGCTGATACCGAAACATTGTTAGCCGAAGATTATATCGATTGGGGCCATGAAGAAAAATTTGCAACTGCTATTGGCATTGGTGAATGTGCCGGAGTAATGATAGATCTGGTTTCTACATTAATTTTTGAAGCTGATGAAAAAATTGCTCTTGCAGAAGAAAGTATAGCCAACAAGGCGTTTGCAGATAGTATATACCAATCTTATGCAGCCTTTATAAATACAGCAAAGGCGTTGTTGTTGAATCAACAGGTGCAGTGCAATACACAACTTGGTATCTTAAAAGATTTTGATACACACTTTACTGCAAAAGGATTATATAGTGGCAATGCAAGTTTCAGGGAAATTGTTTTACAGATCAATCAAAACGAACCAACAGAACAATTTGCAAAAACATATTTGCAGGAAGCAAAAAGATTCATTGAATTTGCCAATGCTTTTAAAAATCAGTTGATCGAAAAATAAAAACAAGTTCAATGATCAAATAAATGTAACCCCGGCATTTTTAATGCCGGGGTTTTAAATAAATAATCACCCTATAAAAATAATAGACTAATTAGCTGTTGATATTGTTAAAACGCAATTTGGAATTGTGCAGAGAAAAGGTCGTTACCATTATTAACTGCGCCTAGGCCATCTGCTTTTCTGTAATCCACCTGGATCTTAGTAAAACTATTGAAGAAGTAATTAACTCCCAGAATGTAGTACGTGCTTTGAAGTCCCATAACATTTGTATTTGGGTTATAAGTATCGTATTTGAGCACTACCTGGAATTTTTTTGGAACCAGAAAATAAGAAGCTTGTATGTACCCTCCCTGGTGATCATAATGCTTAGACAATGTGTTAGCATCTTGTGCAGTAATGATCTCACTTTCCAAAGAGAGTGTCTTATAATTCAAAGCCAATTCACCACCCCAACGGAAACGGTCACCTGTTCTACCGTCAGTAAATTTATCGTATCCATTATAATATGATGCACCAATTGAAAGGATTGAAAATGGGTGTAATACTAAACGTGTAGATACATCTTTGTTTTTGTTGTTATCAGCAACATCGATACCAGCCCCATTAAACAAGCCAATAGAGTAGTCTACAAGATTCCTTCCCTGGAATTTAAAAAAACTACCGCTTGCCTGAATACCAAGATCACGACCGTTTTGGTTGCCAATTGAATCCACAATGCCATTAGAGGCATCACCTTTTCTAGCTACCAAAGCATTAACTACCTGCGAACGATCAATCGTTTCCAAATTTCTATCTGGCGATAGGTTCTCTAATGAAAAAGGCAGAATGAATTGCCCTGCAGTTAATTTCAGATAATCGTCAAAAGGCCTGTAAACTACATATGCATCCAACAGTAGGGGGGATAATAACGAGCCACCTGTTGCAGCAGTTCCTGTCGCACCGGACGCCCCAACAAAATCTATCAATAAACGATAAGACCATTTAGGATCGAAACTCCCTGTAAAATCAAGTCTTGCTCTTCTTATATCGAATGCACTGGCAGGTGTTACTTTTTGATTTTGGAAATATTGGTACCTGGCCTGCGTATAGCCGCTTATTTGAAACAACTTGCCGCCTGCGCTTACCGGAAAGAATTTTTCCTTCGCTATTTCTTGCTGTTTTTTGATAGCAGCCTCGGCACGGATAGAATCAGCTTCCTGTTGAGTAATAGTACCTTTCTTAATCAGGATGTTCAATACATCATCAGTAGTTTGTGCTGAAGTACATAATGCTGTTAATAGTATTGAGAATAAAATAGCAATAATTAGTGATAAATTTTTCATTTGTCTATTATTTTGGTAGAGTAATTAGTTAAAAAATATATTGTAGAGTGAAAAAGAAAGTTACTTTGTCCCGTTGGGACAAGAGTGTATACTAAAACACACGCTGCTTAGGCTTAAAAGCGTAAATGTAGAAGAATAAAAAAAATAGCTGTTCATAAACGTGGCTCTGATAAATGTGATGCAAATATAATGGTATTTATATTAGTCTACCAAATTTATAGACAAATTTATTTTAACTTTTTTATTCAAATTGATCTAATTGACATGAAATGAAATTATAAAGTCCATTTATTTTATATACTAATAACACAAATTGTTTTCAGTACTG
>Ga0207035_1149_pt1 | contig 16826 bp, 19 predicted proteins | sample Alteio_BWMinCont_77_FD_153272 | JGI IMG/M metagenome (GOLD analysis project Ga0207035, IMG submission 153272) | Enriched cells from forest soil in Barre Woods Harvard Forest LTER site, Petersham, Massachusetts, United States -... | ecosystem: Environmental > Terrestrial > Soil > Temperate forest >... | reverse complement strand
GACAAGAGAAAATTGGGGAATGGCAGAGAAGGGGACGGGAATGACAATGGGATTCAGTTTCTTATCGACCCCGCCATGCTTGCACAGTTGCAAAATACGCCTGGATTTATGCCAGTGGTGATCAGTATCCAGCCGCTAGGAGATTTGCGCGGATTTTTAGAAAATAAAACCGCAAGACAAAGTTCTGCTATGTTATAATTCGATTTATGTTCCCAGAAAAAACGATAGTTTTCAATTTAATTGCCTTGTTTATTTGCACGTGTGCTTTTGCAGATGGGACCATTACAGGCACGGTCAAATTTGAAGGCACGGCGCCTCATTCTAGGCTAATTCATATGGATGCTGACCCTGTTTGTTACGCAGTCAATAAAGGTAATGTTCATTCTCAGGCGATTATTTTGGGGGACAATAATACCCTGAAGGATGCGTTTGTGTATATTAAAAGTGGTTTGACTGTATATAAATCTGCGCAGCTCATAGGACCCGCGGTGATTGACCAAGCAGGGTGTAATTATAATCCCCATGTCATTGGAGTTTTAGTAGGGCAGAAGGTCAAATTCCTAAATCCCGACGGCACCTTGCACAATGTGCATGCGATGTGCCAAATAAACCCGGAATTTAACGCAGCCATGCCGGATTTTCGCAAGGAATTGACAGTGTCTTTCGATAAGTCAGAATTTATGTTCCCGATAAGATGCGATGTCCACCCATGGATGCAGGCATGGATGGCGGTCATGCCGCATCCATTTTTTGCCGTGACCGGCCCTGATGGCAAATTTGAAATTAAGAACGTGCCTGCCGGGACCTACACCATTGAAGCCTGGCATGAAAAATTAGACAGTAAAACAGTGACAGTGATTGTGAAAGACGGTATGGCACAAAGAATAGATTTTACTTTTTCAGGACCGAAATGATGTTAATATAGAATTGTCATCCTGAGCGCAGCGAAGGATCTCAACAAAATTAATTCTATTAGAGATTCTTCGGCGAGCAACTGCGAGTGTCGGTCAATACGACCTTCGCCTCAGAATGACGCATAATGTTGGAACTTCTCATGGGCATTAAATATATTCATGTTGTTCTTATCGTTGTTTCCATAATTTTGTCCTTAGGTTTTGGTTTTTGGACGTTATGGCATGAGTATGCGAGCTGGGGGTATTGTTCCTTTGCCATCGCCGGCGCCTTGGCCATCTATTGTGTTGGATTTATCAAAAAAATGAAGGTTTTATAAAAATGGTATTTTGCGCGGTTTGTTTTGGAGACCCCACGTCACCTTTGACCCAAGGCTATAATTTAGCTGTGATTGCCTTGTTGGCAGTGGTAACTGCTGTTTTAACGGCATTTGCGATTTTATTTTTTAATTTTCATAAGAGAGAAAAAGCCCTCTTAAAATAAATTAATAATTAGATTCATGTATTTATATTTTATGCTATAGTTTTACTGTCATCATAATATCCTTATAGGTTTTTGGAGTAATCATTTTATGAGCAGTGCGCATCCTGCGGCCCATCACGATCCGTCCCATCACGAATCAGCCCACCACGAGTCTTTTGTCCGCAAATATATTTTTTCCACCGACCATAAAATCATCGGCATCCAATACCTGTTCATGAGCTTGTTTTTCCTGTTTTTTGGATTTTGTTTGATGCTGCTGATGCGCTGGCAAATAGCTTATCCCGGACACCCTTTGCCTATTATAGGGAAGCTCTTCGGTGCAGACAGCATGCCGGGCGGGGTCATGCTTCCTCAGTTCTATAATCAGCTGGGCGCCATGCACGGGACGATCATGGTATTCTTAGGCGTCGTTCCTCTGGGGTTCGCGGTTTTTGGCAATTATCTTATCCCATTGCAAATCGGTGCCAAGGACATGGCATTCCCAAGATTGAATATGTTTAGTTATTGGTCATTTTTTGCCGGCGGTCTTTTAATGCTTTCCAGTTTCTTTCTGCCCGGAGGACCGGCAAGCAACGGCTGGACCTCTTATTCGCCTTTATCAGACATTGCCCATGACGGCCAGACCATTTGGCTTTTTAGCATGGCGATCATTATTATTTCCTCGCTGCTTTCTTCCCTGAATTTTATTACGACCATTTTTAACTTGCGCGCGCCGGGCATGACCTTTGAACGCCTGCCGTTTTTTATCTGGGCCCAATTGATCACGGCGTTCCTGTTACTTTTAGCTTTCCCGCCGCTTGAGGGTGCCGCGTTTTTGCAATTATGCGACCGTTTGCTTGGAACAAGTTTCTTTTTGCCCAGCGGCCTGTTTGTCAACGGTCAAGTTTATAATGTCAGCGGGGGAGGCAATGCCCTTCTTTGGCAGCATTTATTCTGGTTTTTAGGCCATCCCGAAGTATACGTCATTATCCTTCCGGCCCTGGGGATCGTGACAGAAATCATTGCCTGCAATACCAGAAAAAATATCAGTGGATATGGCTTAATGCGCTGGTCGATCATCTTTTTGGGCTTTTTATCTTTTGTGGTGTGGTCTCATCATACCTATTTGACCGGAATGGGGACCAACATCACGGCTTTCTTTCAAACCACCACCATGATCATATCCATCCCGTCCGTAATCATTGTTTCTGCATTATTTATCACCTTATGGGGGGGCTCTATCCGGTTTAATGTTCCAATGCTATTTGCTTTGGCATTTTTGCCCATGTTTGGTTTTGGGGGATTAACGGGCCTGCCTTTGGGCCTTGCGGCCACGGACATTCCTTTACACGATACCTACTATGTCATCGGGCATTTTCATTATGTGGTTGCCCCGGGCGTTGTTTTAGGTCTTTTTGCCGGCATTTATTATTGGTTTCCTAAAGCCACCGGCCGCAAAATGAATGATGTTTTAGGCCATTTACATTTTTGGCCTACTCTAATAACAATGAACCTGGTATTTTTTCCCATGCTTATCCAGGGTTTAATGGGGCTAAACCGCCGGATGTATGATGGCGGAGCAACCTATACCTTCGCGCACGATATACTCTATTGGAATGTTTTTATTTCCTGGGCGGCCGGGGTCATGGCCATTGCCCAACTTCCTTTTATTTTTAATTTCTTTTATAGCATGTTCAACGGTGAAAAGGTTAATTCAGATAACCCGTGGCAATCGGCGACATTGGAATGGGCCACACCGACACCGCCGGGACATGGGAATTTTACTAAACCTATAATAGTTTATCGAGAACCATATAGTTACAGTCTTCCAGGAGCACCTAAAGATTACAGTCCTCAGGACCAAAAGGACATTTAATTTATGTCGCAAGAAACCGAATTTATTCCGTATATCGTAGAGCCCCGCGAAGACACCGGCCTATATAACGCCAAATTAGGTATCTGGCTTTTTTTGGCTTCGGAAGTAATGCTTTTTGGTTCTTTATTTTCCGCTTATATCTTACTTCGGGTCGGTTCATTTACCTGGCCGGTGCAATCTGAAATACAAAATGTACCCATCGGTGCCATCAACAGCATCGTCCTTCTTTCATCCAGCATATTTTTCATACGCGCCTGGGTCGCCTTGAAAGCCGATGATGTGGCCAAATATAAAAGGTTTATGTATTTGGTGATTTTATTTGCTTTTATTTTTTTAATTTTAAAAGGGGTGGAGTATTACCAGCATTTCAGCCATGGCGAATTTCCCAAAACCAGCGTTTTTCTGGCCATTTATTTTTTAATGACGGGACTGCATGCCTTGCATATCATCGGCGGTATCCTTGTTAATTCTTATTATGCGGGACCGGGGATGTACCTGCGCGCACAAAACAAGCAATGGTTCATCAATCGTGTAGAAGTGGCCGGGCTTTATTGGCACTTTGTGGATTTGGTTTGGATATTTTTGTTTTCGACGTTGTATTTGCTTTAGAGGAAGATCTCTATGGAACATGATTCACATCAAGACGAATTTAAAAGAGATATCTTGATTTATTTTTGCATCATTGCCCTTTTAGGGGTGATCATTTTCATTAACCATTTACACCTCAAAACCCTGGGGATATTTCTTATTGTGCCCGTTGCCTGCATAGAAGCCGGGATCCTGGGTTATTATTTCATGCATTTGATGACCAAAAAGAAGACTGTCCATCTGCTTTTATTATTGACGGTCATTGTATTTTTGTCGTTATTATTTTGGCCTGCATGGGATGTGGCATATTCTCCCAGAACGCCCAGCGAATTTACCATCTATTAAATTATGGACAATCTTCTACAAAAACTTCTTCCCATGCAGCCCTTGGCTTCAGTGGAAGGCCGTGACAACGATACCTTGATGTATATGATCCACGGCCTTGTTCTTGTCCTTTTTGTGGGCTGGGCCATCTATTATATCGTTGTCCTGATCAAATTCCGCCAAACAAAAAATTCTAAAGCTATCGAGTCCCATACGGCCCATCAAGTTTCTTCATACGTGGAATGGTTTGTGGTGGTTGCTGAAATATTGCTTCTGTTTGCTTTTTCCATACCTTTTTGGGCGGTGCATCAGGCCTCTATTCCTCAAGGCAAAGATATTATGGAAGTCAAGGTGGTTGCCCAGCAGTTTGCCTGGAACGTCCGTTATGCCGGCCCCAGTGGGAGATTCGGCCGCGCCAGCGCCAGATTTTTAAATGACAACCCCATGGGGATTGATCCCAGCGACCCCGACAACAAAGACAATATCACGACCATGAACCAGATGTACCTGCCGGTCAATAAGACAGTCATTGTCCGTTTGACCAGCAAGGATGTGATCCACAGTTTCGGAGTGCCTGCCATGCGCGTCAAGCAAGACGTGATTCCGGGCATGACGACCTCTGCCTGGTTTACGCCCAATAAAATAGGCCAATATGAAATAGCCTGTTCCCAACTTTGCGGCATAGGTCATTACCGCATGAGGGGCATTATCAATGTCGTGTCTCAAAGTGATTTTGACCAATGGATAGCGCAAAACAAAGGAATCCATGACTAAGCACACTCCTACTCCACTGTCCCAAGAACCCCAGGACGTCCAAAAACGTAATTTTATAAAAGGCGTGACCGCGGCGATTTTAGGTTTTTTAAGTCTGGCCCTAACATGGCCGCTGGTTTCTTTTTTGATCCCTACTTCCAATGAGGGTGCAGAAGGGAAATTTGTTAAAGTCCCTAATTTCCCCGCACTTGCTACCGAAAAACCGACTAAGATGACCACCGTCGAAGATGTGGACGTGCAAGCTTTTATTACGACAAAGGTGGTGTATGATATTTGGGTGATCAAACATGCCCCGGACAAAGCGACTGTTTATTCGTCTTTATGCCCGCATTTAAATTGCCGTTATAACTTTGATAGCGATAAAAAAGAATTTGCCTGTCCTTGCCATGGCAGCATATTTAACGAAGACGGCAAGGTCTTAGGCGGGCCGACCCCGAGGGCTTTGGACACCCTTCCTTATAAGATCGAGGGGGGAGAATTATACGTGCAATGGAAATTATTTAAAGCAGGCATTCCTGAGAAGGTCGAGATGTGATTTTTTATGGATAAACCCCCTTTGCTTCACACCATCAGAGACTGGGTCAATGAACGCACCGGATTAATAACGTTTTTTTCCGAATTTCTCCACGAAGAAATCCCCGGCGGCACCAGGTTTTCCTACACCTTAGGCTCTGCCTGTTTGTTTCTTTTGAGCATACAGATTATCACCGGTGTCTGGCAGCTTTTTTATTATGTGCCTACCGTTGATTACGCCTATTCCAGCTTGAACTACCTGCGCCTGCAGGTGCCTTTTGGATGGCTGATCCACGGCATCCATTATTGGGGCGGTACTTTATTTACCATCATCGTCGGCCTTCATTGCCTGCGTGTTTTCATCTGGGGCTCCTACAAAAAACCCAGAGAGATGGTCTGGCTCATTGGTATTGTGCTGATCATCCTGACGGCCTTGTTTATGTTCACGGGCCCGGTGCTTCCTTGGGACAAAAACGGTTACTTCGCGGGTCAAGTGGGTATTGGGATTGCCGGCTCTGTCCCTATCGTCGGACCCTTGACGCAATCCATATTGCAAGGCGCCAACAAAATGGGGCAGATGGCCCTGCTTCGCATGTATGTCCTTCATGTGGCCATTCTTCCCGGGGCCATTGCTGCCTTTGTCATGCTACACTTGATAGCTTTTCGTACCTACGGCGAGTCAGGCCCCTGGGATGAGAAAAAGCGCAAAGGTGTGGGATATTTCTGGCCGGAACAAATATTTAAAGATGTTTTGGTCACATTCTTGATTTTTCTTTTATTGGTGTATCTGTCCGCTTTTTTTCCAGCTCCGTTTTCCGGTTTGGCTGACCCTGCGGATACGCTTGTTTCCCCCAAACCCGCGTGGACCTTCCTGTTTCTTTATCAAATAATAAAATTGTTTCCTGGTCCTCTGGAGCCGTTGGGCACCGCAGGTGTGCCTTTGATGATTATTTTACTTTTTGCTTCCCTGCCTTTCGTGGATAAAAGTCCTGAAAAGAACCCTTTTAAACGCGGTTTTGTGGTGTTAAGCGGGTTTGCTTTTGTGGGCATTGTTTTATATTTGACATGGCTTGGGTATGTTTACAGGAGTGACGCTGAATTGTCTCAAATGGAGCCCGCGGTATCCATGGCGAGCGTCCCCAGTGACAAAGAAAAAGAAAAGCTGGGTGAACACTATACAGCCATGGTTGCGGCCAATGCCGAAAAACATGCCACGGGAGAACAGCTTTTTAAAACCTTGGGCTGCACGGAATGCCATACGGTAACAGGTGTTGCCAGCAATAAACAAGGCCCTGATTTGCTCATGGCCAAAGGAAATAACCGCACGCGTGAATGGCTGTATACCCAAATTGTTTCTCCTCAAAAAGAAGGACATAATCCCAAGACGATCATGCCTCCTTACGCGCATTTAAGTAAACAGAATATTAATCTTTTGGTGGATTATTTGCAGAGTTTGAAGCCTGTGGAAACAACAGCGCCTGCTGCACCTGCTTCGGCACCGGCTGCTGCTGCTGGAACAACAGCTGCTTTGGCAACAACTGCTCCTGCAGCAGCCGCAGGGAGTGGCACTGCTTCAGTAAAAACCGGTGAGCAATTATTTAACTCCCAGGGATGCATCCAATGCCATACGATCCAAGGCAGGCCGAATAACAAGACAGGGCCGGATTTGATTATGGCCATCAAAAAGGACAAGCCGTCCAAGGATTGGCTTAAAGCCCAATTAATGACGCCACAAGCGCATAATCCGATGAGCATTATGCCTTCGTATGCGACCCGGTTAACTGATGATCAAATGAATTCCGTGATCGATTTTCTAAGCAGTCTATCGACGAGAGAAGCAACGCCCTTACCTGCAGGGGAAAAGGAAGCGCCAGCCACTGAAAGTCAGGGGAGTCCAGCTCCATCCGGCAGCGGCGGAGGGGTCCAAGCTATCGGTATTATCGGGGACAAAGACCATGGGGCCCTTTTGTTTCATCAGTCATGCATCATGTGTCACGGCCCGCACGGTAATCCCAAGACGCCCGGATTTACGGGATTTATGCCCGGGGCTCCAAAAGGTGTTCCGTCGCTTAATCCCATTGATCGCGCTGTTTACAATGTGGACCCTCAGCTTTTTGCCCAGCATATTGACCAATTTATCCAGCATGGCATTCCCAATACCGAAGGCGGTCCTAGTATGCCCAATTTCGGCGACTCTCACGCCTTGACCCAGGCACAAATTGCTGACTTGGAGGCATATGTCTTGTCCCTTAACGGTGTGGACCGCACCATGATCATAAACCCTGGGGTTGAACCCAAAGAATTTTTCTACATGCTCGTTGCTATTACCTCAGTCATCATCATGTTGGCTGTCTTGTATTGGTTCTTGATGAAATTACTTAAAATGTAAATCCTCGAAAATTCTCCCATGCCGTCCCAATTGAAGGCCTTAAGACGCTATTCGAAATTTATTTGCATCATGACATTATTTTTGATCCTCCTTGGGGCTTTAGTCAAAAGCACTGAGTCAGGCTTATCCGTGCCTGACTGGCCCACCACGTACGGCAAATTCATGTTTGCTTATCCGCTTAATAAAATGGCTGGAGGGATCAAGTACGAGCACACCCACCGCATGCTGGCCTCGATCGTCGGGCTTCTGACCTTGATTTTAACGCTTTGGCTGCTGAAAGCAGCAAATATGCCTGTCTGGGTCAAGCGCTTGGGGATTTTCGCTTTTTTGACGGTGGTGGCCCAGGGTGTTTTAGGCGGGCTGACTGTCAAATTTTTTTTGCCGGTGTGGCTTTCCACTTTTCACGGCGTGCTGGCCCAGACATTTTTTTTGTTTGTGCTCCTGATTGCCTATGCATTATCCATTGAACGCACCCAGCGATGGAACATTGAAGAAGAAAGTTACAACCCGAAATTTTTGCGGTTGGCCATCGTATTAATGGGGATGGTTTATGTCCAATTGATCATCGGTAACCTGATGCGCCATACCCAGTCAGGTCTGGCAGTGCCGGACTTTCCTACCATGGGCTGGACTATATTCCCGACCTTTGATCAGGCTTGGCTAAACCGGATCAACGCCTGGCGCTTTGAAAACAATTTGGAGCCCGTCAATTTAAACCAGGTATTCATCAATCTTTTACACCGTTTCTGGGCTTTTTTGATTTTGTTAAAAGTTTTATGGCTCAATAATATTGCCTATAAAGAATGTTTAGACCGGCCCTTGGTCCTCAAGACCTTGTATTGGCTTAATATTGCCGTTCTTTTACAAATAACTTTAGGTATTTCTACTGTCTTGTCCCATAAAGAGGTGTATAGTACTACCATGCATGTAACGGTCGGCGCCATTGTGTTGGGCTTGTCTTTTTTAATGGTGCTGCGAGCTTCTCCCTTGACCTGGCGTCAGTTTACGGAAATGATTAAGAATTAATGGAAAATTTTAAAAATAATTATAAAGCCTATTGGGGCATGACCAAACCCAGCATCATGATGCTGGTCTTGGTCACCACCGCCTTGGGTTTTTATTTTGCCGACGGCGGCATTCACCGCCCGTGGCTCTTGCTGTGGACCCTGTTGGCCACAGCCATGACTTGCGGGGGGGCATCGGTGCTTAATCAATACCTGGAACGTGACGTGGATGCCCTGATGCAGCGCACCAAAAAACGTCCCATCCCTTTGGGTGTGATCACGCCGGCGCAGGCTTTGGGGTTTGGCATTAGCTTGATATTAATCGGCTTATCTTTGTTTTGCTGGAAGGTCAATTTGCTGACGGCTTTTTTGAGTTTATTGACCTGCTTTTTATATGTTTTAGTTTATACTCCCATGAAGCGGCTGACCTGGCTTAATACCACCATCGGTGCCATTCCCGGGGCCATCCCGCCGCTGGGAGGGTGGGCGGCGGCCGCCAATCATTTAGACCCGGGAGGGTGGATTTTGTTTTTGATCTTATTTACCTGGCAGCACCCGCATTTTTACGCCATCGCCTGGATTTATAAAGAGGATTATAAAAAGGCCGGATTTAAAATGCTTCCGGTGGTTTATCCCGATGGAAAAATTACTTTTTCGCAAATAACCGCGTTTAGTTTTTTATTGGTCGCATTTTCTTTGATGCCTTCCTTGATAGGCATGTCCGGAAAAATATATTTTTGGGGGGCTTTAGCTTTGGGGATGGGGATTTTATATACTGCATTTTTGTTCCAACGCAGCCAATCCAATATTGACGCACGCAAAATATTAGGGGCTTCCATCGCCTACCTGCCGCTTCTTTTGGTCCTCATCATTATTGACGGAATTTTTTGATGCACCCACCGCTTTTACCGACAATCAATGCCAGTCTTAACGCTTCAGCCGGAATATTCTTGATCTTAGGCGGCATAGCGATCAAAAATAAAGACCGTGTCAGGCACAAGACCATGATGATTTGCGCTTTTTGTTGCTCGACCTTGTTTTTATGCGCGTATCTTTATTATCACTTAAGCTCGAGGGGGATTTCCCATTATCAGGGAAAGGGGGTTTTAAGGACAATTTATTTTATTGTCCTTGGCACGCACACGCCTTTGGCGGTATTGATTGTTCCTTTTATCATCATGGCCATTCGCTATGCCTTAAGAGGAGAATTTAATAAACACACCCGCATCACCCGCTGGCTATATCCCACTTGGCTCTACGTTTCAGTGACCGGCGTGGTAGTTTACCTAATGCTCTACATTCTTCCGACCGGTTAAAAAAGGGGACACTTTAAAGTGTCCCCTTTTTCCTGCCGGTTAAGAAACGCAGTCTACCTGATAAAAATTCCCAGAAGAAAGTAAATTGGCCAAGGAGTGTCCCAAAGATAATCAGTCCTATGTAATACGCGGGCGGGATGAGGGGAAGATAGACGAGGATTTTGATCCATAGAGGCGTTTTCGCCGTGATGCCGACCAGATGGAAAATAAGCTTACGCACAGGCATGATGAACATGCCTGCCAGCGAAAAGCTCAGCATGATCATCCAAAAATCCCAATTACTCTTGATCTGCCATTTGCTTTTAAGGCGCTCAATCCAGATCATAAATTTTCTCCCTCTTTTTTATAAAGAGGGGGATAGGGGGAGTTATTTTTTAGGTTCAGCTAACGGCGTCTTCTTTTGGGTGATGACGGGCAATTCCTTAGACTTCGTGGCGTTTAATGCTGTAAAGCTTTTGTATTTTTCAGGTAAATCAGAATCCGCATAAATGGCCTGTACCGGGCATTCGGGGATGCAAGCACCGCAGTCAATGCATACTTCCGGATCAATGGTCAGCATTTCCGCGTCTTCGTGAAAACAATCCACGGGACATACCGTCACACAGTCAGTGTATTTGCATTTGATACAAGGTTCAGTCACAATATGAGCCATATAAATTTCCCCTTATCTACTGTTAAATATAACAAATCAATGCACCGGTGTCAATACGGGTATATTTTGCGCCTCGCTTCGCACATGGACCGTGCGGTTTAAAAATTTGACTCTGGGCTGACTGTCCGTGTTTTTGCCCTGGATGGCCCTTGACATTTTTTGGGTGAAATAATGCACAAAGGCCTTAAACCCATGCCATTTTCGCAAGAAATCACCGACGGAATTAATGGTAATAAACATGTTCCAAATCTGCTTTGGCCTTAAATAAAATTCTTTAAGTCCGATGTCAATATGCTCATCAATGTCTTTATGGGAAAATTGCGGGTACGACAGCAAGGTGCGCTGTTCCCCGCATTCAGTCAGCCAATCTTTCCAATCACGGGCCAAAATGTAATTATTCTCTTTGGCCCATTTATACAGCGATGTGCCGGGGTATGAGGCCACACCGGTGATTTGAATGGTGTCCAGGGGCATGGATTTGGCGAAATCAATGGTTTTTCGCGCACTTTCTTTTGTTTCACCGGGCGCACCGATCATAAAACAGCCGTGGATGGTAAACCCAAGACGATGGGCTTCTTTGGAATATTCCCGGGCCATGTCAATGGACACCCCACCCTTGCGGATGACACGCAAGTTTTCATCGGTGCCAAATTCAAAACCCGTCATCAACATGCGGCAACCGGATTGGCGCATTAAAGGAAGTAGGCCCAAGTCGGTATTGACGCGCATATTGCATGACCAGCTGATGCGTTTATTGATCCCTTTTTCAATGATCAGGTTACAAACATCCATGACATGCTGGCGGTCTGCCGCGAAGGTGTCGGTTTCAAACATGATCTCGCGGATTTGCGGGTGGAGTTTTAAATCATGCTCCATCTCAGCGACCACCAGGTCTGCCCGGCGGTTGCGTAATTTATAGCCATACATCAATTGGGGGTCGCGGCAAAAGGTACAGGCATTGTTACAGCCGCGGCCGGTGATCAGGGTCAAAAAGGGAAATTTCTTGCCGCCGTCAGGATACCATTCCGGTTCAATCAATTGCCAGGCAGGGAAAGGAAGTTCGTTGACGTCCATGTCAGGCCGGGGCATGTTCTTGATGACTTGGGACTCTTTCACCCAGCAAAGTCCCAAGTTTTTATCGTCGGCAATGCCATTGGCCACGTCGCGCAGGATATAATCGTACTCACGGGGCAAGATATAATCCACGACCCCGCGGCCGATTTCAAAAGTATTATCAACCTCAGCAGTGGCATGTTGGCCGACAAAAACTACCCTGCAATCCGTTCGATTTTTGATGATTTGGGCTTGCTCGATATCAGAATAAATGGAAGGGGTAGTCACATGCATGACCAAAAGGTCAGGCTTAAGACCCACGGTTGTTTCAATGGATTCTTCGGCCGTAAAATTACGCGCGGCTGCCTCGACGAAATGAGTGTCATGGCCGGCGTCAATGAGGACTTGTGCCGCGGTCAACAAATACTCGGGATGGCGCTGAACACGCCCGCGAGACTTGGCCGCCCAACGGGCCACACGCACGAAATTGTCGCCAAAGGAAGGGTTAAGGATCACTACTTTCATGGTGCATCTATATTACATCCGCCTGTTTTTCCCTGCAATAGTTATTTAAAATTTTAATGTGTAAAAGCTCTTTGGGTCACCTTGACTCTGGCCATGGAGGATGGTATACTTGCATAAAATCATGAAATTCAACTCCCACACTATAATTTTTAAAGGCATTGCTGTTTGTGTTTTGTCTGCTTTTATACAGGCAAATATTTTTCCTGTTTCTTTAAGCTTGGCCGAAGGGCCGTTAATCTTGCCAAAGCCTGGCGTGATGGTGGGATTAAGCCCTGAATTTACCCCGGCCTATCTAAAAGGTATCACCATTCATCCGGAAAATGCCCTTAAATTCGACTTCATAATCCATAGAGGTGACTCTAACCTGTCCGGTCAACAGAAACAAGAAGAATATAAAAAACTGATCAAATATTTCCTGGCGTCTTTGGCTGTCCCCGATGAGAATCAATGGGTTAATCTTTCGCCCTATGAGAAGGAACGTATTATTAAAGAAGATTTTGGCAAAACGGAAATGGGCCGCGATTTGCTTTCACAAGATTATCTTTTAAAGCAGATCACAGCTTCTCTGATATATCCTGAAAAAGGTCTGGGACAAAAGTTTTGGAACAGGGTGTATGAGGAAAGCTATAAGAAATTTGGCAATACAAACTTTCCAATCAATACCTTCAATAAAGTCTGGATCGTTCCGGATGATGCCGTTATTTACGAAAAAGGCAATACCGCCTATGTCCTCAAGAACCATTTAAAAGTGATGCTGGAGCAGGACTATTTGGCTCTTTCTCATAATGTCATTCCCGCGAAAGGTCGTATTGACCGACACTCGCAGTTGCTCGCGGGAATCCAGAACAAGAACGACATTAATACCCTCAGCTCTCACATCATTCGTGAAATAATCCTGCCCGCGTTAGAAAAAGAAGTCAATGAAGGCAAAAATTTCGCCTTGTTACGGCAGGTGTACAGCGGCATGATTTTAGCGGCTTGGTATAAACGCGCCCTCAAGCAATCTCTTTTAGGCAAGATTTACGCCAATAAAGCAAAAGTAAAAGGTGTGGAACAAGACAATCCCAAGACCAATGAAACCATTTACCGCCAATATCTGCAAGCCTTTAAGAAAGGCGTGTACAACTATATAAAAGAAGACACGGACAAATACACCAACCAAGTGACCCCAAGGAAATATTTTTCAGGTGGAACGACCCAGCAGTATTTAGTGCCAGGCGCAGCAGGAGAGATTAAGAGAAGAAAGAGTCTCGATCCGATTGATCAAGCCCAGGTAGTTCGCGAAGTCAAAAATTATGATGACTTAACAGAAGTGATCTTGAATGAAGGAAACAAGGCAATGACGGCAGATCAAATTAAGAAAGAATCAGAAAGAATACAAAATGAAATAAATGATGCTATAACAAAGGGAGAAAATGCAAAAACCAACCATAACATTGATGGGGTTCAAGAAGCCCAGCAAGAAGTAGAGCGTCTACAATATCAATTAGAGTCGATACAGCAAAGTAATCCCTCCGGTGTGGTGATGACTGCGGAAGAAATTATAAAGCTGTTAGAAAAAATAAATCGTGAAATGAGAAATGCTAAAATAAGGGAGGCCATTGCCCGGAACAGAGTTGAGGTTAATCTTGCTCAGCGAGATGAGTCGAACATACTGCATCAGTACTATGATTTGATTCATCGTTTGAAGGCGCTGCGGAGGGTAAATAAAATTTTGTTAGTTGATAATGACCCCATTATGAGAAAACAAACTAGGGATTTTTTGAGTCAAAAAAGCTATTTGACACTTAATGACTTGAACGTAGAAACTTTCTTACGCTGGTTATTTACAATTCAGGGTCAAAGACCGTATGACTTAATAGCTATATCTTCGCAAGGAAGTGAAGATATGAGTCCGGTAAATCATTTTAATGAAAGAATTTTTAAAAAATGGCCTGATATGCTTTCTTTCTATTATTCAGGAAAAGACGATCTTCTTCAAAAAGTGAGTGAAATTAACGGAGAAAAATCTACCGGTAAAGTTTTAGAAACTAATTTAACACAAAACCATCCTCAAGGAAAACTATTAACTTTTGAAAGAAGAAGTCCGGCCATGATCACACCAGGCGGTATCGACATGAATGCTGCCCATTTGAACCTGCAGATCAGGCGCGATGGCCGCGGCGTGCCTCTGCCGGTGGGCCAACAGGACATAGAAAATATTAATATTGACAGCTTAGTCCCCATCATCCTCGATATCAAACCCGCCCTGGCAACCCCCTTGTTGTCCGAACTACAAGTTTTCGCAGCAAAAAGCTGCCAAAAATTTAACCGATTTTGAAAATAGGAATAAAGTGGTATAATCTTTTTACATTTATCAAAGTGAAGAACGTTTATAAACGAGGAAATAAATTTACGATGACGAAGCAATTTTGCCTTTTGCTAATAATTCTTTTTTTCAGTTCGTGCCAGCAGGTGCCGGAGCTTCGGTCGAATTTGATCTGGAAGCCTTACAGCAAACAGGCGGTTGAAGATTCTGTGGCGCATCATAGACCTGTTGTGATTGATTTTTTTGCCGAGTGGTGCCCCAATTGCCATGAATTGGACCGGACCGTTTTTTCTCTGCCCCAAATCCAGGCCAAATTGGCCAAGGTGACGGCCTTACGAATGGATGTCACTGATCAGGAAGCGCCCCAAGTGCAAAAAATCATCCAGGAATATGAAATCGAAGGCGTGCCCACGATCGTTTTTTTAAACAGCCATGGGAAGGAAGTCAAAGATGCCAGGATCATAGGGCTGGTAACGCCACAAGAATTTTCTCAAGCGTTTGCTTTGCTGGCTTTACTAAAATAACATTATGATTAAAATCACACTGATTTTAATTTTCATTATGGTCTTTAACGGAGGTTTGTGTATGTCCCAGCCGACTCAAAATACCATTGAGGTTTATGATGCTTCCACCAATTCATACGTGCAAACCAAAAAAGTGGAAAAGACAGCGGAAGAATGGAAGAAAATATTGACTCCATTGCAATATGATGTGACCCGCCAGCAGGGCACGGAAGCCCCTTTTACCGGAGAATATGTCAATAACCACCGCAAAGGCATCTATAAATGCGCCGCGTGCGGTTTGGATTTGTTCTCATCAGAAGATAAATTTGAATCCGGCACCGGCTGGCCCAGTTTTACCAGGCCCATCAATCAGATGAACATCGCCTATTTAAAAGATAACAGCCTTTTTATGTCCCGCATCGAAGTGCACTGCCCCCGCTGCGGCGCGCATTTAGGCCATGTCTTTGACGACGGGCCGCCGCCGACGGGCAAGCGATACTGCATCAATTCCGTGGCATTAAAATTTGTGGAGCAAAAATGAGAGATTGCTTCGTCACTTCGTTCCTCGCAATGACACTTTTTTCGAACATAGTATCAGCACAGGAGGCTGTTATGCAAAATACGCATCTGGAAAAAGCGACATTTGCGGGGGGGTGTTTTTGGTGCATGCAGCCTTTTTTTGACCATACCAAGGGGGTCGAAAAAACAACGGTCGGTTATACCGGCGGGCAAATGGCCAATCCTACCTATGAAGTTGTCTCTTCGGGCACCACCGGCCATGCCGAATCCATTCAAATCGAATTTGACCCCAAGGAAGTTTCCTATGAGAAATTATTGGACATTTACTGGCATAACATTGACCCCACCCAAATCAACGGCCAATTCGCGGATGAAGGCACGCAATACAGGACAGCCATTTTTTACCATAACGATGAGCAAAAGCGCATCGCCGAAAAATCCAAGCAGGCCCTGGCGGCTTCCGGCCGTTTTGACAAGCCGATTACCACCAGAAATATTACCTCAAAAGCACTTTTCAATACAATATGTACCACGACAATTCCGGCCGGGTTGAGTATCTAGAAAATAAATGGGGCAAGAATTCTCATTAATGCCTAAGTTATATTTAGTTCCCAACTCCATCAGTGAAGCAAGTAATATTTTACTTCCTGAATACATCGCCCGAGAAATCAAGGGCGTACGAACCTTTTTTGTAGAAGAGCCCAAATCCGGCCGCCGGCTTCTTAAAACCCTGGACTCCCAATTTCCATTGGGCGAATGCCGCTTTTTTGATCTTAACGAACACACCAAAGCCAAAGAAATCCATGAATATGCCAAGATCCTCAAGGAGGGTAGCTGTGCCGTTATTTCCGAAGCAGGATGCCCTTGTGTGGCTGACCCCGGTGCTGATTTGGTGTTTTTAGCCCACCAGGACCAAATTGAAATCATTCCTTTGGTGGGGCCATCGTCCATTCTTTTGGCATTAATGGCCTCAGGCCTAAACGGGCAAAATTTTGCATTCAACGGCTATTTGCCAAAGGACAGGCAGGAGCGGACAGGAAAAATCAAGTTATTGGAAGACCGGTCTTTCAAAGAGAAACAGACCCAGATTTTTATGGAAGCTCCGTAT
>Ga0207035_1148_pt1 | contig 16904 bp, 14 predicted proteins | sample Alteio_BWMinCont_77_FD_153272 | JGI IMG/M metagenome (GOLD analysis project Ga0207035, IMG submission 153272) | Enriched cells from forest soil in Barre Woods Harvard Forest LTER site, Petersham, Massachusetts, United States -... | ecosystem: Environmental > Terrestrial > Soil > Temperate forest >... | reverse complement strand
GTTCTTTCAGGTAAAGAAATAAGCGGCAAATGGAAGGACACTGATAATAAAAAATCATATTCTTTTTTAGTCAGTCAGATTTCGTTTACTGATACTACTACTCATTATCCAATAAATAACGGAGATTATGGGAATGCATATACCAGTAAAATAGAAAAGGATTGTAAATTATACTATATTGATAAGGGTTTATTTTATTATGAATTTGTTTTAGGGTCCAGTGATTGTTTAGGACAGGCTTTGGGTATTGGAAAAGTAACAGCAGACGGGAAGGGTAAGTCTATTAATACTCATAATTCTGAAGATACTTGTGTTTTAAAATTTGTAATAAGTAAATATAAGGTAAAAGTCAAGGAAGGTATTAGCTGTGAATATAATCGTGGAATAGATTGTGACTTTAATGGTGAATATTTAAAAGAAGAAGAAAAATAGTTAATTTCTCACTCTCGGGTCAACTATTCCATATAAAATATCTGCCAGAATATTTATTAAAATAAAGATACAAGCACTTATCAATACAGAACCCATCACAACAGGATAATCCAATTTCTCTAAAGCATCTACTGTTATCTTTCCTATTCCTTGCCAGCCAAAAATATATTCTACAAAAAAAGCACCCGCTAATAATTCTGCAAACCAACCGGTAATAGCAGTAATAACAGGATTCAATGCATTGCGCAAAGCATGTTTAAAAATAACAGTTCGTTTACGCAATCCTTTTGCATAAGCAGTCCTGATATAATCCTGGTTCAATACATCCAGCATAGAACTTCGGGTAAGTTGTGTAATAATAGCCAACGGGCGAATGCCTAATGTAAATGCAGGCAGGATAAGATTTTTAAGCGTTAGATATTTCTCTCCGGTTACTTCATCAATATCAAACCAACTGCCTGTTAAGTTAAGATGTGTATAAGGATGCAATACAACTCCAAACAAAAAAGCAATAATGATCGCCATAAAAAAAGATGGCGCTGATATACCAGCAATACTTGCAAATACTGTCGACGTATCCATCCACGTTCCTTTTTTAACTGCCGCTAATACACCCAGCAAAATGCCAATGACAGTTGCAAATAACATAGCGGCTATTGCTAACAGTAAGGTACCGGGCAATGCTTCCATTAAAACAGCGCTTACATTCTTTTTTGTTTGATAACTCTTGCGCAGGTAAGGAATTTTAATTCCGAACTTTCTATTACCGCCAATGAAGAATCCTTGTAATTGTTTTCGTTCAATATCATTTTTACTATGAACACAAATGGGAGAAACATCATCGAGATATAAAACAAACTGTTTCCATTTTGGTTGATCGAGATAAAGATCACGACGAATATTATCAATTGTTTTCTTATCACCTGTTTGTCCAACCAATAAACGGGCAGGGTCACCAAAGCCCTGGAACATAATAAACACAAGCGATACCACACCAAGCAGCACAAGGAATGAATAAAATATTTTCTTTAAAAGAAAATTCAATTATTAATTATTAATGGTGAATTATTAATTCCTCATTGCTTCATCAATATCTTCCCAACTCCATTTCCCCAATACTACCGGGCCTTTCATAAAAAATATAGTTGGGACACATCTTGCCGCCGTTTTAATGGCTGTTGCATCACAAGTGAATACAGTAACATTGAAATTATTCTTTTTATTAAAGAAGTCGAATATCTTTTCGGTATCTGCTGTTACAACATAAATATTTCTGCCTTGTTGTTTTGCTTTTGCTTGAAGTTGCATAAATCCGTATTGCCAGTTAACTGCGGCTTCATCAAAACTTTTAATAAAGTATAAATAATATTCTCCGTTCTGACCAAGGATAGCCTCTGTTGAATCATTACCATTCATTGATGTTAATGAAAAATCATTTATCGCTGGCAATTTATCATTGCCTTTTTCTATCAGCATTTTATTTTGTGCAACAAACTGCCAGGTAGAATCAGGAAGGTTATCAGTTGTAAATTCTTTTTCTTCATTTCCTTTCTTGTAAGTGAATGAATAATTAAATTTATCAAACGTAGCGTCGGCGGGCATTTTGCGCAATTCAAGCAAATTATTTCCTATTTTATAAGGCAGGCAATCTTTTATCGGCAAATGTTCCAGTGCATTTGATTGCAATAAAACGGTGAGTATAACCGATAAAAGTACAATAGTGACAAGGTGAATACTTTTAATGACCGGCATGATATATTTTCGTTTTATTAAAAGAAAAATTATCAATACAAGCAAGATCACATCTTTGGTGAAAGTTTGCATAGGTGTTAGTGGAATGCAATCGCCAAAACAACCACAAGCCCTTATCTTGCCGCTGAACAAAACATAACTTGTAAGGAAAAGAAAAAAAAGCATTAATAAAAGCAATATCCAGGTTATGAATTTTTTCTGCCAACCAATTAATAATGCTACTCCCAATGCAACTTCGAGTGTTATCATAAGTATAGAAAACATCAACACATGGTCATGAAACCAATGCAGAAGGCTGGTTGGATTGCTATGATCGCCCATCCATGCTTCAAAAAATTCCTGCATCTTATATGCAAGGCCTAATGGATCAATAGCTTTTATCAATCCTGAAAAAACAAATAATGTCCCAACTAATATTCGTGCAATGGTTACTGTTAGTTTCATGATAGTCTTAAATTTCTAATGCTTCCCTTCGCTAATTAATATTAAAGCAAAGATTGAATAATTAATTATGTCAAAATAATTCGCATCAATCCCTTCGCTTATCATCGTTTTACCTTCATTGATCAATATTTGTCGAATGCGTAATATTTTTGCAATAATAAGATCGACAAAGCTCTCCTGGCTCATCTCCCTCCATGCTTCTCCGTAATCATGGTTCTTATCTTCCATTAATTTTTTAGCAATAATTATCTTTTCGTCATACAATTTCTCTACTTCAGTTACCGATAGTTCTTCTATCTCATCATTATCAATATCTAATTGTATCAAACCAATAATAGCGTAATTCAATATCCCTTTGAATTCACTCGAAATATCATCAGCTACTTTTTGTTCTTTTTTTTCCTGGATAGTGCGAATGCGTTTCGCTTTAATGTATATCTGGTCAGCAATAGAGATGGTTCTGTAAACCCGCCATGATGTACCATAATCAGCGGTTTTCTTCAAAAAAATTTCTTTAGAGGAACTTACTGTCGCATCGTACTGTTGATTTGTGTTCATCTTTTGCTAAATGTCGTATACTTTTGTTGCTGTCAAAATTAATTGATTATAGCCGATGTACACACTTAACTGCAAAGGAAAATTATTATTACTTGATAAACCATTGGTGATGGGCATTATCAATGCCACACCAGATTCTTTTTATGATGGGCATCTGAATAAAAGATTGGATGAAATAGTTCTATTGGCTGAAAAGATGATTGCAGAGGGTGCCGATATAATAGATGTTGGTGGCCAAAGTACAAAACCGGGAAGTAAACGCATTTCCGAAGAAGAAGAATTGGAAAGGGTTTTGCCAATTATCAATGCCATTCATAAAAAAGATACTACAATAATTATTTCTATTGATACATTTTATAGCAATGTAGCAAAAATTACTATTGATAACGGAGCTTCTATTGTAAATGATATCAGTGCAGGAAGCATAGACGATAAAATGATAACAACAGTTGCTTCATTGAAAGTGCCTTATATATGTATGCACATGAAAGGTACGCCTGATATAATGCAACATGAACCCTATTATGATGATGTAGTAAAAGAAGTGCTGGACTTTTTTATTAATAAAGTTGATGAATGTAAACAAGCTGGAATTGTTGATGTGATCATTGATCCCGGGTTTGGTTTTGGAAAGAACATTAAACATAATTTTAGATTATTAAAAAATCTAAATGTATTTTCAATCCTGCAAAAACCAATATTGGCAGGACTTTCAAGAAAGAGTACTATTTATAAAACATTAGGCGTTACTGCAAATGATGCATTGAATGGTACAACGGTTTTAAATACAATGGCCTTGTTAAACGGAGCATCCATTCTTCGTGTACACGATGTAAAAGAAGCGAAAGAAGTTATAGAATTATTTGAAGCATATAAAAAGGCATAAAAAAACCTGTCGGTTAATACCGACAGGTTTTTTATTATATTTTAAATTTTCCTTTATTTTATTAACCCTTTCTTTAAAGAGTCCGCGTGTCTGGCTGTCATAATTGAATCCATGACATGTTTTTGTTGTGCCATTTGCTTTGCTCTTGCGGCCTCTGCTTCTGCTTTTGCCTGTGCCGGTGTAATAACATCTGCAATATAAATATCAAAAACTAAATTTTCATTAGGTTTAATATCCTGCCCTGCTCCTCTTTGACCATATCCCAAAGATGATGGGATATAGAATTTTGCTTTTGCACCTTTTTTCAAAAGAGGCAACGCATCGAGCCAACCTTTTATCATTCCCTGATGCGCAGGATTCATATCTACTGAAATAGCATCTGTATGATGAAAAGTAGAATCTGTATTTGAATCAAATGTCTTTCCTGTTGACATAGCTCTACCTGTATAAAATACTTTTGCTACTTTGCCTGTATCAATGGCATCCCCTGTACCGGGATTTATTATTTCAACATAAGTTCCTAATGGAGCTTTTACTGCAGTTATTTTGTTTGCAGAAAGCGTATCAGCAATGATCTTTTCGTCCTTGGCCAATTGAATGATACTTTGCAAAGAATCTTTTGTTCTTATGATACTCATCTGTGATAACCTTGCACTATCTGCTTCTTTCTGATCAGTAAATACATTTATAAGTTTAAAAGATGTAACAATGAACTGATCACGTTTGATGAAAGCAGGAATGTTAGGATTCTTTTTAAGAATAGTATCTGTAGATAATTTTACAATGATACTATCTCCTTGCCTGGCTTTAGCAAGTATTTGATAATAATCGGGCGGAATTGCTAGAGAATCGAATTTCCCAACCTGGGTGCCTCTTTCAGCTGAACTCTGTAATACGGTATCAATGTGAGAATCTTTGTAATGCTGATCGATCGCTATTTCAAAAAAGTCTCCATTCTCTAATTTTTTTCCCTGGCCATTGGAAATGATCTTGTACAACAAGCCACCTTTTGTTTTTTTAAATGAATTACAACCGGCAAGTAATATTAATGCGCCTGCTAAATAAAATAATCGTTTCATTGATTTGTATTTAAAATTAAAATTTATAATCGCTTAATTGTTCTTTGTTCTCTTTCATGGCAGTAATAAATTTTGTTACCACTTCTTCCAACGGTTCTTTGTTTTGTCCACCTGCTGCGCTAAAATGGCCGCCACCATTAAAATATTTCCTCGCAAAAGTATTCACATCAAAATTACCTTTACTTCTGAAAGAGCTTTTTCTTTCTTCTCCCCTGTCGATAATAATTGCTGCAAGTTTAATCCCCTGGATACTCAATGGATAATTTACCAACCCTTCTGTATCGCCTGTTCTAATATTGAATTTTAGCAAATCGCTTTGTGGTATAACAATCAATGCTGTATTATACTCATAAAAAACTTCCATCCGATTAAGTAACACATTGCCAATAAACCGAAACCTATTTTCCAAAAAATTATCATATAATTCTTCGTGTATTCGTGAATGTTGTAGACCTTTTTCTTTAAGATGAGCAACCATTGTATGCACGCTGCCAGTAGTAGAAGGAAAACGAAAAGAACCAGTATCTGTCATCACACCTGCGTAAAGACATTCTGCAACTGCTTCATTAATTTTATCATCATTCCCCGATGCAATAATTAAATCATACACCATTTCTGCTGTAGAACTTTTTTTGGTATCACTTATTCCATAAGCAAATTTATCTGCCTGAGGTTCCTGATGATGATCAATTAAGATGCGAACAGCTTTTGTATTACTTAACTTTTCTTGCATTTTTTTAGTACGGTCGAGTGTATTAAAATCAAGACAAAATATCCATTCGGCATTGTCAATAACTATATTTGCAGCTGCTGTTTGACTTTCGTAATCCAGTACCAGCTTACAATCGGGCATCCAGTTTAAAAAAGTTGCCCAATTGGTAGGGGAAATTACAGTAACAGTATGACCTAACTGGTTTAAAAAATGATATAGTCCCAATGATGAGCCCATTGCATCCGCATCGGGCTTTTGATGTGTAGTAATAACCACTTTATGTGGTTGTAACAATAATGGAAATATTTCGCTAATAGGTTGCATAAAGCGGCGCAAAAGTAGTTGTAATTAATTAATCTTCCAATTCGCTGCTGTGATAATTAAATTGAATATTATCTTTGCGCCGCCTTACAAAACATTTTAATACAGGGCATTAACATTTTATTATGAGTAACAGAACATTTACAATGATCAAACCGGATGCAACTGAAAAAGGATATACCGGTGCTATTTTAGAAAAAATAAATGCGGCGGGATTTAGAATTGTAGCGATGAAAATGCTGCATATCTCTGCAGAAAAAGCTGGAGAATTTTATGCTGTGCATAAAGAAAGACCTTTCTATGGAGAATTGGTTCAGTTTATGAGTCGTGGCCCTATCACTGCTGCTATTTTGGAAAGGGATAATGCAGTAGAAGATTTTCGTAAACTAATTGGCGCAACAAATCCGGCTAATGCAGAGGAGGGAACTATTCGTAAATTATATGCAAGTTCTTTAGGTGAGAATGCCATTCATGGAAGTGATAGCGATGAGAATGCGGCTATTGAAGGTGATTTCTTTTTCAGCAAGCTGGAACAATTCTAAAGATTGAGCTGTGATAAAAGCTCACTAACGGTATGGCGTACAGGTGAGTGACACAACACTTATTAAAGAATAAATGCTGATAACAAAATAATTACAACAAATAATCTCAAATAAAAAGCCATTGGCAAGTTCAATGGCTTTTTTATTACAGTTGAATAATATTTTATTCCCTGACGATTGGGCTTGTTACGGATTGACTTCCAACTGTGAGTTTTAAATAATATTTCCCATTCGATAAAAATTGCCCGTTAATTAACTTTTGATAAGTACCGGCTTGTTGTTGTTCTTCAATTAAGGTATTTATCAACTGTCCTTCACCGTTATAAACAGTTAAAGACACTTTTGCATTGGCAGGAACATTGTAACGAACGGTAGCAGAAGACCTGAATGGATTAGGATAAGCTGCTACCTGTATAATTGGTTTTCCGGTTTCAATTTTAACTAAAATGATATTGCTGTAAGTAACCAGTCCACTCAAATCAACTTGCTTGAGACGATAGTAATAAGTGCCCGGAAATACATTTTTATCTAAATAAGAATAAGTAGTAATTAAAGAACTGTTGCCTGCTCCGTTTACAAAACCAACATCAGTCCATGATGCACTATTAGCTGCATCTGCTCTTTCAACGCTCCAGCCCTTATTATTAATTTCTAATGCCATTTCCCAGTTAAGTGTTACACCATTAGTATTTGAAAAAGCTGTGAATGAAACCATTCTTACCGGAACTATTGCATCTGTTTCAAATGCACCTAGATCAGGCGCAGCGCCATTGTAAGGAATTCCCATTACACCATGATAAACGACAGTGGATAATACCGTTCCTTTATCAATATAAGTATAAGGTGTAGGTGCTGATGGATTCAAATGCATAAAATTCAACACTGGTAAACTACCATCTACCCCACGCATTCCGGTTATCCCTGTGGTATCAAAAGAAAGTATCTCTGCACTTGTAGTATTCTTGCTAAATGAATTAGTCGCAGTAGTAACTGGCCATGCTGTAGTATTTGCCGGAATAGAAACTCCTTGCGACCCCAGCGAAAGATTATTTTCTAAAATCAATTGAGCTCCAGCAGCATAAGTAACAGTGGGGCTTGTCATATAAAAATCATTTTCAACATTGCTATATGCAGAGCAATTATATATAGCTATTGTTCCAGCATTGCTGTTCTGATCAAATCCATGACCTTTGTTGTCAAAACTCAGGCATCTTATTAAAGTACAATTATGTGCTAAATTCTTATTATCACTTCCTCCCGTTTTAAAGCCCATACCATTTTCTTCGGCAGTTGTGCTGCCATTGAGCCAGTAGTAACCATTGCGAAAAGACCAGCAATCTTCAAGAGTCCAGTGTACACCAGTTGTCGGCCTTAAATAACCATCATATCCATCATCAGAATTCAACCATGATCTACATCCCCTTAAATAGATTGAATCTCCAACATCTAGTTTAGGAGAAAACCCATCAGCATTACCGCCCATAGTTGTAGTGCCTGTGCCGAGATCTGCATTTTCATAGGAATCACAATTAATTAGAGTGTCAGCGCTAGCCCCTCCTCCTAGTTGTATACCTGCATCCCTGTTACGCGTAAAATCACAAAATTCGATTGTACAAAAACTTGCTCCATCAAGATTCATTCCATTATCCCCGGCACCTTTAATAATTATACCATAAACTTTCAGGTGATATCCCGATAATTTAAATCCACGATTGCTACTATTAACAGCCATTCCACTAAAATCAAACAAAGGACGGGAATTTGCATTTACCATATCTGGCATATAAACGGTAAGCACAATAGGTTTTGCAGCAGTACCAGATTTTGAAATTATAACGGTAGCATTAACAGTATAAGTACCACTACGTACAAAAATCGAATCTCCGGCAACGGTAGCCTTTGATACTGCCATAGCAATAGTAGCAAACGGAGTTGCTAATGAAGTTCCTGCATTCGCATCATTGCCGGTAGTTGATAGATAATAATTAACCTGTGAGAAAGATCGAAAAGAAAAAAATAATAAGATAAAAAAAAATAAAGATTGAAGTAATGCTTTTTGCTTCATTTGGCTAAGTAATAGTTTTTGATATACTGATTTGTGGGATAAGGAGGCAATCTTCACAGGAATGGCTGCCTCTATTTGTCAAAAATGATGCCTGATTTACGCAAACGATTGCGTTTGAAATACTTGTCAATACTGGATAAAATTGGAACAGTTATTTTATTTATTAAAAAGAGGGATAACTTTATACCCTTCTTTACGGAATAGTTCTATCAATCCTTTATCTCTCACCAAATGGCCACATCCAACTGCAACGAAAACACTTTCATTTGCCATAATTGTTTTCAACTGCTGCACCCAGTTTCTATTGCGGTCATCTAATAATATATCATCGTGCTCATTTATTCCAAACTCTGTTTTATTAACTAATGCTCCTATTTTATTTATCTGCTGTGACATGTATACACTCAGCATATCATTGAATTCACTTGTATAAGTTTTGATACTATCAATTGATTTCAATAGATCTTTTGCCTGTTCATCATAAGATATGCTATCAAATACTGATGCCTGAAACTCCATAGTTTCCAATCCTTTTATTTGTTTTTGATCAGCTTTGGCAAGTGACACTAACTCTTCTTCTACTCCACTGGTGGGTTTGCAAGGCAACATCTTTGTATATAATAAGGACATTAAGAAATAGGGCTTCATTGCTTGCACTACACCAAGATCTGTATTTAAACTATCATTAAAATAAGTTGATACTTTATTATATTCAGAATCAGAATAAAAATCTTTTAGTTTTTTATTATCCTTCATATATAAAAACTTTAATCCTTCCATTAACAGTTTTGGGTCATCCATTTTAAGTTCCATGTATATTTCTTTAGAACTTTCAATAGCTGCTTTTAACTGGTTGCTGAAATGAATATAATCTTTACACAACAAATGAAAAGTCCCAAACAAATACGAAGGATGTTTTAATCCATTGCCGCTTATCTGCCATAGCAATGAATTATCATCTTTGTTTGTAATAAGATTTGTTTGTGCAGTACAATTACCGGCAAAAAAAATAATTATTATTAAACTAAGTATCCGCATGAATAAAATTTTATAAAGAAGTGTTCTATTGTACAAACTTCCTGATTTATTTTTTAAGGATTTTATTATTCTTTAAGAATGAGATTAAACCAGTAAGATATGAAATGAAAAATTTCTATCCATTAACCAATGGCGTTACCCGTGTGCCAATCAACTCAATAGATTTCAACAATTTTGAATGCGATAAACCAGCATTATCCATTTGAAAAGTGAATCTTGAAATACCTCCGAGAGCATAGCTATGACGAATAATTTTTTCGGCTACTTCTTCAGGACTACCAATCAGTAAAGCCCCCAATTCGCCATTCTGAACATCGAAACGACTTTTTGTTACAGGCGGCCAACCACGTTCTTTTCCAATCCTGGTAAAGGTTTCGGCGTATCCCGGATAATAATCATTAATCGCCTCTTTAGTTGTATCGGCTACATAACCCAATGAGTGCAATCCTACTTTTAATTTTTCAGGTGAATGACCTGCATTTTTTCCGGCTTCACGATATAAATCTATTAGCGAACGAAAACGATGTGTTTCGCCACCAATTATTGCGACCATTAATGGTAAGCCCAACTTACCGGCACGGATAAACGATTCGGGAGTGCCACCTACACCCAACCAAATTGGTAATGTATCTTGCAATGGTCTTGGATAGATCGCCTGATCTCTAAGTGGCGGACGAAATCTACCCGACCAGTTTACTATTTCATTATCACGGATATTGAGCAACAGATCCAGCTTCTCGGAAAAAAGCGCATCATAATCCTGCAAATTGAAACCAAATAACGGGAACGCTTCTATAAAAGAACCACGTCCAACTACCATTTCAGCTCTGCCTTGCGAAACCAGGTCAAGCGTTGCAAAGTTTTGATAAACCCTTACCGGGTCTGCCGCGCTTAATACTGTAACGGCACTGGTTAGACGAATTTTTTTTGTACGTGCAGCTGCTGCAGCCAAAATAATTGTAGGTGCTGAATCTAAAAACTCTTTGCGGTGATGTTCGCCGATGCCAAATACATCAAGCCCTGCTTTATCCGCATATTCGATCCTTTCAAGCAGTTCTTTTATAGACTGTGCACTGTTGATAACCATACTTTTATCGGTACTTAACATAGAGGCGGCGAAACTATCTATTCCTATTTCCATAATATTTTTTGCATTATAATTATAGTAACACTGCTGGATAAAAAAAGTTCATCAAAGGTATGTGGTTGAAGTGAGTGACACAACGATGCTGCGTAAAGGATAAATGCTGGTGCCAAAGATCTATTTCAATACATTAAACAAACTACCTCCTTTATCAAATAAATGGTCTATTTTTTTTTCTATTGCGGGATCTTTTACTAACGGTGGCGCATGGTTGGGTTTTGTTCTTGCATCGAATATCACCGGGCCATTGCAGCCCCAGTGCTTGTTTTCAATGAAACTATCAATTCCATAAATGTCGTGTGAAGGATTGCATTTTGTAAATGTAGCCCAAAGAAAATTATTAAGATAGGCGCTAATAAAGTGAGCATCATCAGCAATTATGATAAAAGGGAGTCTTTTTAATACTTCTGTTTTATTTTTTAAGTGCTCATTTAATATTCCCATTTCTTGTACAGCATTGTTATGATCAGAAAATTTATTTGCCTGTAATGCCACTACTCCGGGAATTATTATTTTGGGGTTTTCAAAATGCTGCAACTTCTTTAAACAATCCGGTACTTCAGTTGCCAATTCCCGTATCACATTTCCATAAGCTGCAAAAACTACCTTGCTTCCACTATTTAGCGATGTGCCTGAATAATCGAGGGTATCAATAGTAGTGTTGGTGTAAAAATGTATATCTCTTTTTAGCTGGATGCGTTGGAGAATATATTTTAAAAAAGAAGGAATATCATGTGTATCGATCTTGTTCTCATCATCTGCAGTAATAAAAAGGAATTTAGCAAGACTCAATTGTCCGGTTCCTAAAATATGATTGGCAATGGTTAATATTTCTGCCGGTTGTTGTTGGGGTAAATATGGAGTATATCGCTCACTGCCAATTGCTAACAGTAAGGGATGTACGCCAGCCGCATCTACAGCATGTACTTCTTTCAACCCCGGAATTTCTTGTTGCAATGCTTTGCCGGTTATTTCATGAATGAGTTGTCCAAAGCTGGTGTCTTCCTGTGGCGGACGGCCTACTACTGTAAATGGCCAGATGGCATTTTTCTTTGCAAATACCTTATGCACTTTCATTACAGGAAAGGAATGTTTTAAACTGTAGTAACCAAGATGATCTCCGAAAGGGCCTTCTGGTTTATTATCATTCGGGTACACATCACCGGTAATAACAAAATCTGCTTCGGTGCTTATGCAATATCCATCTACATAACAATACCTGAACCTGTGATTGCCCAAAATACCAGCAAACGTAACTTCGCTTATGCCTTCTGGTAAAGGCATAACTGCTGCAACAGAATGTGCCGGCGGCCCACCAACAAATACACTTACTTTTAATGGCAGCCCTTTTTTATTTGCTTTTGATTGGTGTATGCCAATACCACGATGTAGCTGGTAATGCAAGCCAACCTCCTTATTCATTTCATAATCATTTCCTGAAAGTTGTATGCGATACATTCCAATGTTTGAGTGCGTGATACCGAGATGATCTGTATCTTCTGTATATACCTGCGGGAGTGTTGCAAAAGCGCCTCCATCCATTGGCCAATGCTGTATTTGCGGCAGATCGGAAATTTGAATTTGTTGGGATAATACTGGTTTGGTTACAGGGTTTTTTAAGGTTAATGCTTTCAATGCGGTTAAGCCTGCACTTAAATTTTTAATAGGATGTTTGATCGCATTTATCGGATCCTCTTTTAATTCTATTAAGCGCTGAACTTTTGATAATGTATCCCTGAAAATAAATTTGCTTCTTTCTAATGTTCCGAAAATATTGGATGCAGTTCGAAACCTGGTTCCTTTTACATTCTCAAATAATAATGCAGGTCCACCAGCTTCGTGTATGCGTAGGTGTATGGTTGCCATTTCCAGATAAGGATCAACTTCTTCCTTAATACGAACTAACTGACCATGTTTCTCCAGATCAACTAAACAAGCTTCTAACGATTGATAGGCCATTTATTTTTGTTTCGGTACAAAAGTAAACAAGGAAGATCTAGAAATAGGGTTTAAAAAATAAAAATAGTAAGATCAATACACCTTTGTTGGACAAGCTACTTTTGATGCCCCACCAGTATTATATTTATCTGAAGCTGAAGGAAGCCTGAAATTTAATGTAAAGCCTGTAAAGTAATACCAGTCTTTGCTTTTGGGATTGCCTCGTATAGTGTTAGCTGGTGGATATATTAACCCTGTATGTAATTCATTGCTACGAAAAGCAAGCTCTACCGCTTCCGGCCCTCTGTTAGCTAATAAAAGATCTTCTGGAGCATAAGTAGCACTTACATCATCCAAATAATCAGTGAACAATTTTCTTAATCCAAGTTCAATTCCAATCCGGATATTATCAGTTAAAGCAAACTTTACACCACCGCCAAAAGGAATATTGAATTGATCAAGGCTATAAACAGGTCTTCCATTATAAAAGCCTTCTCCTTCTGTACTTAATGGTTGCAGGTAAACTTTTTTACCGGTAGTGTCGTAAGTGTAAGGATTAAAATGAAAATAGCCAATACCAGCAAATATATATGGTGTGAAATTGGTTTTATAAATATTAAAAATATCGTATTCAAGACCAAGCTGGCAATCAGTTATTAGTGTAGTAAAATTCAGGTTTCGATCATAGATGAGAATTGAGCTAGATGTGTTATCATTGCCGCTTACTTTACCTAAGGTTACGTTTGCCCTTATATAAAAATTAGTGGTTAATTCATAAAGCAAACCAGCACCAACGGCAGGGTGTGATTCATGAAAAGTAAAAGCTTTGGCTTGCAGGTCTCCCTGGTAATTGCTCATACCACCAAACAAGGTTACATGAAAATTCTGTGCCTGTGTATTTACCGCTAAAAAAAATAATGCTGCTAAAAGAGCCTTTCGCATAATTAAGCTTAAATTATGCAAATATACTTTCAATAACCGTTCCAACTCATTTGAAAAAATTCTTAAAGAAAATAAAAATATCAGTTCTGCAATGTAGCTAACCAGTTGATAAATCTATCCAACCATTTATCAGGAGTTGTTGTATTATTCAATCCAAATCCATGCCCTCCATTAGGATATAAATGTATCTCTGCCGGAACTTTATTTTCTATACATGCTTTATAAAAACGAATGCTATTTTCAACGGGCACAGCTTTGTCATCTTCCGCATGTACAATAAAAACAGGTAGACAATTTTTTGTGACCTGCAATTCGCTGGAGAAAAACTTTATTTTTTCTGACGAGGAATCTTTACCAATCAAATTATTCTTAGATTCATGATGAGTGATACTATCATTAAAACTAATAACGGGATATATCAAAGCTGCAAAATCAGGTCGTAATGAGATACTATCTTTTATAGATGTATTTGCTGTAAAATTAAAATGTGTAACAGCACAAGATGCAAGATGCCCACCGGCAGAGAATCCCATGATACCGATCTTATCTGTCTTAAGATCCCATTCAACTGCATTCTCTCTTACTAAGCTAATTGCTTGTTGAGCATCCTGCAATGAACCAATTGATCTGTCAACCATGATAGTATCATTTGGTAGCCGGTATTTTAAAACAAAAGCAGTGATACCAAATTCGTTCAAAGCTTTTGCAACAAACACTCCTTCATTGTCTATCGACAAACGCGTATAGCCACCACCCGGACAAATAATTACGGATATCCCATTGGTTTTATTGGGTTTGTACATGGTAAGGGTAGGTACTATCACATCATAAATGCGGCGGGTTCCTTCTACATAAATGGTTCTTTCCTTTACATCCGATCTAATAGAATTAGGTACTGTATTTTTATACAATGACATTTCAACAACAGATTGGCCATTTGCTTTACTCATTAGAAATATAATTAAAACAAAGATAAACGCTCTAAGCATCAGGCTATTTTAATTGATATAATTATTCAATTCTGAACCAATCAATATCAACATACCCCTTATCGTTAGATTGAGTTGTAGATGTACAAAACAATCCAACTTTGGCACCTATCCATGTACCAGGCTTTGCAGTAAATGTTTGTTTGATCGGTTTATAAGTAATGCCATCCTCGCTATAACTGAAAGTACAAACTGCATCTTTTGAAATAGTTACTTTTAAATAAACGGTAGATGTATCTATTTTGTTTTCATCTATCCAAATATTACCATTTTTAAGATCTTCTTTTTTAGAGATTATCAAGTCTAAATATATGCCGTCATTTTTTTTAATAAGAGAAAGAGAAGCACAATCTGATCCTAATATTATTAAGCCGGTTCTTTCGTCAACGGTTGATGGATGAAAGATCAATTTAGTAGTAGCAATAAATTCTTCTGCAGGAAATTTTTGTGATAGGATGTTTGGTATATGCCAATCGCTTTTAATACTGTCAGCAATTTTAACGGCAAATAATCTTAACGAACCTTTATTGGCTAAAAGCGAGAACCAATCAGTATTTGGGTTTGCCTGCCATTGCCATTGTAAACCTAGAGTAGTATCATTAAATTCATCACTCTCCTGTGGAGTGATGATCGGATATGTTTTACCAACGTCAGGTTTTTTATAAACCAAAACAGGTTCTCCTTTACCGTTAGTGTCTTTATCAATACCAATGATTGGCCAGTCATTTTTCCATCGCATTGGCTGTAAGTGAACAACTCTTCCATAAGCCCCTTTATCCTGGAAATGAATGAACCAATCTTCGCCGGTTTGCGTTTGTATCCATGCACCCTGGTGTGGACCATTGATGTTTGTACTACCTTTATCCATTACAATTTTTCTTTCATAAGGGCCATAAATATTTTTGCTTCGCAATACTGTTTGCCATCCCATTGTAACGCCCCCTGCGGGTGCAAAGATGTAATAGTATCCGTTGCGTTTATAAAACTTCGGGCCTTCAATAGTGGGATCATCTTTATGGCCATCATAAACAATTATTCCAGTATCAATTACTTTGTCAGCAGTTTCATTTAGTTTCTTTATTATTATCACACTTTTAATTCCTGCCCTGCTTCCTGCAAAAGCATGAACAAGATATGCGTTGCCGATATCATCCCATAAAGGACAAGGATCAATTAAACCTTTACCCGATTGTATCAATACAGGTTCACTCCACGGGCCATTTATATTTTTTGCTTTGGTAAGATAAATACCCTGATCAGGGTCGGGATAATAAATATAGAACTCATTATTATGATAACGGATTGACGGGGCCCAAACCCCATTACCGTGTTGCACAGACGAGAAATGATCAATAGGTATTTGACGGGCAAGTGCATGACCAATGATCGTCCAGTTTACAAGATCTTTTGAATGAAGAATAGGAAGGCAGGGGACAGCATCAAAGCTAGATGCGATCAAATAATAATCATCTCCTACCCTTATTACATCGGGATCAGAATAATCTGCATGAATGACTGGGTTTTTATAAGTACCATCGCCGTTATCTGCTACCCAAACTTTTGAAATATAAGAAGAATGGGTTTTTCGTTTTACCTGTGCCGTTACTGTTATAGCAAACAATGTTGAAATAATTATACCAGCAAATTGTTTCATCCAATATTAAAGATTATCAATAAACTATTCTTTTACAAATCTCAGCGTTTCCATACTTTGATTACTGTTGACAATAATAAAATAGGCGCCTTTAGATAAACTGCTGATATTAAGACTTACCTGTGATGTTCCCTGCGCCAAACAGATCTGTTGTAATGTTTTACCTTCAATACTATTCAATTTTACAGAACTAGTTTGTGACAACGGAGAAAATTTTATACTGACAATATCTTTTGCCGGATTTGGATAAACTAAAAATGTATTTTTTACACCATTTTTGACGATCTGTACCTGGCTTAGTTTATAACTACCATTTATATCAGTTATGCGTAAACGATAGTAAGCCGAACCTTGTACAGGGTCAGTATCAGTAAATGAATAATTATTCAAGTTATTGTTGTTATTGGC
>Ga0207035_1145_pt1 | contig 17131 bp, 19 predicted proteins | sample Alteio_BWMinCont_77_FD_153272 | JGI IMG/M metagenome (GOLD analysis project Ga0207035, IMG submission 153272) | Enriched cells from forest soil in Barre Woods Harvard Forest LTER site, Petersham, Massachusetts, United States -... | ecosystem: Environmental > Terrestrial > Soil > Temperate forest >... | reverse complement strand
GGGTACGATTATTTAAGGGTAATATATCCTATTTCATTAAAAATGTCTAATACTTTTTCAAAAATTTTATTAAAAACTTTTAATGCATTTTTTCAATTTCCATTAGAAATAATTAACTAAAGCACGGATAGCATGCCCGTGACCCTGGCAAATTTCTCTCGGGGTTTGCCTAATTTAGTCCCCCGTTCGATTTCAGCAACGTCTATTTTCTTCCAATCTTCAAATGTGACTACCCTGACTTCACGGTCTTTTAGAAACTTAATCAATTCTTCGCTGTTGGGGACCTCACAGGGATTTAAATGCTCGATATCTTCCAAAAGTGACTTGACGGTTTCCTCGGCATCGGGTTTATTGGTACCGATAATGCCGGTGGCCCCCCTTTTGATCCATCCGGCCACATACCAACCGGTAAATATCTGCTCAGAGTCCATGACCCGGCCTGATTGATTGGGAACAATCCCTGCCTGGGCCGAAAAAGGCAGGCCTTTAATAGGAATCCCGGTATATCCCACACTGCGAAAGAATATCCCGCAGTCAATTTCTTCAAATTTACCTGTCCCCCGCACCTTCTGCTTATTGGGCTCACCTGTCAGTTTGTTAATTTCAAATTTGGCCTTCTGTACCCGTCCCTTCCCTATTATCTCTACGGGACTGCGGCCAAAATGCAGGACAAATTTACGCTTACGGTCCTTTGGCTCTATAGTCAGGAAGTGCTGCATGATCTCATAATTCTTTTTGCGGCCGGCATTGGCAAGGTCTTCTAATTCTTTTTGGCTTGATTCATTAAGCTGCAAGTCCTGGGGGTCAACAACCGGGTAACAATCAGCCAATTCACCCATTTCCCTGATTTCAGGAGCGGTAAAAGACGCCTGCACCGGCCCCCTACGGCCGTAAACATGCACTTCCTTGATCTTGCTTTCCGCCAAAACATCCAAGGCATTCTGGTTTATATCAGTACCCTTTAATTCTTCCGGGGTTTTACAAAGAATTCGGGCCACATCCATGGCCACGTTGCCATTACCCACAATGACAGCCATTTCATGAGAAAAATCAAAATGATGGTCTTGAAAATCCGGGTGCCCGTTATACCAAGCCACAAATTCGGTTGCGGTGTAGCTGCCGACTAAATCTTCACCGCTTACCCCTAATTGCCTGTCAGATTCCGCGCCATAAGCAAAAATAACCGCATCATAAAATTTGTTTAACTCAAAAACACTGATATTCTTGCCTACTGTCACATTACCAAAAAATGAAAATTTGGGGTTACCGGCGGTTTTTTCAAAGACTTTCGTGACATTTTTGATCTTAAGATGGTCCGGGGCCACCCCATAACGCACCAAACCAAAGGGAACCGGTAGTTTGTCAAACATGTCTACCTTGACATTTAAACTCTGCTTGAAGAGTTCTTCAGCTGTATAAAATCCGCTTGGACCGCTGCCTACAATGGCAACTCTTAAGGGACGTTCAGGCGTTCCTAATACCGACATAAACCTTCCTTTCCGCTATCGTTTAAGCTCCGTTGCCAAAACCAAATGCTTGATCCCTACCTTGGAAGCCGCGTCAATGACCTGAACCACATAATCATATTTCACATTGCGGTCGCCATTGATGATGATCGCGGGGTCCTTATAGGTTTTCATGATCTGCTTCAATTTAAACTTAAAGATGTCCATATCCAGTTTCAGGTTATATTTTTCATTGTTTAAATAAACTTCACCTAAGGACGTGATATTGACATTGATGTCTTTACTTTCCAGCGGCTGTTGATTATGGGAAACCCGCGGCAAGGCGATTTTGAGGCTGGAGCGGTAAATCAAGGGGGTTGTGACCATAAATACGATCAACAACACCAAAATAACATCGGTAAAAGGAGCAATATTGATGTCCGCTATCAATTTGGAGTTTCGTTGTCGTCTTCTCATCTCTTTTTAACGCACATTAAATCTACCAGCTCTGAAGCGGCCAATTCCATGTCAACCACAAAATTATCAATCTTACGGATAAACCAGTTGTAGCTTAGCACTGCGGGAATGGCCACTAAAAGTCCCGCGGCCGTGCACACCAAGGCTTCCGCAATCCCCACTGTTACCACATCCATGCCGCCGCTGCCTGCTTTGCTAATATCATTAAAAGCACGCATAATCCCGATGACCGTGCCCAAAAGGCCGATGTACACCGCGGTCCCGCCGATGCTTCCCACGATGCCGATAAAACGTTCCAATTTGATCGTTTCAACGGTGATTTCACGCTCCATGGCATTAGCAATAAGCTTTTCATCATGGCCATGCAAATTAAGGCCTGCCAGGGCCACCCGGGCCACTGGCGTATCGATATTTTTGCAAAGACCGATGGCGTTTGGGACATGATGACTGTTAAATTCTTTGCGGATTTGATCTAATATGACAACTCTTGAGAATTGTGAACGGCGTTTATAATAAACCACGCGTTCGATGATCACGGCAATAGAAATAACGGAACAAAAAATAAGGATATAGATAGTAAATCCGCCGGCGGAGATGATTTCAAAAATGCTCTGGTCTTTAAACATAGGCTTGATTCTAACCGAATCCCTCGGAGAAAACAAGGAAAATACAGCAATTCGACTTGACTAAAACGGCTCCTGGCGTCAGAATGACGTTCATGATCATAGGCATTCCCAAAGAAATCCATCCCGGAGAAAAGAGGGTCGCTTTTATCCCCCCTTCCGTGGATCGATTGGTCAAAAAAGGCGCCCAAATCATTATTGAAACGGGTTTGGGAGCTTCCATCGGAATTTCTGACGAAGAATATAAAAAAGCCGGTGCCTCGGCTGAAAAGAACCGCCAGTCGTTGTTAACTTGCGCTGATATCATCCTTCGCCTGCGTAAACCGCCTATCGATGAGGTCCCGCTTTTTAAAAAAGGCGTCATTCATATCAGCTTCCTGGACCCTTTCAATGAAAAGGACTTGGTGCAAGCCTTAGCTCAAAATCAAACCAGCGCCTTTAGCATGGAAATGATACCACGTACCACCCGTGCCCAAAAAATGGATGCCTTAAGTTCCCAGGCGAATTTGGCCGGCTATGTGACAGTCATTTTAGCTGCCGAACGCCTGCCTAAAATATTTCCCATGCTCATGACCCCGGCAGGCACTATTGCTCCGGCCCGTGTTTTTATCATCGGTGCCGGTGTCGCGGGTCTACAAGCCATTGCTACTGCCAAGCGGCTGGGGGCCCGGGTCGAGGCCTTTGATACCCGCGCAGTGGTCAAAGAGCAAGTTCAATCCCTGGGTGCTAAATTTGTGGAAATCGATTTAGGCGAGACAGGCCAAACCGCCCAAGGTTATGCCAAGGCCCTTACCCCGGAACAATTGGAGAAACAACGTCAGGGCATGGCCCGTGTCTGTGCGCAGTCAGATGTAATCATTACGACCGCCCAATTATTCGGACGAGCTGCGCCGGTTGTTTTGACTCAAAGTATGATTGCTCAAATGAAACCCGGTACCATCATTGTGGACATGGCCGTTGAATCCGGCGGCAATGTGGAAGGGTCTAAACTCAACGAAGAAGTTGTGACCGCCAACGGGGTACGTATCCTGGGCATGGGAAATCTTCCCGGCCGGGTCGCTGTCCATGCCTCACAGGTGTACTCCACTAATTTGCACAATTTACTTGAAGAATACTGGGACAAAGACAGCAAGGCATTTAAAATTAATCTGGAAGACGAAATTATCAAAGCCGCCCTGGTAACTCATGGGGGCCAAATCATTAATGAAATGGTAAAGGGGAAGTGATATGGAACTTATTTATCTGTTGTTTATTCTTGTCCTGTCGGTATTTTTAGGATTTGCGCTGATTTCACGGGTACCGCCGCTTTTGCACACACCTTTGATGTCTGAAGCAAACGCGATTTGCGGGATCATTGTTGTGGGAGCATTGATTGCCGCGGGTGCAGAAGCCAACGGCCCCTTGACTATTTTCCTGGGGACTTCGGCCGTGGCCTTGGCGACTTTTAATGTGGTCGGCGGCTACCTTGTCACGGAGCGCATGCTTAAAATGTTTAAGAAGAAAGATAATAAATGAACAACGCGTTTTTCACAAATTTTGTTTATATCATCAGCTCCGTTTTATTTGCTTTTGGCTTAAAATTTTTAGGGTCCCCTGTCAGCGCCCGGCGCGGCAACATGCTTTCTAGCTTAGGCATGTTTTTAGCTGTTCTTGCGACCCTTGTCAACGGGCACATCATCAGCTTTCAATGGGTCCTTATCGGGATTATTATAGGCGCCTGCCTGGGGGCCTTAGTCGCTTTTAAAGCTGCGATGACCCAGATGCCGCAGATGATCGCTCTTTTGCATGGCTGCGGTGCCTTGGCCAGCGTCTTTGTTGATTGGACCGCCTACCACGTGCACGGGGCAACGGATTTGACCAATGCCATTACCCTTTATTTGTCCATTGTGATCGGCGGCTTGACCGTTACCGGATCAGCGATTGCCTGGGGTAAATTAAGTGAAAAGTTACCTGGCAAGCCGATTTTATTCGCCGGTCAAAAATGGCTCAATACCGCCATCATTACCGCGATCTTTGTCCTTGGCATCATGTTTATCCTGCAGCCGGCCAGGTATGACCTGTTTCTCATCATCCTGGGGCTGTCGTGCATTTTCGGCATTTTTATGGTCATCCCCATCGGCGGCGCGGACATGCCGGTTGTCATTTCCGTCTTAAACAGTTATTCAGGGGTGGTTGCCTGCACGACAGGATTTGTCATCCACAACACCCTCTTGATTGTGGTGGGTTCCTTGGTGGGGGCCAACGGTATCATCTTAAGCATTATCATGTGCAAGGCCATGAACCGCTCGATTGCCAATGTCCTTTTTGGGGCCTTCGGCAGTGTGGTTAAAAAGGCCGGGGCCGATGAGAAAAAAGAAGCCAAACCCATCTCGGTCGAAGACGCATTTTTGGTATTGGAAAATGCCAAGTCAGTGGTGATCATCCCCGGTTACGGCATGGCCGTGGCCCAGGCCCAGCACGCGGTGAGGGAATTGAGCGAACTTTTTGAAAGTAACGGCTGCGATGTCAAGTACGCCATCCATCCGGTGGCAGGCCGCATGCCCGGGCACATGAATGTGTTGCTGGCGGAAGCCAATATCCCCTATGACCAACTGATGGAAATGGATGCCATCAACCCTTTGATGGAAACAGTGGATGTGGCGATCGTGATCGGGGCCAATGACGTGGTCAATCCTGCCTCGCGCCATGACAAATCAAGCCCCATTTACGGCATGCCCATCATCAATGCAGACCAAGCCAAGACCGTATTTGTCCTCAAACGTTCCATGGCCACGGGTTTTGCGGGGATTGAAAATGAATTATTTTATAATGATAATTGCCGGATGATTTTCGGAGATGCCAAACAGACCCTGCAGGCCTTAGTCGCGCAGTTCAAAAGCAGCCAACAGCATTGATTTATTTTAACTTCCAAGCCCCTTTTTGGGCATTTTTAATCTCTTGCAAATCTATGATTTTTTCAACAATGGACAAATGCTTTTTGTTTTCTTCCGAAAGGTTAATAAATTTTGCCCTAATGTCGGAAAATTTGCTGTTTAAACGCGGCTTGGCATCAAGCACCAACGCTTCGAGTTCGAGCAATACAGGCGCCAATTCAGGGATCCTGATGTGCAATTGGACGGTTTTGTCCTTTAAATTCAAATCACTGGGAGCTATAAACATCACCCCATTGTCACTGATATTGTCAATAACGGACTGGTCCCATTTGGGGGGATGGGCATCTGCCAAACAAAATTGAATGATGATCGGTTTTCTGACCCTTCTGTGTTGGCGATGATCATCAGTCATTTTTTATACCAAGCTGATTTCTTCCGGAAGCCTGCTATGGGGCGTCATCGCTTCCACAGACTTAATTTCGATGACAGCCAAATGATAATTGGGGTCTTCGGGCCCGGCAAAATACTGGCGTAACATCGGGACATTCTCAAATACGATTTGTTTTTTGTTGATGTCCTGGCTGATGGCGGCCGTCCCTGACACGCGGCAATACCACATCTTGCGGTCCACAAAACATATTTCCACATTCGGGTTGGCTTTGATCTGCGGGATCGTCCGTGAGCGGCCCAAAAGGGCCAACAACAGCTCCCCCTCTTCGCTTAAGTAGGGCATCATGGGACGCACCCGCGGCTTATTGTTCTCGACAGTTGCGAAAAATCCGAAACCGGCGTCACGGACGATATCAATGGCTTCTTCTTTGTTCATGCTCATCTCCTCTTAAATTTATCCGTCCCGATATAATCTTTATTTTTAATCGCCACAATTTCAGCCATGATGGAAACCGCGATTTCCGGAGGGGTCTGGGCCCCGATATCAATGCCCATGGGAATATGCACTCTATTTAAGTATTTTTGCCCAATCCCTTCTTTTTTTAAACGTCCGAAAAATTTGACCTTCTTAGGCTTGCTGGAAATGACCCCCAAGTAGGCCGTAGGAAATTTTATCGCGGCCTTAAGGCATTCATAATCAAATTCATTACCCTGCGTCACGATGGTCACGTAGGTGTTTGGGCCCAAGGTCTCCTTGGCCAATTCACCGGCGTGATCGCCAACGATGATTTTATCGGCATGGGGGAAACGGGTTTTATTGGCAAACGCCCGGCGAGAATCGATGATCGTGACTTTAAACCCGAGGATCTTTCCCAAAGCGGACAAGGGCAAAGCGATGTGTCCCGCTCCGCAGATTATTAAATGGTCTTTCACGGCAAAAGGTTCGATAAAAACCTTCATTTGTCCGCCGCAAACCGACTCCCCTTCCCGCCCAAAATAATTATAAGTGACTGATACGGGTTTTTGTTTTTGTATGGCTTTGAGGCATTCTGCAATGGCTGCTTTTTCATTGCGCCCGCCGCCAATGGTCCCGAAAGAGCTGCCGTCTTGGAAAACAATCATCTTGGCGCCTGTTTTGCGAGGAGTTCCTTTTAGGGTCGTTTCCGTGATCGTGGCAAAAGCGTAACCTTGCCCTTTTTGGGTGGCATAGAGCGCTTTGTAAAGAATATCTGAAAACATTGTTATTTAAGAAAAGCTTTGATGATCTTTTGGTCCTGCACGGGGCGATCACCTTGGCCAGTCGGTGTGCTCTCAATTTTTGAAACAACATCATATCCTCCGGAGACCTGTCCAAAAATCGTATGCTTTCCGTTTAACCAAGGAGTAGGCACAGTGGTAATAAAAAATTGGCTGCCGTTGGTATCAGGACCGCGGTTGGCCATGGCTAATATGCCTTTTTTATCAAACGTAAGGCCCGGGTCGATCTCGTCAGCGAAAGACCCTCCCCATAAGCTTTCACCCCCGCTGCCTGTTCCAGTGGAATCACCGCCCTGAATCATAAAACTTTTGATGACGCGGTGGAAAATCAATCCGTTATAATAGCCTTTTTTCACTAGGCCGACAAAATTTTCAACGGTCTTCGGCGTCTTATCGGCGAATAAAGTCAATTCAATATTTCCCTGGTTGGTTTCCAGGACAACAATGGTTGATTTCACATTTGGCTCCCCGCCTGCCGGCGAGGCAGGCTGCGCTTGGGTTAAAGAAAAAGGCATGATAACACAGATGCAAAAAAAGAGCAAACAACGGACACCGGACATAAAAATCATCTCCTTATTTTAGATTATTGAGCCTTCTTTAGATTGGGTGCTGGACAATCCCAGTTCTGACCTGAATATACGGTTTTGTTCCCTCAAACGGCGGGTCTCTTCTTCAAACAGTGTTTTGACTTTGTCGAAATCACGTATTTGCGCATGGAAAATTTTAAGCTCCTTTTGCAAAAGCTGGATATTTTTATTTTTTTCAGCCAAAAGGGTCTCCAACTTTTCTATTCTTTTATCGGTTGGATAAGACTGGGAGAAATCAAAAGAACTTGACTTCGGGGCTTTTGATTCCACAGGTTTGGCCATTTCAGGCAATATAACTTTTATTACCCAAAACATGGCAGGGATTAAAATGGCCAAATAAAGAAACAACATATATCACCCTCAAATAATTGGACAGTTAAAACAACTGTTTTATAATGAATTTATGGTCACTTGTATTCTTTTGTCCGCGGGCTTGAATGAGCGCTTTGGATCACCTAAAGCCTTGGCCTCAATATCCGGCAACAATGTCATCCAACTGGTGCAAAATACTTTGCTGCAAAGCGCTTGTGATGAAATCATCGTGGTTTTAGGAGCCCACGCAAGCCAAATACAGCCATCTATATTTAAACACAGCCGTATCCATGTTGTCTATAATAAAGATTACTTTTTTGGACAGACATCTTCCGTGCAGGCAGGTTGGCGCGAGGCGGAGGATTCATCCTCAGGCGTCATGATTTTGCCCGTGGATTGCCCATTGGTTCAAGCATCAAGCATCGACGAGATCATCCGTCATTTTAACAAATATGGGCCGGACATATTGATCCCTACTTACCAAAATAAAAAAGGCCATCCGCCGGTTTTTCATCAGTGCTTAAAATCAAAGGCGCTCAATCTTCCCATGGACCTGGGGCTCAATTCATTATTTGACCAGCATCCGCCGCACACCATAGAAATCAACGACAGCGGCATCATCAAAAGTTTTAACACGCCCGAAGAATTTGAAAAGATCACTTCCAAACAATAGCTTTAGCGGTGTAGGTCGTGCGGATATACGCGTTGCGTATAAGTTTTTGGGTAGGCAATGCTTTCCAAAAATCAGTGGCCTCGCTTTGGAGGTCAATGATGGCATCAGCGCCCAGCATGCCGGCTTCTTGTTTTAATTTGGGCAATACATCATCCAGGGGTTGGCGGCGTTCTGTCGTGACTATCACCGTCGCGATCTGGGTGTAAGATTTGTCTGTTTTTTCAATATAAGCGACATCATCGATGCTTGTTTTAGGCACATAATAGTCTTGCGAGATTTCTTTGGAGTTAATTTGATAGACGGTACAGCCGGAAGAAAAAACTGATAAAAATAATAAAGAAAATAATATGGGTTTCATAAGTCCTGTCTGTGAAGAATTAATGTATTGATTATATTACCAAATTTAGTGAAAACAATGATTTTTAATTCTTTTGAGTTTCTCTCTCTTTTAACGCCTTAATTATTTTATCAGGTGTAATGGGCAGTTCCTTGATGCGGACACCAATGGCATCTTCCACGGCATTGGCAATGGCCGCTGATGTCGGCAATAAGGACGCTTCTCCCATGCCCTTGGCGCCAAAAGGCCCTTCGAGTTCATCGGTTTCAACTAAAATACTATTCATTTTAGGAAGACCAATGGAACGCGGCACGCGGTACCCAGCAAAATTCGCATTAAGGACGCGGCCGTTTTTAAACCTTAAATCCTCATAAAATGTGTACCCAATGCCCATGGCCAGGGAACCTTCGATCTGGGCCTCGACTGACTGGGGATTGATTGCTTTGCCGATATCATGCGCGTCCCATAATTCCAGCACTTTAACGCGGCCGGTGTCCGTGTCAACTTCCACTTCCGCAATCTGGGCCTCAAAACCGTAACTGCCGGAAACATTGCCCTCACCGGTGCGAAAATCAATCGGGGTGGTCTTGGGATTGTAACTGCCGCGCCCGATGATTTGTTTGCCGTATTTAAAGGAATAGCAAAGCTCCAAGGCGCGATCAAAGCTCATGAGCAAACGGCCGTCTTTTTTGAAAATCACTTTTTCGGCCTTGATATCCAAATCATCACTGTTTAGATTATTGTCCTTGGCGACGATTTCCAGGACCTGCATCTTGGCATCCCTGCCGGCCAACAGCGCCGCGTTGCCGGAAATAAAGGTGACGCGGCTGGCAAATGAGCCGGTGTCAAAGGGTGTGATTTCCGTGTCCCCTGATTTGCATTTGATGCGGCTATAGCTGACACCCAATTCCTGGGCGGCAATTTGGGACAGGGCCGTATTAGATCCCTGTCCGGTGTCCGCGGCACCGGTAAACAAATAAACCGAACCGTCTTCTTCCACCTTGACAATGGCCCCGGCGGACTCGTGTGATTTATACATTTTAGAACCCATGACGTCAGCTGCAATGCCGATGCCGATGCCGCGCTTGAGGTGTTTCATTTTCCCGCGTTTTTGTTTCCATTGTGAAGCCTCACAGGCTTTTTCAATGCATTCCCGCAAACCATTGGTCGTTAAAATCATTTTATTGACCGTCACCGTGTTTGGTCCGGTGATATTTTTAAGGCGGAATTCCACCGGGTCCATGCCTAAATCCTGGGCGATCATGTCCATGTGCGATTCAATGGCAAAGCCGCTTTGCACCCCGCCAAAACCACGCATGGCGCCGCTGATGGGGTTATTGGTATAAACGCGATAGCCGCTCATGCGGAAATGCTGGATCTTATAGACCATGAAAATACGCATGATGGCCGCGGCCAGGACCGTGGGGCCGTAACTGCAATAAGCCCCTCCGTCGGCCAAGACCTCGCCGGTGATGGCCAGGATAGTACCGTCTTTTTTGACACCGGTTTTTATTTTGTAGATCATCCCGTGTTTGCGGCGGGTGGTGGTGAATTCTTCTTCACGGGTCAAGGAAATCTTGACAGGCAGGCCGCCGGCTTTTTTAGAAAGCAGGCAAGAAGCAAAATCCATGGGCAGCATTTCCAATTTGCCGCCAAAGCCGCCGCCTACCGCCATTTTAATCACCCGCACGTCATTTAAGTCCATTTTTAAGGTCTTGGCCAAGGCTTCGCGGCATTTAAAAGGCGCTTGGGATGAAGACCATAATGTGATTTTATTAGTGAAGGTCTCCCACTGCCCGACACAGACATGCGGCTCCATGGGTGCTGGATGGGCTACCGGGCACCAGAATTTGTCCTCGCGCACAAGGTCTGCTTCCTTCATCACGCGCTCGGGATTGCCGAAATTGACCGGCAGAATCACCGCGATATTATTGAGGGACTCATGGATCTGGGGAGCGCCGGGCTTGATGGCTTCTTCAATTTCAAAAACTCCGGGGAGGATCTCATATTTGACGTCAATCAGGCGCAATGCTTGGTCCGCAGTTTCTTCATCAACAGCTGCCACCGCAGCCACTTCATCGCCGATATAACGGACCTTGTCCGCCTCAATGGCCATCTGGTCAACCGTATGCGGGAAGAAATATTCATTAGAGCCGAATTTGATTTGATGCGTGTCCTTGGCCGTTACAATAGCTTTCACACCGGGCAAGGCCTCGGCTTTGGATGTATCAATACTGATGATACGCGCGTGCGGATGAGGCGAACGCAACATTTTACCGACCAGCATATTAGGGAAATACACATCAAAGACATATTTGGTCTGGCCGGTGACAATGCCCCTGCCCTCGATACGCGGCACGCTTTTTCCCACGGGATCGACGTACTGGTCTACGAATTTAGATTTAGGTGTCAACGCCATACATACCTTTACATGTCATTGCGAGGAGCGAAGCGACGTGGCAATCTCTTTCATTTTTTTACCGGCTTCGCGCACCGCTTCAAAAATCTTGGGATACCCGGCACATCGACAGATATTGCCATCCAACGCGTATTCGATTTCTTCCTGGGTCGGGTCTGAATTTTTCTCTAATAAAGCAACCGAGGACATGATCATGCCCGGTATACAAAAACCACATTGCACCGAGCCATAATCAATATAAGCTTGCTGGACCGGATGCAGCAGATCACCTTGGGCCAGACCTTCGATGGTGGTAATGTCTTCACCCTGGGCATTGGCTGCCAAGGTAATGCACGACAATACCGCCTTGCCATTGATCATGACCGTGCAAGTACCGCATTCGGTTTCCTGACAGGCGGTCTTGGTCCCGGTCAAGGACAAATGTTCCCGTAAAACCTCCATAAGGGTCTCATGGCCCTTAAGGTTTAAAGTATATTGCTTCTTATTGATCGTTAAATTTACTTCCATATAATTTAAATTCTCATTCCCGTTAACTTTTCTGTCATTCCGGCGTAAGCCGGAATCTTTAATAAGATCCCGACTTTCGTCGGGATGACTAATATCCCCCTTTAAGAATTACTTATTTCCTCAATAGCCGATTTTAGACTGACCCTAAACATATGTTGTTTATAATCACTGGAACGGGTGTCATAAATAACTGTAGTTAAATGCCCCATTGCTTCCTTGCCTAAATCCATAGATGATGTGCTTTTATTGAGAAACTCTTCCAAGATAAAATCTCTTTGGGCAAAGGCCACGCCATTATTGATGCCAACGCGGGTATTATACCATTTTTTATCTGAAATTTCAGTTTTAATGCAAACGGCCAACATCGGAACATCCACATGCAATGTCTTTCGGACACGGCGGTAAGCAGTCTTGGCCGCTTTTATAGTTTTGAGGGATACATGCGTAAATAATTTTTCCGAGCGGGCCGCGTTCTTGAAAAAATCTTCAGCTGCAACAATTTCTTCCTTACCATCGGCCCCTAAAAAGTGCATTTTTGCATCCAAGGCAATCATCACCGCCCCCATCTCCGTCCATGTGTAACGGCAGGTCAAATTACCCCCTACGGTGGCCATATTGCGGATGGGATTGGTGGAAATATTGCGGCAAACGGTATGTAAAATCTGCAAATGCCCGTCGGGCAAGGGGGTGTCAAACAGATCATTGATACGGGTCATGGATTTGATTGTAAGCGTGTCCCCTTGAAAGGAAATGCCTTTAAGTTCATCAACCTTGGCCAAACTTAAAATATGACGCGCTGTTTTAGTCCCCTTGGATTTCAACAATTTCATGCTGTTAAGCAAAAAAGTGCCACCAGCCAAGACCTTGGAATCTTCCAATTCCTTGTAAAGCCTGGCTGCTTCAAGGGAAGTTTTAGGCAAATGCAATGTCAAAGGGTTAAGCAACATAGGCAAGAGTATAGCAAAAAGGCGGGCTTAGGCCAAGTAATTCAGATTTTCAAAATTTATTTTGGATAACCGTATTTTTCATAATCAATCCCAAGCTCTTCCATGTCATTTTTCATAGGGCCATGAAATCCAAAGGGCGTTTCCGCGAAAAAAGCGTCCACTAAATCTTTTTCATAAACTACCGTGCGGCCATTTTGCCGGACAATATCTTCCGCCTCTTGGGACACCTTTTTTTCTGCCACACTCCGCAAAAAAACCGGAATCTTGGCCATCATCCGCTCAAACTTCTTTCGGGTGTCGGGGTCCCAATTGATATTATATTTATCAGTCCCGCTCATAGAAAAAATTAAACCCTTGCCAAATCATTTAGTCCAGGCGCTTGAAGCCCCACTAAAGTCCAAACACTGGCAATGGGTGTCATTTTAAAAATGACCGGTGAAAGCCAATTGATCCCTTCATGCCTGATGCGCGCGATCATGGCAGGATCAACGTCTATCTCAACGCCCTTGCCGTCCTTGCTGTCTTTCCACTGCATGCCGTTGGCGGTGTTTAAATCGATACCACCACGCGTTTCATTGGCTAACGTTGCTTTATCACTATCTAAACTGCGCGCCAATGCTACTAAGGCTTCGTGATTATTCGGTAAATCCTCATGCGTAGCAGAAGCGATGACTTCATAATTAGGGCCAACGCCATTTTTATACATTTGCCGAACTTGGGGAATCGGTGAGTTGGCCATCGTTTGATCATCTGTTCCGGCAAGTAAAGTAAAAATTGAGCCCATTTTTTTGGTAAATTCCGCAGTTTTTTGGGGAGTATAAAGATCATTTTGAGTAGTGTCATAGGGATTTAACGCCCTGGATATATGAATATCATCTCTTTTAACCCAAGTTCCTTTCTGTGACATATAGAATAACGAAGGAGTGTGGAAATATCTTGCCCAAACATCCACATCTTGAGCGCCGCCAGCTACAGGAGCAAATTGTTTTAAATTTGTACCATCAAACAAACCTTCACTCTTTTCACTTAATGCTGCCGCCCTAAAAATAACAGCACCATAGGAATAAGCGACGACTGTCAGGCTGTTTTTTATTTTATAATCCTCTTTTAATTTTCTCACCTTTACCACTAAATCATCTACTAAATATTTAAAGGGATTTTGGTAATCATAAATATTGATAAAAATATTATATTTGTCTCGAAAATGACTTTTAATATCATCCACCGTTATTATAGGGTTAGCATCTTCTGCGCCGACAATAAATAACATGTTCTTTTTAGAAGGATCAAAGTCAAGCTCTGGTAGCAGATCTATTTCAGCTTCTTCTCCTTTATATTCCGGTAAAAAAATGCCTGCAGTAATAGTTGCACCAGCAAGGGCAGCCCCGGCTTGGACACTACGTTTCAAAAATTCTCTGCGTGAAAATTCTTTGGATCTCTGAGAATGCATCGCCCTGTCGGGATTTTGCTCTTGTACAAATTCATCCCAAAGCGAATCATCAACCAAATGGGCAGCATGGATAATTCTTGCTCCTAAAGGCAAATATTCATAACCTTGACCGAGAACATCAGTGATATCCGCCCCCCTAATTAATTTTTTTCTTAAAAACAAGTATAAACTAACCACCTTTGGATTTGACCTGCGATCAAATAATACCTGTATTGCCTTTTCAAAAGTGGGCATTTGGTCAATTTGACCAGCCCCATTAAGCATTTTATGCTCATCCAAAAAAACACGTAACTCATCAATTTTGGTTTGATAATGTTCTTGTTTTTGTGCTTTTTCCATAAGTATCACTCTTCGACGATCACTCAAATATTGCTTCCATAGCGGATCTTTGACAAAGCCTAGATCATAAGCGATAAAAGCTGCCAATGATGCTTCAGGAGGTTTTTCAGGAAACTTTTGTCTATTTAAGGAATACCAAGAATAAACTACCGCGCAAGGACCATGGTCATCAGTAAAATATTTTGAAATGGCAATTATTTCTAAATAAGCAATACCATTTATGTGGCCCCCTTCATCAAGATATCCGCTACTTCTCAAACGGCTGCCGAGAGTAAACTGACGAAGAAATTTACTATCATACTTAGAACGCATCGCCGCATCGGAAGTTTCTTTTCTAGAGCCGATATTAATTCCCGTCTTAAAAGAAACCAAAGCTCTATCTGGCAGGGCTTTCTTAAGCATTTTAGGATCAGCTGTCAGGGCAGGGTCTGCCGCGGCACCGATTCCGAGAATCCCGCCGGAAAAATATTTATGAGGAATGGTTTGGCCTTGAACACTGTCTTCCTTAATATAATTAAACACGCCTTTTTTATAGGCTTTAAGGTATTGATAGTAGATTTGATCTGGAGATAAGTCTTGTTGAGATTGCTTCGCGTCGCTCGCAATGACACCAAGACGCTCGATGCCTTTGACCTTGGCTTTATTTGCATACACTTGATTGAGCAATGATTCTTTTAGATTTTTCTTATACCAGCTTGATAAAATGATGGAGTTAAAAATTTGGCGAAGATTGGCGAAGTTCTTGCCGGTGTTGACTTCTTTTTCGAGTTGGGGAAGGATGATTTCTTTGACAATTTGGGACCCCACAGAATGGATTCCCGCGAGCGACTGCGAGTGTCGGTCAATACGACCTTTCGCGGGAATGACACTGGGATTATGTTTTTGCAGTGCCAAATAATCTTCTTCCAGCATTACCTTTAAATGGCTATCCAGCACAAAGGCAGTTTGGTTGTGTTCAAAGACTTGGGCGCGGTCTGCCATGATCCATACCTTATTAAAGGTATTGACCGGTACCTGGGTGGTGCCGTACATTTCTTGGGCTTTTGTATAGACTTTATCCCAAAAAATTTTACCAAGTTGTTTTTCCGGATAAATAAGAGAAGCGGTGATTTGTTTGAGTATATAATCCTGCTCTAAAAGGTCCCGTCCCATGTCGGTTTGACCTAAGGTCTCAGGAATCATTCTATTTTTTTCATACGGTGAGAGATTGACCCACACATCTTTGTCAGGAATGGCCAAACCGGCTAAAAAATATTTGATGAGCTTTTCGCCTTCTTTTTTGAGCAGTTCACCGGACAATTTGTCCTGGCCAATATCTACTATAAAATCAAACAGAAATGGATTATCTTTATGAACGGTCAAGCCCTTAATGATGACCGGCTCATAGGCAGGGCTTAAATTGACCATGGTGCCGGGTGCGGGTAAATTTAAAACAAAATCAGCATGGGCTTGAGGATACGGGCCTACCGCTGTTAAAAAAAAACAAACAACAACATTCAAACTCAGGGCTTTTCTAAACATTTTGATCAATTTTACAGATTTTTATACGAAGAAGGTCCTACATATTAAAGGGTAGCATATATTTTGGGATTGTCAAATTAGACGAGATAACCAGTCAGACGTACTTAATCAACAAAATATTAGGAAATCTGATCTTCTACTGCAACTATATTTCTTCCAGTTCAAACTCAATACCGCCAAACCACTGGGAAAACAGATTATAGGCCCAAGCAAAAAATATTCCGGTCAAGAACCCCAGCCCCGCGTTGACAACGGGAAAAACCAGAAGTGACCAAGGGCCTAAACTCCAAAATCCTTCATCTGTCTGGTTAGTCATTGACCCGATCGTTGCCACTATACCTAAAATGACCCCCACCACCGCATGAAGAGCACAAAATATTTTAGCTGAAGGCATAACAGAAATTTTTTGGAGTTTTACCATCTTAATTCAAGTAGCCTTTTCCTAACATGGCCTTGAGCATGTCAGGGGTGACAGTTATAATACCGGAAACTTTCGGGACAACGCCTTTGATGACCGGTATCGTCATAGAATTATCATCATTTCCAACCCTGTATTGGTCCTCTCCTGTAACTTTTAATTGCATCCATCGACTGTTCATGGTAATACCTCCTGGTTTATTTAATTTAACGTGTCCCAATTCTTTACTGATTTGCGCATTATCTGTACCGGTCATTGAATAAGGGACATCATTATCAAGATATTCCGGCAATGCTTTCTTGGGACCGCTTTTAGGTGCCGGGGTTGAAAGCACACCAAGCCTGGAGAGGGTTTCCCATGGTTTCCAAATTCGCCGCGACTTCCATTTAGTGGCCCAATCGTAAGCTTCATTGAAAAAAACATTATAGGCAATAAGACGGTCTAATAATTCAAAAGAATAGGAATGGAAATGGCTAAGTTGTTCCGTTACATCTGCCCTGAGAACTCTATTGCCGTCTTTATCAATATCTACTGTTTCCAAAGGGCCGATATTCAT
>Ga0207035_1143_pt1 | contig 17205 bp, 11 predicted proteins | sample Alteio_BWMinCont_77_FD_153272 | JGI IMG/M metagenome (GOLD analysis project Ga0207035, IMG submission 153272) | Enriched cells from forest soil in Barre Woods Harvard Forest LTER site, Petersham, Massachusetts, United States -... | ecosystem: Environmental > Terrestrial > Soil > Temperate forest >... | reverse complement strand
GCCAGGAGCCGGTCCCCAGGAAATATTTTTCAGGAGGGTTTGTAGGACGAAAAGTTAAACGGGAACAAGCTTCTGCTGATGATTTTGATTCGGCAATGTTATCCGCCTCAAATGCTATTGATCTTGAAGTTAATTTAAAACCTTCATCACAAGAAAGCGAGTCGCTTAAAAGTTGGTATGACTTGAAAAGACCTTTGGTTCTTTTCAAAGAATTAAAAGGACTTTTAAAAGACGGTAAATTTGACCGTAATGGTCTCTACGCTATTATCAATCGATATTCAGCTTATGTGGAAAAACAAAAATTTTATCCTGTACAATCGGCATGGCCGGTATTAAAGGCGATCACTTTATTGGAAAAATTCGAAGAAGATGATTTGGTTGCCGCCCTTCAAGAGAAGTATGCAAACCAAGGGCGCCCGGAATTGGTAGACAAGATTTTGTTGATGAATAATATTTATGATAGGGACAAATGGTTAAAAGAAAAGGCACCGTATCTTGTTGGCCGCTCGATTTATCTGGTTGCCGCGGAGATCCACCACTGGGCAGGAGGATTAGGACCGGTGATGAAATTTCATGGGAAAGGGATGAATGCCCTGGGTGCAGATGTCAGTTATATTGAACCATGGTACCAAAACGACTTAAAAGGCGATCCTTTGAATTATACAGACCCTAATATAGGCCTTACAGATTTGGATTATAATTTTGCTGAGTTTGATGTGGAGGTAGGGGATGAACTTGGAGAGCATATTCAAAAAGTGCATGTGAAGGTGGCGACTGGGATTGATGAAAACGGTATTCGGGTTTATATGTTCCGGGATATTAAGGATGATGGGAGCTCATATTATACTAAGATGCTTTATAATTATTGGGACCCCAATGGCCAGGTTTCTAAAGAAAAATCCATTAATCCGGTCACGAGAGAAGAGTCCATGGCATTTTTAAACATTGCTAGCGCTGAATTGATAAAACTTTTAGAAATAAAAAGGATGAAACATGACAAGAATTGGAAACCAGCGGTGGTACACAGTAATGATGGGCAATTCGCGCCATTGCAGGCGGTCATGATGAGTAGATATGGTTCACTAGATGCGATTAGAAATATATTTTGGGCATTTACAACACATACGTATCAGAATCGCGGCGGTAATAATGATGTTGTTTGGACAATTGATATTTTTCTAAAGCACATGATGGGAATCAAAGATCGTTTTGTCAATGCATTCAGACAAGTGGGTCATATTGATTATACCAGCGCAGGAGTGAGACTGTCAAATTGGGCGGGGGCTGTGAGTAACAAACATCGGGATGATATGGCAGGTCATGACCCAAACGCAAATTTGATTGCTGTTACCAATGGAGCGGACCCGGAAGAGATGGCGGCCATATTCCGGGAAGAATTCAAAAGGCTCCAGAAGGAAAGGAAAATCCTTAAAACCGCTGATTATGAAAGGCCAACAGCCCTGGAAGATGCCTTGGTAAAAATAGCATGTAAAACGAGGATCAATGAAGGGCCGGATGAAGACAGGATTAAAACAGCCAACGGTGGTTTTGTACATGTGGATTTAGATAAGCCTATGATAGGTTATGCGCGACGGTTAGTGAAGGTGAAGGCAGGCAGAGAGAGGGCTTTTTCAGATAATAACATCTGGGAGCTGGTCCGGCTTGGCTATAACGTGGTTTTGTTGGGTAATCACCAAGGCACAACTGAGAGCAATGATATTGCGAATGGTTTAATCAAATTGGAAACCGAAATTGCTTTACAGAAAAGCAAGCACCCATCAACTTATCCGGGGATTTTTCAGTTTGTTAAGTCCTTTACGCCGCACCAGAAAAAACTTTTTTTGGCGGCGGTTGATATGGACATTAAAGATTCAGACAATCATACAGGAGCTGCTGAAGTTTCGGAAGAAGACATTGAAGCTAATGGCGGTTATGAGGGAGGAGGCACTTATAGGGAAGGGGTCATCGTTGATCAAGGAATTCCGGGATTAAACATTTTAGTGCCGGAAGAGGACATTGCAAGGTCCTGGTTAGAGACCGTTTATGCCCCCAAGATGAAATTATGGAAAAATGACCCAAACGATCCATATCATCTTGATTTTTATAAGAACGCTGCGCTTTCTCCACGGTTAAATCGCATTCAGAGATATTTGATTACTTCAGCGGCTTATTTAAGGGAATACAATACCGTTATCGAGCGGCAAGAGGATCAAGACCAGGTAGATAGGGATATACAGGAAAAGATTGTCGAGGCGCTTCGAGGAGATCAAGATACCATTAAAGGGATAGCGTACTTTGGCCGTAACGGTGTGGATAGACCTTTTGGGTTCACGGTCTGGGGGCAAGGGCATTTTATTGCTAAGGGTAAGGGATTGAAACCGTTCATAGACAAAAAGAACGATTTAGAAGATAAATTTGGTAATGATGCCTTGCAACATCATTATAATCATGGAGATTTTCAGAGGTATCTGGAAGAGCTTTTTCATGGCACGGGTTTGGCAGCAGGATTATTGCATCATTGGATTGAAAATTTGAAAAAAGATACTGAAGAAACAAAGGTACAAAAAGCAGCACGCCTGGGACGGTTTGTCGAAGGCCTTGTAACAGATCTTGAATTTCAATTACAAGAGAAGGAAGTCAGCGTCGTGAATGCAGCCATGACTGCCGCACCAGGGGGCATTAAATTGGGGCATATTCATTTAGAACGCCAGGGGAGTTTGATGACAGATGTCATCAGTGATAAAGCCCTTGAGGACTCGCTTGTGAAAGCCCGAGGGCTGTATGGGGTCATCGTCGGCATTACCCGCATTCCTAATCTTTCAAATTTCATCCGGTAATTTAAAAATTCCTGAATATAATAAACAAAGCCAAGAGGGTAAACAGGATAGGGGTGAGCCATGCGCCTTCCCACGGCAACAACGCTCCGCCTTTGGACAAGGCCAATCCTACCGCGTCCGAAACATAATAAAGAAACCCGATGACCAGGGCAATGGCAATGGAAGTAAAGGTCATGGCCCGTCGTTTGCCCACCGACATCAGTGCAAAAGGCAACCCAATCAAAACAATGATGAAATTGCGCAGGGGAAAAGTGATTTTTTGGTGCATGTCAACCCTGAGATTATTGACCGTCTTGATCGCCCCGCTGCCGGAAAAACGTTTGATATAAGCATGCAGCTGGCGCAGGTTCATTGAGGACAAATCCATCCGTTGCCTGAGGAAATCCTTTGGCGTCTCTTTAATGTCCATCAATTTTTCCGCAGAGACCCGGATGCCGCTGGGAGGGGCATTGGGCAAGGCGTTGTTATAAGATGTAATTTGGCAGTTAAAGAATTTCCAGGCGATGCCTGTCCATTTGCCTTTGAGGGCCACGATTTTTTCCACCAAATTTTGGTTACGGTCATGCCCGATAATGGTTATTCCGGTCAATTCGTTGGTGTTGGGGTCAAAGGTATCAATAAAAAACAAGCGGTTTTTAAGGCCGTAGAAGGTCAGGTTATGGATCACGGGTACGCCTTTGCCTTTTTGGGAAGGGACGACCTTGATCTGGGTGTCACGGATCTCTTGGTTGACCATCGAGGATTGCGGCACGAACCTTTCGTTCACTAAAAATACCATGGCCGAAACAAAGAGGGCAAATACCAGTGCCGGGCGGGTGATCTGCCAGAAATTCATGCCGGAAGCGCGGATGGCGATGATCTCATTGTGGGCATTCAGGCTGCTGTAGGTATACAGGACTGAAATGAGGCATGCCATGGTGGAGGTCTGCACGATGATCGAGGGCAAAAATGTGATGTAATATTGCAGGATCACGTTTAGCCCCACGCTTTTTTCGATAAAATCCTGTAAGTTGCCGAACATGTCAATGAGGACAAACAGAAACGCGAAGGTAAAAACAGTTCCCGCGAATATGACAAGAATGGATTTTAAAATATAACGATCTAAGATCCGCATAAGCTGCTTAACGTGTGCAAAGTTTCCAGTTTAAAAAAATGGCCGAGGCAAGGGCAATGGCATTGGGTGCCCACATTATTAAAACGGGATTCAAAACGTTTTGGGAGGCCATGCCCTGGCAGGCCAAAGACAATATGTAATAAGGGGCGGCGAACAATAAGGCATACAAAAGATTGGCGGATTTGGCCCTGCGGTGGGTGATGGCTGCGAAAGGAAAACCCAGCAGGATGAATAACAAAGGCGACAGCGACCATGCCAGCCGGCGGTGGTATTCGGCAATCAAGGGCGATGGGTCAATGGAGAAATGGCGCAGGTTTTTGATTTTATTGTGCAGTTCCTTTAATGTCATGGCCTTGGATTTCTTGTCTGACCTCGCGCTTTTTTTGGAGAGGTCCATGGTGATAAAAGATTGCTGGAAATTAAGTTTATAAAAATTATTGGGGTCTTTAAGATTGGGCTCATCGGAGGTGCCGTTGAGGAGTTTGAGCATCAGCCGGTCTTTTCCCGGGACGTGGACAAATTCACCTTGCTCGGCGATGATGGTGCGGGTGGGTTTATTGGGCGCCGGCTCATAGATCCTTACCCCGTATAACAGATCGCTTTCCATCCGGTAGATAAAAATGATGTATTTATCAAAAGCATTGATAAAACTGCCCGGCTCCAGCATGGCAGAAGGGTCTTGGCTGCCGGTTTCCTGCAGGATGCGTGTTTGGGCATCGTAAGATTCAGGGATGATACGGTCATTGAGGATATAGACCACCAAGCACAAGGCAATGCCTACGACTATTAGCGGGGTCAACAAACGCAGCAGGTGGATGCCCGAGGCACGCATGGCCAAGATCTCGTTTTCCGAAGACATCTGCCCCAATGCCAAGATCACGGTGATCAAGCAGGCAATGGGCAGGGTATAACCTAAAAGGATGGGGATGTAATACAAAAAGACCTTGCTCATGGCCGTCAGGGACACGCCGTTATTGATGACCTTATTGGCCAATTGCGGTAAATAGCCCAGAAGAAAGACGCTGGTCAATACGGTGAGTGACAACGTAAAAGGCTGAAGGCATTCCCTTAAAATATAATTTCGTATGATACGCATATGTTAAAAGGGGACACATTAAAGTGTCCCTGTTTAATAAGGGACACTTTAATGTGTCCCCTCAGTTACACTAAAAGTCAACACTCCGACCTTGGCGGCACCGGCTGTTTTTAGAACTTGCGCAGCGCTATGAACAGTGGCCCCTGTCGTAAAGAGATCATCAATAAGGATTATATTTTTGCCCTCAATGTCCGTCGGGTTCGGTATTCTAAAAGCGCCTTCCATATTTGTCCAGCGTTGTTTTGCCCCTAATCCTGTCTGTGTCGGGGTCATTTTTTGCCGTATCAATAAATTTTCCGAATGCAAAATGTTGTAGTGGCGGCTTAAAGCAAGACTTAACAAGGCGGACTGATTATATCCCCTTTCCCTGAGCCTCGCCGGGTGCAAGGGGATGGGAGCAATCAAATCAAATTTTTGTAATGGCAGGGAATGGCGGTCGATAAAGGTAATCATTAAAGGGACAAAGGTTTTACAAAGAGAAGTTTTGGAGTTGTACTTGAAGGCGTGCAGCAATTTTTGGGCCGGTTCATTAAAAAGGCAAGCTGACCAGGCATGGTCAAAAGCCAAAGGATCACTTGCCGATTGCCGGTTAAATGGCGTTGGATTAAGCACCAGCAATTCCAAGCAACCGGCGCATAGTTGCCGTTGATGAAGGCTATTGAGGAATCGGCGGCAAAGCAGGCAATTGTCAGGGAAGATAAGTTCAAACGCCCCCTGTAAAAAGGCTTGAAGCATGCCGTATGTTACCATATAATTGAATTACTTGGGGATAGATTTTAAATGGAAAGGGTCTTATGCATAAAAAATTTGCTTTAGCCATGATGATTTTTTTGGTTTTAACGCCTCTGTCAATGGCCGCATTCCCATCGGATGTGACCATTTTGGAAAAACCCTCCATTGTCAAGCTCACCGATGATCAGCTCATTGATATCTATGAGAACACCTTGGTGGAAATTGAAGCCAGCCGTACTTTTCACGCCACATCGGGTTTTAGTCCCAAAGAATATAAAGATTTTAAAGCCCTGTTAAAATTCCGCCTTTTGTTGTTGGTCGAGATCCATGCTCGCAATTTGGAGCTCCCTCAATTTTAAAGAACTCGCCCTAACCCCCTCTTTGTAAAAAAAGGGGGAAAATAAAGAGGGGGAATAGAAAGGTGATTTGTGCAAATGACCATTGACCAGGAGAGAAATGAATTGTTTCATCTCCTTAAGACCCAGGCTTTTTTTAAGGGAAAATTTATCTTATCGTCGGGAAAAGAGAGTAATTTTTATCTGGATGCCAGGATCGTGACCCTCTCTGCCGCGGGGGCGTATTTGACCGCTCGCCTGGTGCTGGAGATGATCAAGGAAGACCTGCCGGACGCTGTCGGCGGGCCCACCTTGGGCGCTGACCCTATGGTGGGTGCCATCGCGTCTTTAAGCCATCAGCAAGGGTGTGGCCTTAACACCTTTATCATCCGCAAACAGCCCAAGGCGCATGGCAAACAGCGGCAGGTCGAGGGCCCCTTGCTCAAAGAGGGGGAGAGTGTGGTGATCATTGATGATGTGGCCACCACCGGCAAGGCCTTTGTGGAATCCATCGAAGTGCTGCAGAAGATGAATGTTAATATCAAAAAAGCTATTTGTCTCATCGACCGGTGCGAAGGCGCCCTTGAGGCATTGGCCAAGTTCAAGGTGCCTTTAGAATCTATTTTCACCATCAACGATTTTATAAAATGACAAAGATTGTCTTGGCCTCGGTCAGCCCTCAGCGTCGAAAGCTCATGAAAATATTAGGCCTGCCTTTTATCGTGCGTCCCAGCCGGGCTAAGGAACTCACCCATCTCACCCGTGGCTGCGCGCATCTTGTCCAAATCAATGCTTTGAGAAAGGCCCAAGAAGTGGCCCGTCGACTGCGTGAAGGGCTGATCATCGGATCGGACACGGTGGTTTATTCGGCCAAAGGACATCTCATCCTGAAACCCCGTGATAGGCGTGAAGCTAAGAAAAATCTCAAAGAATTAATGGCCAAACCGCATTGGGTTTATACCGGAATTGCCATCGTTGATGCCAAAAGCGGGCGCAAAGAAATGGGTTGGGAAAAAACCAAGGTGTTCATGGACAAAATTTCCGACAAGGCCATCACCCGGTACCATAAGCTTGTTTCCCCGTTGGATAAAGCAGGCGGTTTTGATATCGAAGGAAAAGGGGCGCTGTTTATCAGCCGCATTGAGGGATGTTATTTTAATGTGGTGGGACTGCCTTTGGCCAAGCTGGCAGGGATGCTCAAAAAATTTGGAGTGCAGGCGTTGTGTTATTTTTTATTTATTAGCATTTGCCACGCTGACGCAGCGCCTCCCCAGGTTTGCCATCTGGATGATTGCGTTACGGTTGAGAAGGTCTCGAAAGAGGGTGATATGGCGCGGGGGTTGATGTACCGTGCTAGTTTGGAGCCAGATGAGGGCATGATATTTGTTTTTAACAACGATGACAAGTACGGTTTTTGGATGAAGAACATGCATTTTAATTTGGACATCGTGTGGATCAACCTCGATGGCCGCATTGTCTACCTCGGCCAGAACATCCCTGCCTGCGCGAAAGACCCTTGCCCGGTTTACACGTCCGACCAAAACGCCCGCTATGTGTTGGAGCTTAACAGCGGGTATACCGCCATCCATCACTGGAAAGTGGGGGATGCATTAAAGCTAAAAGGTATTTTTGAAAAATAAGTTGGTTTTTTCTTCTTAAGTATCTACAATAAAATCATGCACACTATTTTCATTGTTATTGATTTAATTCTTTTGGTTGTTTTAGTATGGTTTTATATCCAAAACATCCGCCTTAACCGCGCCCTTAAAGATAAGAATGTGCAGCTCGAGACCACGATCATGGAACTTAAAGCGGCCCAGGTCAAATTGATGGAGAGCGGTAAAAGAGGGGCGGTCGCGGCATTGAGCGCCGGGCTTTTGCACCAAATCAGCCAACCGATCACGGCCATTCACGGCTTTGTGCGTTTTATGAAAAAGGAAATGGACATCAACAGCCCTTTTTATAAGCCCGTTTGCGTCATGGATGAGCAGTCTTTTTACATCAAGGACATGCTGGCCAATTTGATGGAATTGATCCGCCATCGAAAAATCCAAAAAACTGAAACTAATATCAATACCGTCATTTACAAGTCCATTAACCTGCTTTTGGATGAGCTGCGCATCCGCCGGATCGGCTGGGACATGCAATTAGATGATCATATACCGTTCATTTACGGGGATGCGCTGCATCTGCAGCAGGTGTTTATGAACCTGGTCGTCAATGCCATGGAAGCTTTGAGCGAAAAGCCCCACGGCCAGACGCGCGCGCTGCTGTTGACTTCCCAATACGAAATAGAAAATAATCAGGCGGTCATTATTTTTAAGGACAACGGGCCGGGCATTACCCACGAGCACCAGGCCAAAATCTTCGACCCTTTTTTTTCCACCAAAACGCAAGGTTCAGGCATAGGGTTGGCTTTGTGCCAAGATTTGGTCAATGAACACGGGGGAAATATATCTGTCCAAAGCAATCAGGAGGGCACCATTTTTACGGTCAAACTGCCATGTGTCCGCCTGGATAAAGTTGTTAAGGGGGTAGCGCATGAAACATCTTAATATATTGGTTGTCGACGATAAAAAAGTCATAGGGGATTTTTTTAATTTGACGATGGGTTATTACGGCCATCACATCACCGTGGTCCATGATCTGCCTGGCGCCCTGGAAGCCGTTAAACATCATCAATTTGATATTGTTTTTATGGACATGGTAATGCCGGGTCATGATGGCGTGGAAGTCCTCAAAGAAATAAAAACGATCGCTCCGGGATTGGCGGTGGTGATGATGAGCGGGTACAGTTTGGATGAAAAACGCCATCAGGCCAGCCTTCTGGGGGCCGTGGATTGTTTAAAGAAGCCTTTTGAGGTTGATGATATCCGCCGCGTTGTCAAAGAGGCCATTGGCCAGGAGATTTAACGTTCCCCCTCTTTTTTATAAAGAGGGGGATAGGGGGAGTTGGTTTCTTTTATACCGGCTTCTTATTTGGAAAATATTGACCAGCATCCGCCATGAATCTTTGACCAGATTGATCTTACTGTTTTCCACGTGTGTCCAGTTGACAGCCACTTCTTTAATTTTGTAATTCATTTGTTGCGCCAAAAACAGGACTTCCAGATCAAATCCAAAGCCTTGAATTTGGATGTTCTCCCACAATGGCCGGATGATTTCCCTTCTAAACATTTTAAACCCGCATTGCGTGTCCTTGATGCCTTTGATCAGGAAGGTAGAAACAAGAGAGTTAAATATCCAGCCCATGCTTTTACGGTAGAGCAAGGCCTTGACTTGTGATGCATTGCTTGGTAAGACCCTTGAACCGATGACAATGTCATAATTTTCAGAAAGGAATTTGAGGTTTTTTTCGATTTCAGAAGGGGGCGTTGATCCGTCCGCGTCCATGAAAAGAGCAATGTTTCCGTGTGAGGCCAAAAGTCCTTGCTTGACCGCATAACCTTTGCCGTGATTGCGTCCTAACTTTAAAAGTGTCAGATCGGGAAATGATTTTTGGAAGCTCAGGACAACATCCGCTGTTTTGTCCGTGCTGCCGTCGTCCACGACGATGATCTCATAGCGCAAAAGACTTGCCTGGCAATAAGCGATAAGGGCCTGCATAAACTGTGGTAGGCGCAGCTCTTCATCTTTCGCCGGGACAACGACCGAGATATCAAAGGTATTTTTGGGCATGTTGTTGATATGTATAACAAAAAATAGTGACTATGGCAATACAAATGGGATAATGATTCCATGTTAAAGAAGATTGCTTTAGGTCTTATTATTTTGGTGGTTTTGGTCTTAAATATCCTGCGTTTCTGGAAGCTCGATACCATTCCTTATGGTTATCATGTGGATGAAGTGGGCTCTGCGGTCACCGTGCAATGTTTTACCGAAAGAGGGTGTGATGCCGAGCTGACACCCTGGCCGTTATTTGGTTTTATGGAATACGGCCAGGACAAACCGCCGACCTATGTTTATCCGGGGATCCTTTGGGCAAAACTTTTTGGGTCAACTGTCCCGAGTTTACGGGCGTATAGTGTATTGGTATTACTGATAGGTATCCTGGGATTGTTCTTTTTGGCCAAACAATTATTCGGCAAGGCTTTTGCCGCAGTGGTTGTTTTGGCGGCCACGTGTTCGCCATGGGGCTGGGTCATGACCCGCGTTGCCCTGGAATCTTTTTTTGCCCCGGTTTTTGCTATTTGGGGTCTTTATTTTTTCTGGCGTTCCAGTAACTGGTGGGATTGGGCCCTGGCAGGGTTTCTTTTTTCATGTGCCATGTATGCCTATCCGCCGGCGAGGATGCAGATACCATTGATGATGGCAACTTTGTGTTGTTATGAATGGGGACGGCGAACTTTGCGCTGGCCATCGGTCTTAAGTTTGCTTGTGGTGTTTATATTCTCTTTGCTGCCAATGGTGGCAAAGTACATGCATGGCAATTTGTCCCAGCGCTTTGAATTAATAAGTATCTTTAATAAAGATTATTTGCAATCTTTAGGAAAAATTGGGACTCCTTGGGATATTATCAGTATTTTTTTCCATAATTATTTTTTACATTTAAGCCCTGATTTTCTTTTTCTGACCGGAGACCCGTCCTATGTGCATTCCACCAGGCATTTAGGGATATTCAGCTGGCTTGATATCGGGGCTTTAATCATTTTAATGGTTTTATTGCTATTGCGTGCCACTCACCGTGAATTAATAAAGAACCGGCGCTGGCTAATATTTTTAGCCATTAATTTTTTTATCGGGATCATCCCTTCGGCATTGACCAATCAGGAACTGCCTCATGCCTTGCGGATATGCGGCTCGTGGCCGTTTATGATGTTATTCACCGGGTTTATGTGGTGGGCTGTTGCAGAATATCTGACAGTTTTGTGGCTGGCCATCGCTTTAGCGGGGATTTTATGCGGCGGGGTATTGGCGTATCAATATTTTACGCTTTATCCCCAAGAGAGCCGCGGCATGTTTGATTTTTGGGTCAAAGAAAAAGCCCAACAGCTTAAAACACAAGAAGACTGGCAGCAATTTTTATTATATTTCCACCGGCGCAATTACCATTGCCGTTATTTTATGGTCCATCGATTGGGCATGACCTGCAAGCAAGCCAATGATACCTGGTGGCAGCTGCATGATTATCTTGTCAAGCGGGGATTGTGGTAATCTCAGGGGTAATTCCCTGACAAAAAGTGGCAAAATCCCGAAAAATAGGACATACTTCCTCTATATGAAAATGGATATAAATTTAAGAACTATTATAACTCTTGGGCTTATTTTTGTTTTTTTGACTAATACGTTTGGACCTCTGTCTTTGGCCCAAGCTCAGGAATTTTCTTTGCCGATACCTGGGGCGATGGTTCATTTAAGCCCCGAGTTTAACCCTCTGATATTAAAAGGTATAAAAGTCCATCCCGACAATCCATTTCGTTTTGACTTTATTTTAAACCAGGGCGATCCCCCCTCTTTAGTTAAAGAGGGGGATAGGGGGAGTTTAAAACAAGAAGCTGTCAAACTAATCAAATATTTTTTAGCCAGCCTCACCATCCCTGAAAAAGACCTATGGGTCAATCTCTCGCCATACGAAAAAAACCGCATTATTCCTCATAGCTTTGGCCTGACCGAAATGGGCCGTGATCTTTTGGCAGAGGATTACATGCTCAAGCAAATAACAGCCAGCTTAATATATCCAGAAGATGAGATAGGCAAAAAATTCTGGAAGCGCATTTACGAAGGAGCGGCCAAGAAATTCGGTACCACCAATATTCCGGTCAACACTTTTAACAAAGTATGGATAGTGCCAGAAAAAGCCGTAGTCTATGAAAATGCTAAAGTAGGAACGGCATATGTAGTGGAAAGCAAATTAAAAGTCATGCTTGAGCAGGATTATTTGGCGCTAGAAAAAAATACTGTCATCCTGAGCGCAGCGAAGGATCTCAACAAAATTAATTCATTAAGAGATTCTTCGGCTTTGCCTCAGAATGACGTGAACGCATTAGGCTCCCAAATCATCCGCGAAATCGTCATCCTCGAACTCACCAAGGAAGTCAATGAAGGAAAGAACTTCGCCCAGCTTCGCCAAGTCTACAACAGTCTCGTCCTGGCCACCTGGTATAAAAAGAAAATCAAAGACAGCATCTTAGCGCAAGTGTATGAGAACAAAAATAAAATCCAAGGCCTGTCATTCCCGATAAAAAACAAAATGTCATCCCCGAATGCTTTAATCAGGGATCCAGAACACATCTACCAACAATATCTCCAAGCCTTTAAGAAGGGTGTTTACAACTACATTAAAGAAGAACATGACCCCATGACCCAAGAGATCATCCCAAGGAAGTACTTTTCAGGTGGCGTTCTGCTCGAGCCCAGCAAGGCCATGCTTGTTATAGAAACAGTCCCCGGAAATTTAAATGCTCCCAAAGATATGGCCATCGTTTCTTGTCGATTTGAACTTGCTTCCAAAGACTCGGCGATGACCAGTGTCGTGGAAAATTTTTCTAAAAAAGATGTATTATCAATGGTCAAGGCGCTGGGTTTATTTAATATAACTTCTTCGAGTATCTCTTCTCTTAAAGTTTCACCTGATGGAAAAAAGGTTGCGGTGGAGTATAAAGATCGCGATACCGCCAATGCCAAGGTCTTTGACATCAAAACACAAAAAGACATTAAAATTCCATTTCGATACGGAGCTCATCATTTTATATTTTCACAAGGTGGAAAATTCTTGAGGGTTTGGTATCCTGGCACCTCAGGGGAAGAAGTTTTTGATCTTAAAACACGGAAAAGTCTTAGGAATACGGTAAGTTTTAATCCTGATGGTTTTAATCATCCAAATTTATATACTTTTGCTCCCAAAGGAAATTATATGGCAATTAAGTACGGGGAGGGTGCTTTTCGACTTTTTGATTTAGAAACCAAGCGAGCATTTAGAGTCCACTTTGCTGAAAAAATAGCAAGCTACGAACCTTTTGTATTTTCGCCAGATGGACAAATTTTGGCGGTCAAATGTGAGGATACCCTTCAAGTAGTCAACCTTAGATCGGGTGGAACATTCAGAGCGTTTATAGGTTTTGGTTATGAAATCAAAGACGTCATTTTTTCTGCTGATGGAAATTTTGTGGGGTTGAAGTGCGAATATCGACATAACTATACTAACTATAACCCTCATGTAAAAGTTTTTGATTTGAGGACACGCCAAAGCCTTGAAAATCGTATAGGCACAGACGTTTCTAATTTTTATTTCTCACCCGATGGTCAATATTTAATAACTGAAAAGAAAGTTAAAGGATCCAATATTTTCAATTTAACAAGCAATCCTAAAAAGGATTTAGAAAATCTTATGGGACCGGATTTCACTTATTTTAAATTCTCAGGGAATGGACAGCGTTTGGCCGTCAGCTATAACAATAAAACCACCAAGGTCTTTGACCTTAAAATTTGGAAAGAATTACAGGTGCCTCTTGGCATGGATATTCGATTTTACCTATTTTCTCAAGATGGAAAGTATTTGGCAGTTGAATATCATAATAAAATAGCTAAGATTTTTGACCTTGAAAGTGGGCAAAATTTTAAAATCCCCATTGAAACCAATTTAAATAGACCTACGTATTTTGACTTTTCTCCCAATGGGAGATTTTTGAATACTTTTGATGCCATATTTGATTTAAAAACTCGAGAAAATATCGGCAATTTATTATTGGGTCCTAATATTTCGTCCTTACAATTTTCTCCCGATGGAAGACTCTTGATAGCATACTTTATGGGGAGAACTCATAATCAAAGAATTTTTGATCTTAAGATGTTGGATAACCCAGTTCTAAGAAAGATAATTGATTCATGGAAGGAGTGCTCTTATTTTGGAATCGATATACTTGCCTGGATGGTTTCCAAAGGGCTGATCAAGGATAAAGATGAGTGGGACAGGTATTATATAGCACTTGATCCTATCGTTAGGGGCTTTGGATCCCTCGTCAACGATTATAATCGTGGAGAAATCTCTAAATTGCTTTTATCCAGCGGTATTCTTGATTACTTGGCTGATCACCATGGAGATGTTGTTCATCATCTTTCTTTTTATTTGGAGCTTATGCGTTTGAACAAACGTCTTGCCCTGCAAGTGCTGGAAGGATTTTTTGCGGCCATTAAAGCGGGTGAAGTGTCGGTTGAACTTCCTTATAAGGAACGAACAGAGGTCTTAGAATTTGTCATAATAACACATAATTTTAATATGGAGCTGTATAAGGTTTATAAAAAAGAAGGCAAGAAAGCTTTAAGCCAAATCCTTATTTTTGCCCAAAAGACCATACTTTCGGACAAGGCTGGTCCTAAGATGTTGAATCAATTTAAACGTGACTGGACTGCCAAGGGGTATGACGGCGATGAAATTTTACTGGCCGCCATTCTCAGTGTCATTCCTGCATCCGGTGCTTCTTTTGTCAAGAAAGAGGAAATTAAAGGATTATTTTTGAAATTTCTTGAAGCTGGCGACCGGCGTATGGATGTTCCAGATGCTCTAAGAAGGCTTGGGCGCTTTGGCGGAGGCACAATTCAGCGTATGGAGTGGCGCCTTAAAAAAGGCGAACATTTTGATGCTGATGGGCGGTTCAGGGAAATTCTAAATGCCCTACGGTATCCAGACAGCGGAAAAGTAAAGATGCAAAAAGAAAAAGATACAAAGCAAGACAAGGAAGCTTTTGTTACTGCGCTTAAGCTGTTGTTGGCTGATCGGTTTTCAACCGAAAAAAGGGAGAAGGCGCGGCAATACTTTTTTGATTATGCCCGGCATAATGATCTTTTGAAAGAAAAAATAGACCGTATTGGGGGTGATGACTATCAAGGCCTTGAGCTCTTAGAACAGCTTTTAGTGGATAAAGACAACCTTACAGTCATATTAAGAAATATTTTTAAAGAAGAAATTCTGGGTGATGGTTCGGAAATGATCAGGGATGTCAATGCGGTTATAAATGCCCTTAAAGCCATCAATACGATAAAGTTGGATACCAGACAAAAGAGAAAGAAAATACAAGATTTTCTGTCTAGATATCGTCGGCTTGAAATCGAATCAAAGCTAATGGGTGAAAGTTCAATACTGGACACTGACATTAAAGATATGTTCAGAGGCATTTTAAAAGAAAGGTCTGATCTTACTGCAGATGAGCAATTACAATTTATTGAAGATATTTTAAAACAGCCTATTGAAATAGTCCGAGCTGAGAAAAATCGTTTTGAACAAGTCCTATCCGACCGTGTCGTAAGACTCAAGTTTCAAGTCGTTAAAGGACCGGCATTTGGGTTATGGGTGCTGAATGCCGGTGTGTGTACTGTAGATCTTGATCTCTGGAAGAAAAAAGAATTTTATTTATTGGCTATGATTGATGAAGATAGGAATGAAGCGGTTGGTTTCGTTCATCTATTCGAGGTCCGAAAATCTGGTAAACTCAATCTTACTGTCCCTGGTATTGAACCAAGCTTAGAATTACTGGGGCAGGTGAAGGCAGAAGAAGTATTTAGAATGGCAGAAGAAGCTCTTAATATAGTTGCTAAAAGACTAAGGCGTTCTTATTATGACATCCCGACAAATCCAAATATTCTATCTAATCGGACGGATTTCCAAAGACTGGTCGAGTCTCGTGTTAAATCGGGGAAATATCAAAAAGTAGAGCTTTCTTATAAAGTGCGATGGAATACACTTCCTGAGCCCTATCCTTTTAATGAAGTTTATCGTGTTCCGGTGACCGCCGGTTCAATAATGAGAAAAGCAATCACTGATAGCAGAAAAGATACTGCCATGTTGACAAAAGGCGGTATAGATTTAACCCCTGCTCATATGAATTTACAGACACAAAATATTGACGGAGAAATCAAGTTTCACATGGACCCCGCCATGCTCAAACAATTGCAAAACGCCCCTGGCTTTGTGCCGGTGATTATTAATATTGAACCGATGCAAGATTTGAAGGCGTTTTTGGGCGTCACTTTTTAGGTTTGTAGATATGCGTGCTGTGGCCATAGAAGCTTTCGGCGGCTTCCATGATGGTTTCCGATAGCGTGGGATGAGGATGGATCGACAGTTTTAAGTCTTGCGCAACAGCACCCATTTCAATGGCCACGACCCCTTCGGCGATCATTTCTCCGGCGCCGACCCCTACAATTCCCACTCCTAAGACACGCTGGGTTTTAGGGTCAACCAAAAGTTTAGTCAAGCCGTCTGTCCGGTCAAGGGTGAGTGCCCGGCCTGATGCTGCCCATGGGAATTTGACAACAGTTACTTCGCGGCCGGTTTTGGCCGCATCAATTTCAGTTAATCCGCACCAGGCGATTTCCGGGTCGGTAAAGACGACTGCGGGGATGGCTTGAGGTTCAAAAGCCACCTTGTGCCCGGCGATTGTCTCCACGGCCACGCGGCCTTCGTGCGAAGCCTTATGGGCCAGCATAGGGTCTCCGGCAATGTCGCCGATGGCATAAATGTTTGGGTCCGTTGTCCGGCGCTGCTCATTGACTTCAACAAAGCCGCGAGCATTGACCTTGACCTTGGTATTTTCCAGCCCAAGGTTTTCCGAATTCGGACGGCGGCCGATAGAGACCAAGACTTTATTGTAATCTTCTTTAAATTCTTTGCCTTCTTTATCTTGGAAGGTGACGGTGATACCAAGGCCGCTTTCTTGCATATTGATGACCTTGGTTTCGAGCATGATTTTAGCAAAGAGATCTTTGGCGCGCTTGTAAAGCACATCTGACAAATCACGGTCTGCGCCGGGCAAAAGGCCGGGCGTCATTTCCACTACCGAGACCTTGGATCCTAATTCATGGTATACCGTGCCTAATTCCATGCCGATATAACCGCCGCCGACCACCAAAAGTTTCTCAGGGATATTTTCCAGGTCCAAAGCAGCGGTCGAATCCCAAATATGAGGAGATTTAAGTAAATTAGGGATTGTTGAAGGGCGTGAGCCCGTTGCTAAAATCGCATTTTTAAAGGACAATTCTTCGCCGGAGCCGTCTGCCTTTTTGATTTTCAAGGTATTGGAATTGATAAAACTTGCTTCCCCTTGAAAATATTTAATTTTTCGGGCTTTTGCCAACTGACCCAAACCACCGGTCAAT
>Ga0207035_1133_pt2 | contig 17234 bp, 17 predicted proteins | sample Alteio_BWMinCont_77_FD_153272 | JGI IMG/M metagenome (GOLD analysis project Ga0207035, IMG submission 153272) | Enriched cells from forest soil in Barre Woods Harvard Forest LTER site, Petersham, Massachusetts, United States -... | ecosystem: Environmental > Terrestrial > Soil > Temperate forest >... | reverse complement strand
CCAGAAGCACCACAATCAGGACCAGGGCATTCTTGTAACGGCTAAAGAAGGATTCCATTGTCCTGACGCCTACGGTGTTGATGCCTGATTACCAGGCACGAATTGCGAGCCATAGTGTGGCAAAAACTAATCAATCTTGATCTTACGCAGTAAACGGAAGTCACTGAGCATTTTTCCCGTGCCCAGAACCACGCTGGCTAACGGGTCATCCGCGATCGAAACCGGCAATCCTGTCTCTTCCCGGATGCGCTTGTCAAGGTTCTTAATCAGCGCGCCACCGCCCGTCAGCACAATGCCCCGATCGCTGATGTCGGCCGAAAGCTCAGGCGGGGTCCGCTCGAGCGCAACGCGAATCGCATTCATGATCGTCGAAATGCACTCGCCCAGTGCCTCGCGGATCTCACTGTCGTCGATGGTGATCGTCTTCGGCACGCCCTCGATCAGGTTGCGGCCCTTGATTTCCATCGTCAGCGGCTTTTCTAGAGGATAAGCAGAGCCGATCTCCTGCTTGATCTGCTCAGCGGTGCGCTCGCCGATCAAAAGATTGTATTTGCGCTTGAGGTAGTTCATCACCGCCTCATCCATCTGGTTGCCGGCCATGCGCACCGAGCGTGAATAAACAATCCCGGCCAGTGAAATCACCGCGATGTCCGTCGTCCCGCCGCCAATGTCGACGACCATGTTGCCGGATGGTTCGGTGATGGGCAGACCGGCGCCAATCGCCGCCACCATCGCCTGCTCGACCAGAAATACCTCGCTTGCCTTGGCGCGATAGGCCGAATCCTCGACCGCGCGCTTTTCGACCTGCGTAATCTCGGAAGGCACGCCAATCACGATGCGCGGATGCACCAGCATCTTGCGGTTATGCGCCTTTTGAATGAAGTAGTTCAGCATCTTTTCCGTGATCTTGAAATCGGCGATCACGCCGTCTTTCATCGGCTTGATGGCCACGATATTGCCGGGCGTGCGGCCCAGCATCTCCTTGGCTTCCTTGCCCACGGCTTCGACTTCGCCGGTATTTTTGTTAATAGCGACGATCGAGGGCTCATTCACAACGATGCCCTTGCCCCGGGCGTAGACGAGCGTATTAGCAGTACCAAGATCGATGGCCAGATCACTGGAAAACATACTGAACAGCGAGCGCAGACCGTGCGACCGCGAAGAGCGCGATGGATAACCGTTCGATGACATGAAAGAGATGCTTTTCTAGGGACTCAAATTCATTGTAAGGCCATCAAGCATTTGCTGCACCGCAGCGGCGCGTGGATTTCTTAGCATTTTCTAGGAATTCGTAACTTACCTCCACGGCTGTGTTGCATAACACCGCTCTCAAATAATGAGTCGACTCCAAAATCCCTGATATTGTGAGCAAGCAGCAAAGGGAAAGGACCACTCCGAACGGAGTTCCAGAGGCTAAAGCTGACCGCGCCCAGGGGCTTGGGCACCGTCTGCGAAAATAGGTCAGGCGCAGACCACGCCTTTGCTGCAAAGAACGGCCCACGAAGAGACCCACTGTATTCGAACAGGTCCACTAACGTTAACGCCTCACGATGCAGTAATCCCCGCCATACGGTATCCTTTTGAGTTTGGCTTATTCCGCACCCTCGAAAGCAGATTTCATGTCTCACAAGCTCTACAAAAACCTCATCGGCGGCGAATGGGTTGCCGCAAAGACCGGTAAGACCTTCCTCAACATCAATCCCGCGGACAAGAATGACATCGTCGGCGAATTCCAGTCCTCAGGTGCCGAAGACGTAGACGCAGCGGTGAAGGCAGCCGAGGAAGCCTACAAGACCTGGCGTCTCGTCCCCGCGCCCAAGCGCGCCGAGATCCTCTACCGGACCGGACAATTGCTAGAGCAGCGCAAAGAACAGTATGCGCAGGAGATGACCCGAGAAATGGGCAAGGTCATCGCCGAGACGCGCGGCGACGTCCAGGAGGCCATCGACACCGCCTACTACATGGCGGGTGAAGGCCGCCGCCTCTTCGGCCAGACCACGCCCTCGGAGCTACAGAACAAGTTCGCCATGTCTGTGCGCATGCCCGTCGGCGTCTGCGGCATGATCGCGCCCTGGAACTTCCCCATGGCCATCCCCTCGTGGAAGCTCTTCCCTGCGCTCGTCTGCGGCAACACCTGCGTCATCAAGCCGGCGGAAGACACGCCGCTGTCTACTTTCAATCTCGTCCAGACGCTCATCGACGCCGGTCTGCCCAAAGGCGTCGTCAACATCGTCACCGGCTACGGCCCTGACGCCGGGGCGCCCATCGTCTCGCATCCCGGCGTGCGCGCCGTTTCGTTTACCGGATCAAGCGAAGTAGGCCGCATCGTCGGCCAAACCGCCGCCGCCAACTTCAAGCCCTGCTCGCTCGAGATGGGCGGCAAGAACGCCATGATCGTCCTCGACGACGCCAACCTCGACCTCGCCCTCGACGGCGCCGTCTGGGGAGCCTTCGGAACCGCGGGCCAGCGCTGCACCGCGACCAGCCGCATCATCCTGCACAAGAAGATCGCCGCCGAGTTCACGGAAAAGCTCGTAGCCCGCGCTAAAGCCCTGAAAGTAGGCAACGGCCTCGATGAATCGATCGAAATGGGCCCGCAGATCAACGAACAGCAGATCGAAACATCCGAAAAATATTCGAAGATCGCGCAGGAAGAAGGCGCTAAGCTGCTCTGCGGCGGCAAACGTCTTACCGAAGGCCCCTACGCCAATGGGACATTCTTCGCGCCGACCATATTCGCTGGAGTCAAGCCAAAGATGCGCGTCGCGCAGGAAGAGATCTTTGGCCCGGCCGTCAGCCTGGTTGAATGTGGCAGCTTCGACGAAGCTCTCGATATCGCAAACGGCATCCAGTATGGCCTCTCGACCGCACTCTACTCGCGCGACGTGAACCACGCCTTCCGCGCCATGCGCGACCTCGAAGCGGGCATCACTTATATCAATGCACCCACCATCGGCGCAGAAGTCCACCTGCCCTTCGGCGGCGTTAAGCAGACTGGCAACGGCCACCGCGAAGGCGGCACCGGCGCGCTCGATTTCTATACAACCTGGAAATCAGTCTACGTAGACTATTCCGACAAACTGCAGCGCGCACAGATCGACTGAGTAGGTAACTCATCTTTCCAGTCGGTGTTGTTTCGCTCGGACTTGGTATTCTGTACGTGCCAGAGAACTCCGATGGAAGCTATTGAGCAAAAACGCGAACAACTTGCCAACCTTTGCCGTCAATATCACGTGCAAAGGCTGGCATTGTTCGGCTCGGCGCTCCGTGACGATTTCGATTCAGCGCACAGCGATCTTGACTTTCTCGTCGAATTCGAGCCGCTGCCAGCAGGCACATATGCCGATACCTACTTTGGTCTGATGGAAGCCCTGGAGCAACTCTTCCAACGACCGGTGGATCTCGTTGTCGAATTGGCTATCAAAAACCCCTATTTCCGCGAGAGCGTTGAGCGTAGCAAGGCCCTGATCTATGCAGCTTGAGATCAAGAAATATCTGTACGACATACAACAAGCAGCCGAACTGATTCACCAGTTCACAATCGATAAGAAATTCGCGAACAGCATGAACCAATGCTGCGCCTTGCAGTCGAGCGAGCATTTTCAATTATCGGCGAGGCTCTGTCGCAACTCGCAAAGCTGGATGCAGTCCTCGTCGCGCAAATCAGCGAATATCAACGCATCATCGCCTTCCGCAATATCCTTATCCACGCTTATGCGGAGGTGGACGACAGAATTGTGTGGGATGTCATCGAGACGAAGCCGCCTGCCTTGCGCCAGCAGACCGCAGGCCTGCTGCGCAACATAGAAGAGTCTCTGGACTGAACCAGTTCTTGCAGCTTCACCCTTTAGTCGATAGTCACTTCGCCGAAACAGGCTCCTTAACGCGCACAGCCTTCCCCAGCACTCTCTTCTCTACCCATCCACGCACCTTGTCCGTCCTGAACTCCGTCAGGCTCGCAACCCCATAGGCATAGCCAATCGCCAGCAGCAGCGCACCCAACCCATAAAGCAGATGCCGCGCATCAGGCTGCCATCTCGTCTCGCCCGCGATCACTCCAGTCAGCAGAACAAGAAACGGTACATGCACGAGATAAAGCGTGTAGGAAAATCGCGCACCTACGCGCGCAAGATGCACTCCCGCATTCTCGCGAGCCGCGCTCTTTGCTCCAAGCAGCAGCCAGATCAGGACAAACGTGGCTGCCCCCAGAATGTAATCCGACGGCGCTCCCTGCACCACGCGCGTCTTCGCCAGGAAAAACAGCAGCGGGAAATAAAACACCGCCGTCAGCGCCCGAACAAACGTGCTGCTGCGCGGAGGCGGAACGACAGCCAGCACAGTTCCCAGCAGCCAGAGCGGAAACAGCACAAGAATGCTGCGTCCGACAAACCAGGCGCACAACAAAAACAAAAGAGCATGCAGAATCCGCGCGCCGAGACTCGTCCCTTTCCGCAGTGCTAAAAACACACACGGGAAAAGCACGTAATACCAGAATTCATTGGCGAGAGACCATAACGGGCCATTGCTGCCAAAGGTGGACACAAGAATTGTCTGCAGGAAAAACAGATTCCCGAAAAACGTATCTGCATGCAGCGCTGTCGCGACATTCCCCAGCATGTGCGTGCCCGTCTGGCCCGCATATAAAGCTGGAGCCAAATGCAAATGGACGCCGGAAAAATCCAGCAGAGCTCCAAGCACGAGCGCCGGAACAAGAACGATCCAGAGCCGCACCAGTCGATGCGTGACGTAAAGCTTCCAGTTCCATTCCCCGCGCTGCATCAGCCGAAAGACGCTGCCGCTGATCAGGTACCCGCTCAACACAAAAAAGATGACCACCGCCTGATGGCCTGCATCGGTCATGACATACGGCACGGCAAACAGAGCGCGATGCCCGGCAATCTGCCCATAATTGACGTACAGCAGATTACGCCAATGCTCAAGACAAACGAGCAGCGCCGCAATGGCGCGTACAAGGTCGAGCAGCACGGACGCGCTAGTGCTCGTGAACGGAATGCGGGGGGGCGAGTTCATCGGGACTGCTTCTACTTTACAAAGATCGTCGAAGCTTCGCGAATTGTCTTTGAACCACTCACCTTCAACCCATACGGCGCGCAGTGCTGTATTCTTGTTAGTTTGGAATCTTTAAGAATGAGGATGGCTGAAGACATGGCTCAACCTCTGAGGCAATGCCAATGATTATCGGAGTACCCAAGGAAGTCAAAGACCACGAGAGCCGCGTCGGCATCACACCCGCCGGCGTCAAAGCGCTCACCGAAACCGGTCACAAGGTTCTGGTGGAAACACACGCGGGCGAACTCTCCGCTTTTACCGATGACGAATACCAGTCTGCGGGCGCGGAGATCGTCGGCTCGGCTCACAACGTCTGGGGCAACGCCAACATGGTTGTGAAAGTAAAGGAGCCGGTCGAAAAAGAATACGGATTCTTTCGCGAGGGACTTGTTCTCTTCACCTATCTGCATCTGGCGCCCGTACCCGATCTCACCGAACAGCTCCTCACCAAAAAAGTCATTGGTATCGCTTATGAAACCATTCGCGACAAAGCAGGCACACTGCCGCTCTTGACGCCTATGTCTGAAGTCGCAGGCCGCATGTCGGTGCAGGTCGGCGCGTCGTACCTCGAAAAAGAAAAAGGTGGACGCGGCGTGTTGCTCGGCGGCGTGCCTGGCGTGCCTCCGGCAAATGTCTGCATCATCGGTGGCGGCATCGTCGGCACCCACGCAGCGAAGATCGCCGTCGGCATGGGCGCTAAGGTCACGATCGTCGATCTGAATTTGAACCGTCTGCGCGAGCTCGATGACATCTTCAACGGCAAGCTCTTCACGCTCGCATCGAACTCCTACAACGTAACGCGCGCCGTGCAGGAAGCCGATCTCGTCATCGGCGGCGTGCTCATCCCCGGCGCAGCGGCCCCAAAGATCGTCACCAAAGAGATGGTCGCCAAGATGAAGAAGGGCGCGGTCATCGTCGATGTTGCCATCGACCAGGGCGGCTGCATCGAAACCGCGCGGCCCACCACGCACAGCAATCCTGCTTACGAAGTAAACGGAGTGGTTCACTACTGCGTAACGAACATGCCCGCAGCCGTGCCCAACACATCGACGCTCGCACTCACCAACGCAACCTTCCCCTACGTTCTGCGTCTCGCGCAGCGCGGAGCAAAGACAGCCATTCTCGAAGATGACGGCATACGTGACGGTGTCAACACCTACGAAGGCACGCTTACCTGCGAACCGGTAGCTAAATCGCAGAAAAAGAGCTGGAAGCCTGTTCGCGATTTGCTGGCATAACGCATACATGAGAAAAGGCGTGGCTTTCGCCACGCCTTTTTTACGTCCGCACACAACTATCTGCGCAACGGAACAGATTGCTCCAGGCGAAACGTCAACAGTGTCTCCGCCGGAATCACAATCTCCTTGTTGCCGGTAAATGCGGTACCAGCCGTGCCCGCACCGGCACCGGCCAGTCCGCCGATCAGTGCGCCTTTACCACCGCCGGCCAATCCGCCAATGATCGCGCCCAGACCCGCGCCGCCGCCAATGAATCCAGCGGTGCGTTTGCCTTTGCCTTTTTCAACACGCTCCACCGTGCTGGTCGCAATCGGATACGTGCCGCCCTCCGCGCGAATGCTGTCCAGACGAATCGCGAGCTCTGCCTGGCCCTTGAATCGTCCCAGTGATTTAGCATCGACCACCGTGCCCGATGCCGGAGCGCCAGCGCGCACCACCGTCACGCCACCGACCACGATGGGGTCGGCCACCGTAGCGTTGAAGCTCTGTCCCGATTGGCTGATCTTCGATCCGAGCTCCTGTCCAAGCGACACGCGGATATGCGTTCCCGCCGGAATCACCAACGGCGGCGGTGGCGCAGGTGCTGGAGCTGCGGCCTGTGTTGTTGGAGCAGGCGCCGGAGCAACAGGTGCAGGTGCAGGAGCGGCCTGCGGCTGCGTGCTTTGCGCAGTAGAGGCTGTAGGTGGAGGCGGCACACTTTGGTCAGACTGCGGTGTGCTTTGGTCCGCAGCCGGCTGGGCCGTGTTGGCTGCCGAATCGGACTTCTTATTGCACCCTCCCGCGAACAAGATCGCGGTGAGCACGAGCGGGAATGTAAGAGAGCGAATCCGAGTCATAGTCATAGCAACACGTAAGATGAGTAAAAAACTCCTGCGGTTGGCAACCCTCAGCTATGCTGATCCGTATTTCTAAAAAGAGAGCCTATAATCTTTGAATTGGATTGGAACTTAGGTGCCAACAATGAAGCACAAGCGGGCCACGATCGCCGCGCTCGGAATCATCGTGCTTGTATTGCTCTTCGTGCTGGCCTCGCTCAATGCCTTTAAGTTGAATTTTCTTTATCCTCACAGCGTCGCTGCAGTCTTTCTTTTCACCACGCTTTCCGTCGTTGTCTTTCTGCTTTTCCTGCTAATGCTGGTGTTGCTATCGCGCAACATCCTCAAAATTTATGCCGACCGTCGCAGCCGTGTCCTGGGGTCGCGCCTGCGCTCGCGCATGTTGATCGGCGCGCTGCTTCTCTCCTTTGCTCCAGCGGCTTTCATGTTTTTCTTCAGCTTCGGGCTGATGAACCGGTCCATCGATCGCTGGTTTTCGCAACCCGTTTCGGATCTTCGCGAAGATTCAACGCGCATTGCTCTGGAGCTGTCGCACTACGTTGCACAAAATGCGCGCGCAGAAGCAGAGTCGCTCGCTCGTTCTGAAGCCATTGCGCTGAATTACCAGGCAGACAATAAAAATGCCCTGCTCGATGAAATCCGCACCCACCGCATTACCCTGCAGGGCGGCTTCACAATTTTTTATCGCGACGATGCGCCCTTAGTGCAATACCAGTTGCCTTCTGTCTCGGATCCCGTCAAGGTCCGCGCCTGGATGGACAACAACGCCAAACAAACCACGTCGAACGACCCGCTAACGACCGTCATCCGCAAAGCGGCGCAACGAACAGACGAGCCCGTCCTCTCGCTTGGCGACACCGACTATGCGCTTGGCATGGCAAGCACCGCTGGCGGAGGGGTCGTCGTTGTCGGCCTGCCGCTGCCTTCCGGTTTGAGCACAACCGTCTCGGCAATTCGCTTGAGCACCGAGCAGTACTGGGCCGTCTACCGCGAACGCCGGAGCATCCGCAGCACCTATTTGTTATTGTTGCTGCTGCTTACGGCGCTCACCTTCTTCGCCAGCAGCTGGCTTGCATGGTTCTTCTCAAAACAGATCACGCGGCCTCTTGAAAGCCTGGCCGATGCCATGGATGAGATTGCAGCCGGCCACTACGAACAACGCGTCACCGTATCTGCGACAGAAGAGCTGGGCGAGCTTCTGCAGGCCTTCAATCACATGGCCGCCGATCTCGAACAGAGCCGCATGATCGCCGAGCAGTCCACAACGCAGCTCTTTGAAGCGAACTCCACGCTCGAAGAGCGCCGCCGCGAACTCGAAACCATCCTCGAAACCATTCCAGGCGGCGTCGTCACACTCGACGCCACGTTGCAAATCACCCAGGCGAATCAAGCCTTCTCCGATCTCCTGCCGCCCGGCGCGCCGCAATCTCTCAAAGGCCTGGCGCTCACCGAACTTCTGCCGCATGACATCGCCGACGAGCTCACCATTCTCGCCCGCCGCGCCCAGCGCATGGGCGTTGCCGCTACCGAATTCGAGATGCGCAACCCCAAGGGCAAGCTGAATCTTTCCGCCACCATGGCCATGCTGCATCTCGGCCAAAATCGTCGCGGCTCCATTCTCGTTCTTGAGGACGTGACCCAGTTCCTGCAGGCGCAGCGTCAACTTGCCTGGAAGGAAGTCGCGCAGCGCGTCGCGCATGAGATCAAGAACCCGCTCACGCCCATTGCTCTCTCGGCCGAGCGCATCAAGCGTCACCTCGACCGCAACAGCGCGGAATCTCCAACCGTCATCCGCTCCTGCAGCGATGTCATCCTCGGGTCAGTCGAGACCTTGCGCACGCTCGTCGATCAGTTCGCCGTGCTCGCGCAATTCCCCACCGCGCAGCCCAAACCCTCCGATCTGAACACCATCGTCAAGAATGCTTTGCAACTATTTGAAGGACGCCTCGACAACATTCGGGTGGAAGTAAGCCTTTTGCCTGGCCTTCCACGCGTAATGGCCGATGCAGAGGCCTTGAAGCGCGCGCTCACCAACCTCATCGACAACGCAGCAGAGGCCATGCAGGAAAGCCGTCTGCGCTTGCTGAGCATTGAAACCGGGCTGACCGATCATCACGAGATGGCCGAGGTCACAATTTCCGACACCGGGCACGGCCTTACCGATGAGACACGCGAGCGACTCTTCCTTCCCTACTTCTCCACAAAACAGCGCGGCACAGGCCTTGGGCTTTCCATCGCGGCAAAAATTATTCAGGACCATCAGGGAGCGATCCGCACCGAGCCCAACTATCCATCCGGCGCCCGGTTTATCATCGAACTGCCATTCGCCGGCCAGGTAAACGGTCACGCGAACGGCAGCAGCGACGCAATCCCGACTCCAGCAGACAAGGCCGCTCGATGAACCACATCCTGGTAGTGGATGACGAAGCTGATATCCGCAAGCTTCTCGAAGAGATCCTGCGCGAAGAAGAGTACTTGGTCGCCAGCACTGGAACGGCCAACGAAGCGCTCGTGCTCCTGCGCGACGTGAGCTATGACGTCATGCTGCTCGACATCTGGCTCCCGGATCGCGACGGCCTCGATGTACTGAACGAGATCCGCTCGCTCGAAACCGAGAACAAGCCGGAGGTCATCATTATCTCCGGTCACGGCACCATCGAAACAGCCGTGCGCGCCACGAAGCTCGGGGCCTTTGACTTCCTCGAAAAACCGCTCTCGCTCGAACGCACGCTCATCGTCGTCAAAAATGCCATCGAAGCCAAGCGCCTGCGCGACGAGAATCAGGAATTTCAGCGCCAGCTCGCCTTCCACACGCCCATCACCGGCGAGAGCGTACCGGCTAAAGCGCTGCGCCAGCAGATCAAGCTCATGGCGCCAACCAATGGACGCGTGCTCATCTTCGGCGAATCAGGCAGCGGCAAGGAGCTCATCGCGCGCTCCATTCATGCCGAGAGCCAGCGTCGCGAACGTGTCTTCGTCGAGTTGAACTGCGCCGCCATCCCCGAGGACTATATCGAGAGCGAGCTCTTCGGCTACCGCAACAGCGCTCTCCCCGGAGGCCCTCCCGAAAAGCGCGGCACCTTCGAGCGCGCCGACGGCGGCACGCTTTTTCTCGATGAAGTAGGCGACATGAGCCTCAAGACACAGGCAAAAGTGCTGCGCGCGCTCGACGAACAGCGCTTCACTCCCGTCGGCGCCGCGCATGCCATGAGCGTCGATGTGCGCGTCATCGCCGCCACCAACAAGAATCTTGAAGAGGAGATTGCCAAGGGAAACTTCCGCGAAGATCTTTTCTACCGCCTGAACGTGATTCCCTTCTACGTTCCGCCTCTGCGCGATCGAAAAGAAGACATCCACCTGCTCGCGCGCGACTTCCTGCGCGCCTTTGGCCGCGAGTATGGCCGCCCGCGTGTCGAAATTGCGGAAGATGCCATCGAACTTCTCAAGCAATATCACTGGCCCGGCAACGTGCGCGAACTGAAGAACCTCATCGAGCGCATCCTGATTCTCAACCCGCAAACGCCCCGCATTGAACGCAAGCATCTGCCCATGCTCGTGCATCGCGGCAACAGCAAGCGCAGTGAAGACTTCAGCACCCTTCACCAGGCGCGCGAAGCCTACGAGCGCGACTACATCCTCAAGAAAATTGACGAGTGCCACGGCAACATCAGCCGCGCCGCAGAATCACTCGGCTTGGAACGCAGCCACTTGTACAGAAAAATGCGAACGCTGGGAATCAGCGTCCGCGAATAACAGAATTACTTCTCGTCGCCAGGCTTGCCCAGCTCTTCGATCTGCCTGCGCCAGTCCAGGGACTCGACAAACCCGCGCCGCTCGCGCCAGTTCTCCTCAACAATCACATGCAGCTCCAGAAAAACCCGCGTCCCCAGCAGCGATTCAATCTCCTTGCGGGCATTCGTGCCAATACTCTTCAGCTTGCTGCCGCCCTTGCCGATCAGGATCGCCTTCTGCCCATCGCGCTCGCAGTAAATCGCCGCCGCAATCCGCGTCAACGGACGCGTCTCATGCGGCTGCGGCTCTTCGAACCGCTCAATCACTACGGCAGAGGCATACGGAACCTCTTCGCCCGTCTCCTGCAGAATGCGTTCGCGAATCAGCTCCGCCACTAAAAAGCGCTCCGGCTGGTCCGTATATTGGTCCTTGGGAAAATAGCGCTGTCCTTCAGGAAGATACTCCACAAGCTTTTCGACGAGACGATCCAGTCCGTCGCCCTTTCGCGCCGAAATCGGAAACACCTCGGCAAACGGATGCAGCGCGCTCAACTGCGCAATCAACGGAGCCAGTGTTTCTTTGGTGACAAGATCGATCTTGTTGATCAGCAGAAATACGGGGCAATCGAGCTTCTTGATCAGCTGGAAGACAAAGGCATCTTCGCTGCCGCCCGGCTTCTTTTTCTGCTCACCGGCGGCATCTTCTTTCTGTAACCCCGTCTCTGGCAACTCCAGACGGCGGGTCGCATCGACCATCAGCAGCACCACATCGCGGCTTTCGAGCGCGTCGTGCACCTCCTGCATCATGCGCCGGTCGAGCCACGACCCCGGCTTGTGTACGCCCGGCGTGTCGACAAAGACAATCTGCGCCGCCGGATGTTTGCCCTTCTGCGCGGCGACCTCGACCACTCCATGAATGCGCGTGCGTGTCGTCTGCGGCTTGCTCGTTACAATGGCGACCTTCTCGCCGACCAGAGCGTTCAACAGAGTGGACTTGCCGGAATTCGGCCGCCCGAGAATCGATACGAATCCTGATCGCAGCACTTATCTCCCTGCCTGCTTCGCGCCGCCGCTCGTCTCCGCCACCGCTGCATCCAGCATCGAATACAGCTTGCTGAAGTCCGAGACCTGGGTCGCGTTCGTCACGCCATGCTTGTCCGTGACGATCCATACGGTCGGCGTCTGATGCACGCCCAGCCGCATACCCAGCTCGTAGTCGGCCTTCACCGCATCCGCCAGCTTGCCCTGCGGATCGATGACAAACGGCATCGCCGTCCCATGATCCTTGGCAAATTTATCCGTGAAGGTGCGCAGGTCATCCGGAGTTTCAATGCTCATCTGGTTCGCAAACACTGCGTCGCGATACTCATTGCCAAGGTTCGGCGATTTGGTATCGAACCACCGCGCATTCACCGCCGCCTGCGAGCTCCAGTGATGGTATTGAATGGGAAAATCATGCCGTTCCCACGGAATGTGATATTTCGCTGCCGCCTCTTTTAATAGCGGGTTCTCATGGGCGCAGCTCGGACATTCGAGATCGGCAAACTCAATCAGCGCCACCTTCGCTCCCGGCGGCGGTTTCAAGGCGTTTTGACTGCCCGCAGTCTGCCCCTGCGACACAGGAGACAGCAACACTGCGGCGGCTCCAACAAGTGTAAGTAGTGTTCGTAACATAATGACTCACTTAAATTCTATCGTGCGGCCCGCAATACGGCGCTTCCACCCATTTAGACTGAAAGCAATCCTATGCGTTACATCATCGCTCTGCTTGCTATCGCTGGAATTGCCGTTTCAACGCTCGCGCTGCGCATTCACTACTCCATGGACGCCCCGCCCTGCGATATCAACGCGCATTGGGACTGCGGCATCGTCAACCACAGCCGCTATTCCGTCATGCAAGGAGTTCCCGTGGCCGCCATCGGCATGGCCGGCTACGCCATCATCGCGATTCTAGCCCTTGCTCGGCGCTATCGTCTGCTCCTGGCCGCGTCCGTCGCAGGATTGGCTTTCGCTCTCTATCTCACCAGCATTGAAGCGCACATTTTGCAGATCTGGTGCCTCTACTGCGTCATCTCCCAAACCATCATCGCGCTGATCACCCTGCTCTCCATTGCCGCAGCCATCCGCTCGCGAAAGGCTACGCCGTAGCCGCTTCCCCGTGCCTGCGCGAGACGCGCAACCGCTCAATGCGCCGGTCTGTCGATGCCAGCACCTCAAAGCGCAGGCCATCTTCTTCCACCACTTCGCCCGGCATGGGAATCCGCCCGGCCACCTCACTTACCAGCCCTGCGACCGTCGTTGCCTCATACTCCTCCGGCATCTCCCACTGGTCACCGAATAAATCTTCCAGCCGGGCAATTTCCAGATTCCCCGGCACCAGCCACGCTCCGTCTGCATCGCGCTTGGGCGACTCCAGTTCGTCTTCTTCATGCTCATCGGCAATCGAGCCGACAATCTCTTCGAGCAGGTCTTCGATCGTGACTAAGCCAGCCACACCGCCATATTCATCGATCACGATGCGCATGTGCTGCTTCTCGCGCTGCATCTCGCGCAGCAGCTCATTCACTTTCTTGGTCTCCGGAACAAATGCCACGGGCCGCTGAATGCTTGACACCGTGCGCGTCCGGGCCGCTTCGTCGCTCACCCGCAGCAGGTCATGCGCAAATGCGATACCCGTAATGTGATCGAGCGAGCCCTCATACACCGGCACGCGCGATACCGGATGCTTATCGATCAGTTGCAGCAGCTCTTCGAGCGTCGCCGAGCCAGGAATCGCCATCATCTGCGGACGCGGCGTCATCACCTCGCGCACGACCTTGTCTCCGAACTCCACCGCCGACCGCACCAGTTCGCGGTCGCCCTCTTCGATAATCCCCTCTTCTTCGCCAGCTTCGATCAACGCGTCTACAGCCTCTGACGCATCATCTTCCTCTTCGTGCTTCGGCGCTTCGGCCAGCGCCGCAATCGACAGCATAAAGCTGAGAAATATCGTGACCGGCAGCACCAGGTAGAAGAGCAGGCGCAGCAGCCATCGCACGCGCACCACCCACAGTCCACGTGTGCGCGTAAAAAAAATGAAAGGCAGTAGCCGGTTGAAGAGCACAATCACCAGCACCACGCCCAGCACCGCCTGCCCGATTTCAGCGATCGTCGGCCGATCGGTAATCGAGGTGCGGTCAAACAACAGCATGCCGAAGATCAGCGTCAGGCAAGCCAGCGAAAGCTGCGACAGCACCGCCGCCGAAAGCATCAGATGCTCGCGGTTCAGCCCCAGCCTCGGCTCCACGCGCTGTTCCCACGCATCAATATTTTCCTGGAACTCGCGGGAAAGAAATTTCCCCATCTCGGAATAGAGCCGGTCGACATACGACGCCAGCGTGAGCACAATCAGCAGGAAAAAAATCAATATGGCAGCTTCGACATTCATCGTACGCGGTCCCTGGCCTTTACGGCCCCGACCTTCACATCTCCCGTTTTAACGCTTGCAGTTTTTACGCCTGTAGCCGTCGCACGTGCGCTTTTCTTGGCAATAGGGCGCGCGGCCTTCTTTTCTCCGCCGCTCCGCTGAATCAGACCAGCAGGCAGATCAAATTGTTCCCGCAATATTTTTTCCCTTCGCGCCATCCGCCCCTTATCCGTTTCATGGTCATATCCGGCAAGATGCAGCAATCCGTGCAGCAGCAGAATCTTTACCTCTATCTGCAACGTGTGTCCGTGTTCTGCCGCCTGCTTTCGTGCCGTATCGAGCGAAATCGCCAGGTCTCCCGCCTGCTGCGGCGCATCATGCAAGTGCTCTGCATCTACCGGAAACGACAGGACATCCGTAGCTTTGTCTTTCTTGCGGAATTCACGGTTCAGCGTGCGAATGGTCCCATCCGTTGCCAGAAAGGCAGAGACCTCCCCATGCAACCCAATCGCAGTTTTGGCACGGGACACAAAACCGCGCAGCTCGCGCAATTTCAGCGCGGAGCGTACGGATGCATTCGCAGCGTCAGGTTCAATCAGAATCATGCAAAACGAGGAGGGCGAATGGGCCCTCCTCTCATTTGATGGTATCGCAATCGATGCAATTTATTGAGGTTTTGATGGTGCGCGCGTCTGCCCCGTCTCCGACATCGTGAGCGGAAGCTCCTGCTGTGCGCGTCCAAAGTTGTCGTAGGCGCGAATGATGCGTTGCACCAGATGGTGGCGCACCACATCGCCGTCCTCGAAGCGAACAAAGCGAATCCCATCCACGCCTTCGAGGATGTTCGTCGCTTCAATGAGCCCCGACTTGCGCGGATTCGGCAGGTCGATCTGCGTCACGTCACCGGTGATCACAGCCTTGGCGTTGTTGCCCAGCCGCGTCAGAAACATCTTCATCTGCTCGCTGGTCGTGTTCTGCGCCTCGTCCATGATGATGAACGCATCGTTCAGCGTGCGCCCGCGCATAAACGCCAGCGGAGCCACCTCAATCACGTTGCGCTCCAGCATCTTGTCCACGCGCTCCGGCTCCAATAGATCGTAGAGCGCGTCGTACAAGGGACGAAGGTAGGGATCGACTTTTTCCTGCAAACTGCCCGGTAGAAAGCCAAGCCGCTCACCTGCTTCCACCGCCGGACGCACCAGCACAATGCGGCTGACCTTCTTCGCCAGCAGCGCCGCAGCCGCCATCGCAACCGCCAGATACGTCTTGCCCGTACCGGCAGGCCCAATGCCAAAGACCATGTCCGTCTGTTCAATGGCCTCCACATACAACCGCTGGTTCAGCGAGCGCGGCTGGACCATGCGCTTGATGCCCGCCGACCGCTGCTTGCCGCTCTCGACAAGATGGCGTAGCGTCACTGCCGGATCGGCAACCACCAGCTTCAGCATGCCATGAAGCTCACCGTTCTGCAGGTTCACTCCATTACGGCGCAGTTGCTCGTAATCGCTGAAGATGCGTTCCACGCGGGCAAGGCTCTCCTGCGCGCCTTCCACGTGTAAAGCATCCGATTTCAGGTCGATACGCACATGGAGAGAATCCTCCATGAGTCTCAGGTTTTCATCGCGGGTCCCAAACAGGGGCTCAAGATTTGGCGTGATTTCCAGCGCTTTTTTCATCAAGCGGAGAAATGACCTCCCAGGTCGGCTGTGGACACAGTCACCATGTGTACGTTCGTTGTCAGAAGTTGGGGAGCGGGATACAGCGTAGTTGGCACCACATCCATTGGATGCGGCAATCGGAGCTTCGAATTGGCAATTGTCACCAAATCTTTGCTGTAGATGCGCTCAGAGTAGCGCTGCTCCGCTTGCACGTCAATGGAGAATCCGTGAAAAATTCGCAAAGCTATATCGAATTGGTTCCTTTCAAGGTTCAATTGCGAAATCAGGTAGCCCAGCTCCATGCTTAAAAATAAAGTGTTGCCATCCTGAACGGTGAGGGTGCCGACTTGTCATCCTGAGCGGAGCGCCAAAGGCGCGTAGTCGAAGGATCTCTTTCCCTCAGCAGTTGCACAACCAGAGGCCATCTCCGCCCTCCGTTCCGGAAGAGCGGAGATTACTCATTATTTCGCCGCCCCCACCGGCTGCTGCTTCCCGGCCAGATACGCATCCAGCACCGGCAAAAACTTCCCCAGCCACGCCGGATGCGCAGGCCACGCCGGCCCGGTCACCAGGTTGCCGTCGACTACCGCATCGGTCATCGCAACTTCAACATACTTGCCGCCCGCCATTTCCACCTCGGGCGCGCACGCCGGATACGCACTCACCTTTTTGCCCTGGATCACGTCCGCCGCAGCCAGCAACTGCGCCGCATGGCAGATCGCTGCAATCGGCTTATTCTCATCGGCAAAATGACGCACAATGTCCAGCACCTTCTCGTTCAAACGCAGATACTCCGGAGCACGGCCGCCGGGAATCACCAGCCCGTCATAGTCTTCCACCTTTACATCGGCGAAGGTCGCATTCAATGCAAAATTGTGTCCGCGCTTCTCCGAATAGGTCTGGTCGCCTTCAAAGTCATGAATCGCCGTCCGCACCACCTGCCCGGCCTTCTTGTCAGGACAGACCGCATGCACCGTATGCCCCACCATCTGCAGCGCCTGGAACGGCACCATGATCTCGTAATCCTCGACGTAATCCCCCGCCAGCAGCAACAATTTTGCAGTGCTCATCGTCAACTCCTAAAGTGCAAAAATTCTTCACCTCTTTTACGATGGCGAATCAGGGTAAACGATTCCGTCAAATTCCTGTAAAACCTTCTCATCCATCGTCATCCTGACGAGAAGCGCCGAGTCGATGAACCCGCGTTTCTCATCTATTCAAGTGAGAACAAAATAAGGAGTATCCCCATGCCTCAGACTCAAGCCATTACTGCCTCAGCCGCCGGAACCCTCACC
>Ga0207035_1142_pt1 | contig 17244 bp, 15 predicted proteins | sample Alteio_BWMinCont_77_FD_153272 | JGI IMG/M metagenome (GOLD analysis project Ga0207035, IMG submission 153272) | Enriched cells from forest soil in Barre Woods Harvard Forest LTER site, Petersham, Massachusetts, United States -... | ecosystem: Environmental > Terrestrial > Soil > Temperate forest >... | reverse complement strand
AGAAACTTTTTAAATATTTTAAACCGGAGTATGTATTTTTGGGCTCCCTGCGTTCAGGCGGCATCGCGGCCAATCAAAAATTCCCGGCAGAATTTATTTACGAAAATACCCAGTCTCAAAACCTGGTGATTGACGCGGCCCGTCGTTGGAAAGCCAAGAAATTGCTGTATTTTTCCAGCTCCTGCGTTTATCCCAAGGAAGCTAAACAGCCGATCAAGGAAACATCTTTATTCACAGGACCGCTTGAAGAAACCAGCGCAAGTTACGCGCTCGCCAAAATAGCCGGCACCAAAATGTGCCAGGCCTACAAGGCACAATATGGATTCAATGCCATTATTGCCGTGCCCGCCACGCTTTATGGTCCGGGCAGTGATACAGACATCGAATCCGCCCATGTTTTGGGCGCTTTGATAACCAAATTTTTTAAGGCCAAAAACGAAGGCGCCAAAGAAGTCATTGTTTGGGGCAGCGGCAAGCCTCATCGGGAATTCTTGTATGTAGATGATTTTGTCAGCGCTTGTCTTTTTTTGATGGAACATTATGACGGGTTTGACGCCATCAATGTCGGATGTGGCTATGACGTGACGGTCAAGCAGTTGGCCAATATGATTAAAAGTATTAGCGGGTATAATGGTAAAATTAAATTCGATGTTTCCAAACCAGATGGCGCTATGCGCAAGCTACTGGACAGTACAAAACTTCTAAAATTAGGCTGGAAACCGAAGGTTAGTTTGGAAGAAGGTGTTGAGAAAACCTATCAGTGGTACAGCCGTGATGTCGTTGCGAACACTGCGAAGAAATCTCTATAAAAAGAAAGGCCGCGAACAATCGCGGCCTGACTAAACTGGATAATGCTTTTCTCTCGCAAGCCATTAAAGTATATCAGAAGTATTGTTCTTTTCAAGAAATATGAATAACGTCATTCCCGCGAAAGCGGGAATCCAGAATAGATAAGGTCGCTAACGGATAAATTTGTTCTTTTTGCTCCTGGAATCGTTGCTGTGTGTTGGATGGACAGGTATTATGTATTCGGCACGGAATATTTTTGCCGTCTGCTTCGGTTTACAACGATTTTGTTCTAAAGATTCTCTTCATTTGGAACAAAATCGTTGTAAATCCTCGCAGACATTTGGCAAAAAATTCCTTATTGTGCCTCATACATAATACCTGTCCATCCAAACTAATGCTCTATAACAAAATGGCAAAAAGAACAAATTTATCCGTTAGCAACAATAATATTAACTTAATGACTTAATTTAACTCATGCTGTTGATATAAATGTTAAACAAGGTAAGCAATAAAGGAAATTAAATGAATTTAAGAAAATATGAAAAAATAGATATTGTAGATCAAATGCTTGAAACAGCTTTGTCGTTGTTTAATGAAGGGGAAGATTATTTTTCAGTTTTGCAGATTGCTGGAGCATGTGAAGAAATATTAGGGAAATATTTGGAATCAAAGGGAAGAAATACTAGCCTCCAATCTGATGCAGAATTGTTTGTTGCTATCAAAAGAATATTATCTAGATCCGAAACCACAGTTAAAAAAGCAATTATTTTTTTAAACAAGCCTAAGAATTCTATTAAACATTTGAGTGATAATAATGATACGACCGTAATAATGGATCCCAGAGAAGATGCCAAAGCAGTGATTAACAGAGCAATATCAAATTGGTGGAATCTTAATAGAGAGCTAACGCCATTGATGAAAGAATTTAAGAAATCACAAGAACAAAAAGTTACAGGAATGCCTGCCGTTTAATTGAGACTTATGGGATTAATATTACAGCGGGTGGATCGGACTTGATGTTAAGGGGCGGACGGTGACTGCACAATTCAGCGATAAAGTGAAACCACTTTTATAGTCGCTGATAGGGTTGAATTTCGAATCAGGAACACCTTAACATCAAGGCCGAGACAGGACCCGCTGGGGGAAGAGATTGCTTCGTCGTAAAAAGCACTCCTCGCAATGACACGAGGGATAAGAAAGGGAAGATATGAAGATATTAGTGACAGGAGCGGCGGGGTATATTGGGGCGGTTTTGGTGCCGCGGTTGTTGTCTGAGGGGCATGAGGTTGTGGCTTTGGATAATTTTATGTACAATCAATCCTCGCTCTTGGATGTTTGCTACCATGACAAATTGGGCATCGTGCGCGGGGACACGCGGGACAAGAATTTGATGACTAAGCTAATGAAGGGCGCGGATGCTATTTTTCCCCTGGCTTGCTTGACCGGTGCCCCTTTATGTGCCAAAGAACCTGCGGCCGCCCAGGCGATTCTGCTTGATGCGATTAAAATGGTCCTTGAATTGCGCAGTAAAGACCAAAGGATCATTTTTCCAACCACCAACAGCGGCTATGGTATCGGAGAAAAAGGCAAGCATTGCACGGAAGATACACCCCTGCGGCCCATTTCTTTGTACGGCAAATTAAAGGTGGACGCGGAAAAGGCCATTCTTGATGCCGGGGGAGGCATCACCCTGCGCTTGGCCACGGCTTTTGGGATTTCACCGCGCATGCGCCTGGATTTATTGGTCAATGATTTTACCTATCGCGCGGTGTATGATAAATTTGTGATTCTCTTTGAGGCCCATTTTCACCGCAATTATATTCACGTACGGGATATTTCAAAGGCTTTCTTGCACGCTTTGAATAATTTTGATAAAATGAAAAATCAAGCTTATAACGTCGGCTTAAGCGACGCCAACCTGACGAAGCTGGAATTATGCCAAGAGATCAAAAAACTGGTGCCTGATTTTTATTTTGTAGAAGCCACCATCGGTGAAGACCCTGACAAACGCGATTATATTGTCAGCAATGAGAAAATCGAGAAGACGGGTTTCAAGCCGGATGTTTCCCTGCAAAAAGGCCTGCAGGAGTTGATCAAGGGTTATCAAGTCATTAAACGCAATCAATTTGCCAATATTTAAAGGTTATCATGAAACAGCTTGATGTTTTGTTTGTACACGCCAATGCGTCTCATAAGATTTACCAGGATTTGGCCAAGGATTTTTCCGCTATCGAGCCCCCGATTTGGGCGGGCATGCTGGCCAATCATTGCCGCCATCATGGTTTTTCTGTCAATATTTTGGATTGCGAAGCCTTGCATTTGGATGAAGAACGCTCCGCAGAGCAAATAACAGGGAATATCGCGCGTTTGGTCTGTTTTGTGGTCTATGGCCAGCAGCCTTCTGCCAGTTCTCAAAATATGGCCGGGGCTGTCGCGTTGGCGGATGCGGTCAAAAAATTGGCAGGGACAAGTAAAATTCTTTTTGTCGGCGGGCATATCGCTGCTTTGCCGCGGGAAGTCTTGGAAAAACATCCCAGCATAGATTTTGTCTGTCAGAATGAAGGCGTCTACACTATTTCTAATTTATTAAAAACCAATTTAAAAGATGATTTGGAAAAAGTAGATGGCTTAGGTTTTCGCTCTGGCGAGGGCATTGTGTTAAACAAACCCTCGCCCATCGTGGCCAAGGCAGACCTGCCCCGCGAGCTCCCGGGTATTGCCTGGGACCTTCTCCCTATTGAAAATTACCGCACTGCCTTGTGGCATTCGTATCCGAATAATTCCAATCGCCAGCCCTTCGCGGCGTTATACACGTCCTTGGGCTGTCCCATGAAATGTTCTTTTTGCATGATCAATATCATCAACCGCCAGGAAAATGAATTCTCCGACGGTTCGGCGGTGTTCCGATATTGGGAACCGGAGCACATCATCAAAGAATTTGATTATTTCGCCTCCAAGGGCATTACCAACATCAAAATCGCCGACGAGCTTTTTGTGCTCAACGCCAACCATTTCCTTAAACTATGCGAGCTTATCATCCAGCGCGGTCATAAGTTTAATATCTGGTGCTATTCCAGGGTGGACACGGTACGGGACCAATACCTGAGTACGTTAAAAAAAGCCGGGGTCAACTGGCTGGCCTTGGGGATTGAAAGCGGCAACAGCCGGGTGCGCAAAGACGTGACCAAGGGCCGTTTTGAAGACGTGGACATCCGTTCGATCGTTGGCAAGATCCGTGAGCACGGTATTAATGTCATCGGCAATTATATTTTCGGCCTGCCGGAAGATGATTTGGACAGCATGCAGATGACCCTTGATTTGGCCATGGAGATGAACACCGAGGAAGCTAATTTTTATTCGGCCATGGCATATCCTGGCTCTCCTTTGTACGGCATTGCCAAAAAAGAAGGATGGAAACTGCCTTCGTCCTATGCCGGCTTTTCCCAACACTCCTATGAAGGCCAGCCCTTGCCGACCAAATATTTGACCGCCGAGCAGGTCTTGGCTTTCAGGGATGAGGCCTGGATGAAATACCATACCAATCCAAAATTCTTGGAACTTTTAAAACAAAAATTCGGCCAGTCAGCGGTGGATGAAACGATTAAATCGACCAAGATCAAATTAAAACGGAAAATATTGGAGGGAGCCCAAACAGTCCCATGATCATTTCCCGCACCCCTTTTCGCGTGTCTTTTTTTGGCGGAGGCACTGATTATAACGGCTGGTTTCAGGACCACAACGGCGCGGTTTTGGCCACCACCATCGATAAATATTGCTATATCAGCTGCCGCTATCTGCCGCCGTTTTTTGAGCACAAATCGCGCATTATTTATTCCAAGATGGAGCATGTGGTGTCTATTGATACGATTGAACACCCTTCGGTGCGTGAGGTTTTGCGTTTTTTAAATATCCATGAAGGCATTGAGGTCCATCACGACGGAGATTTACCGGCGCGGACGGGTTTGGGGTCGAGCTCTTCTTTTACCGTTGGCTTGCTTAACGGCCTTTATGCCCTCAAAGGGCAGATGGTCACCAAAGAGAAATTGGCGAAAGAAGCCATTCATGTGGAACAAGACATGATCAAGGAAAATGTCGGCTGCCAGGACCAGACCCTTGCCGCTTACGGCGGATTTAATTTGATTGAATTCGGCGGCACCAATCATTTACGCGTGCAACCCCTGCCCATCCCTGCGGCGAAATTGAATCTATTACAGGACCATTTAATGCTTTTTTTTACGGGATTTTCCCGCAACGCTTCGATTGTCGCCAAGTCACAGATTGAAAATATCCCCCAAAAAAAGAAAGAATTGGCCCGTATGCATGAAATGGTGGGTGAGGCGGTGGAAGTTTTAAACGGCAATGATCTGTTGAAATTCGGCCGTCTGCTTGATGAAAGCTGGAAACTCAAACGCACCTTGTCTGACAAAATATCCAGTGCGCATATTGATGATCTATACTCAACGGCGATTGCAGCAGGGGCTGTTGGCGGTAAATTATTAGGCGCCGGCGGAGGCGGCTTTGTCCTGTTTTTCGCGGAGCCGTCCAAGAAAAACAATATACGCTCAAAGCTCAAAGACCTTTTGGAAGTCCCCTTCAAATTCGAAAATTTAGGCAGCCAGATCATTTTCTATCAACCCGACAGCGGTATAATCAAGTAATATGTTTCCAGATGTGGTCATTCTCGCCGGTGGTTTGGGGAAACGCCTTAAATCGGTCACTGGCGATACCCAGAAAGTCTTGGCCAAGATCGGCGATCAGCCCTTTTTGGAAATATTGATCGATTATATCGCCTCACAGGGCGGGAGGCGTTTTATCCTATGCATCGGTCATGGCAGTGGGGCGGTCGAAGCCTATTTTAAGAATAAATACAAAGACCGTGAAATCATTTTTTCTAATGAAGAATCTCCATTGGGCACAGGCGGGGCCATTAAGCAAGGCTCAGCCCTGGTCAAAACCGATACTTTTCTGGCCATGAACGGTGACTGCTTTTGCGTTATTGATTACAAAGGGTTGATCGCATTTCATCAAAAGCACAAAGCTAAAGCAACCTTAGCTGTAACCTTGATGCCTGACACCCGCGATTATGGGACCATTGAAATCGCCTCAAACGGCACCATCAAGGCCTTTAAGGAAAAACAGCAAATGGCTTCTTCAGGATTCATTAATACCGGCACGTATTGTTTTGATAGCGACATATTTTCTTTAGTGAAAATACCATCTAAATTTTCCATCGAATATGATTTTTTTCCGCATCTGGTGGGTAAAGGTTTTTATGCATTTGAAGTAGAAAACCGTTTCGTTGATATCGGCACTCCGGAGCGTTATTCCTGGGCCAAGGAACATTTAAAAAATTTACGCTAGTAATCAAAAAAGGTATGCTTCCCCCCAAGCATAGCAAAACAAGCCACTGTATCCTCCAGGACATGGAGAATCAATGAGCAATAAAGCCGCCTTTTTCATAAAGACAACTGTAGCTTTTGCAAATTTATTCTTCGCAGTTACAGGTTTTATTGCCTGGGCTTTTTCTATTTCTGGTTTGGTAATGACTTTTAACAACCCCCTTTATAAAAGTCTACCATATTTCTTTCCGTTTTTTCTCATTATGTCCTTAATCAATTTGGGCTTTATTATTGGTTTGGAATATTGAATACCAACCAACAGAAGGGGGATGGTATGTCCGAACAATCTGCTTTAACCAAAATCGCCATTTTCAAAGGTAAACAGATCAGAAAAATCATTCATAGTAATGAATGGTGGTTTTCAGTTATTGATGTTGTGGAAGCGCTTACAGAAACAGAAAGACCCAGGAAGTATTGGAGTGATTTAAAGAAAAAGTTGTCTCAAGAAGGGTATGTTCAGTTGTCCGAAAAAATCGGACAACTGAAATTAAGGGCCTCTGATGGGAAGGAATATTTAACAGACTGTGCTAACACAGAAACTTTATTTCGTGTTATTCAAACCATCCCTTCTCCTAAAGCTGAACCATTTAAACGCTGGTTAGCCAAAGTTGGTTATGAGCGCATTCAGGAAATCGAAGACCCTGAACTGGCTATGAAACGCATGCGGGCGATTTATAAAGCTAAGGGATATTCGCAAGAGTGGGTTGAGAAACGTGTGCGTGGCATTGCCATCAGGGAAGAATTGACGGATGAATGGAACAAGCGAGGGATTAAAGACCAGCAAGACTATGCCATTTTAACAGCTGAAATTTCTAAAGCGGCATTTGGAATGACCCCTTCCGAATATAAAAAATATAAGGGATTAGATCGCCAGAATTTACGAGATCATATGACGGATTTAGAATTGATTTTTTCTATGCTTGGGGAAGCATCAACGACAAAAATCGCCCGTAGTCGTGATACCCAGGGATTTGACCCTAATAAGCAGGCGGCCATTGAGGGCGGGAATATAGCAGGTAATGCCAGGAAAGAATTGGAACAAAAAAGTGGTGATTCGGTTGTCAGTCGTAAGAATTATCTCACTAACCCAAAGAATAAAAAGATAAGGAATTCTTAGTTGGGTGATTTTTAGTTGGGATAAGGTAGTTAAAAAAGTCTAACTTTGTTTGGGAGTTTATGATAATCTTACATGCGTGTTTGGATTCCCGCGAGCAACTGCGAGTGTCGGTCAATACGACCTTTCGTGGGAATGACAATAAAGATAATGGCAATGACAATGTTTATGAGTATTTGGGAATGAAAGCGTTTATATAGGAAAGGTTATTGATGCCTGCTTCAGATTTTAACAAAGCAACCGCTGTTGGCGACGGGCGAGAGGCGACCAAGTCCCGCTATAAGGTCCCTTTTGGGACGGTGTCCGTCACCCCCAAAGCCAAAAAGCTCATTGACCAGGCCATTGACCGCGGTTGGCTGACCAAGGGCCAATATGTCAGGGAATTTGAGGAAAAATTCGCGGCCCTTTTCGGCGTCAAGTACGGCATCGCCGTCTCAAGCGGCACGGATGCCGATGCCATTGCCTGCGCCGTGCTCTATGATTTCGGAGCCCAGCGCGGGGATGAAATCATTGTGCCGGCCCTGACCTTTGTTGCCACAGGCAACGCGGTTCTTCAAGCAGGATTCACGCCCGTTTTCGTGGATATAGAGCGCGAGACTTTAAATATTGACCCAAAAAAAATTGAAAGAAGCATAACCCCGCGAACGCGTGCCATTATGCCCGTGCACTTGATGGGCAAGCCCGCGGCCATGGATGAAATCATGGACATCGCTAAAAAACACAAGCTTTATGTCATCGAGGACGCCGCCGAAGCGCATGGGGCCCAGTATAAGGGCAAAAAAGTCGGTGCCATCGGCGATATGGCTTGTTTTTCATTATACGCCGCGCACATTGTGACGACCATCGAAGGCGGTATGCTCATCACTAATAATGAAAAAATGGCTGAGGCCGCCCGCTCCCTGCGCAATCACGGCATTGAGGGGAAATTTCAATTCAAGCGCATTGGTTTCTCCGCCAAGATGAATGAGATCGAGGCCGCGGTGGGCTTGGGCAATATGGAGATATTTCATGATATCTTAGAGAAGCGGCGCTCCAATGTCCGCCATTTGATCAGGGCTTTTGCCAAATTTGGGAAATATTTCTGGTATCTTCAAGAAGAAAAACACGAGATTTTAGGCCCGCACGCGTTTTCGATCATCCTTAAAGAAGGGGTCAATTTCACCAAGGATGAATTCGTGACTTATTTAGAAAAGTTCGGCGTTGATTCACGCAATTTATTTTATTCTATCCCGACACAAACGGAAAGTTACCAGTTCATGGGGCATCAATTAGGCGATTTTCCCCAGGCCGAGTATTGTTCCGACCACGGCACGCATATCGGCTGCCACCAGGGTGTGGAAATAGCCCAAATGGATTATGTGGTCCAAGTGGTTGGAGAATTTTTGAAATCTAAAGGGCATACTATTTGAGTAGCATACGCATAGCGATCAATTGCCGTTCCATTTTGTCACCTCAGCGCACCGGTATCGGCCGCTACACCTATCATCTGTTAGACAATTTAGGGAAAATCGACCATAGCAACGAATATATCCTGCATGCCCCCAAACGATTATTTGATTTTAAACGCCGGGTGCCGGATTTTTTCCGTTATAAGAATTTTAAAAGCCGAATAGACTATTTTCATGGGGGGATTGGAAAAAGCGACATTTACCATCTGCCTTGCCCTGATCTTATCCGCCCTTATTCAGGCAAGTTGATTGTCACCATTCATGATATCATTTATAAAACCTATCCCCAGGCCCACAACCCTCAAACCATTGAATTGACCGAAAAATACATGCAGGCCATCGCGCTAAAGGCAGATAAAATTATTTGTATATCTGAAAATACCCGTCAAGATTTACACGCTTTTTTTAACCTGCCTTTTGAAAAGACCTGTGTGGTCTACAATGGGGTGGACCATGCCCTATTTTATCCTTTGTCCCAGGAAGAACGTCTTAACCCAGAAAGAGAGCTTCACGGGCTTGGCATCAACAAGCCATTTATTTTGTATGTGGGCACGATCGAACCCAGAAAAAACCTTGCCGGTTTGCTTGAAAGTTTTGCGCGGCTTAAATCAAAAAAGGTTTTTGGGGGGCAATTGGTTGTTGCCGGCATGAAGGGATGGATGGTGGAAAATGTCAGCGCCCTTATCAAACAATTGGATATCCAGGCAGACGTAATTTTTACCGGCTATGTCAGCGACGGAAAATTACGCCTGTTATATAACATGGCTGAAGTTTTTGTGTTTCCGTCTTTTTATGAGGGCTTCGGCTTTCCCATCCTGGAGGCTTTTTGCTGTGGGGCCGCGGTCATCTCCTCGCGGAACGCCTCCTGTGTTGAAATCGCCTCTGATGCGGCGCTGTTGATAGACCCTAAGGATACAAAGACGATCGCGCAAGCCATGGAGCAAGTGTTGACGGACAAAACCCTTAAAGAATCGTTACGCCAGGCGGGATTAAAACGCGCGAAAGATTTTTCTTTTTTAACCACGGCACAAAATACGCTGGATGTTTATCAGACAACCTAAAGACATCTTTTTTTTGTTCTTGCTGGCCTTGCTTTTGCTTTGGCAGCCTTCTTACTCGCATCAAGAGCTTAATCTGTTCGAATGGGGGCTTTATCTGCCCGGCATTGACGCCGTGTCCCAGGGCCAAGTGCCTTACAGGGATTTTTTTCATCTGCGCGGGCCTTTTGAGCTTTATGCACCGGCGTTTTTTATGAAAATGTTCGGTTTCAGGGCGGATGTTTTGGCCGCTTATTTTTATTTTGGCACGGTGCTGACGATACTCGTGGCGGTGCTCATTGCGTATGAACTTATCCAACAAAGGGTTTTGCTTTATTCTTTTGTATTGATTATTGTGACCAGGACCTTCCCTCGGGTGGTTTTCACCTGTTGGGGAGGGATGCGTTACGCATGGGGATTATTGGCGGTATGGTGCTTGATTCGATACTGTAAAACCAATCGTCCCGGCTGGCTTATGGCAGCGGGGTGTTTGGCAGCGATCGGCTTGTTGACCAGTATTGAAATTGGCGTTATTGCCCTTGCCGCTTTGATGGTACTCATGGCCCTTGACCGTGAACACCGTCGCAAGTCATGGATATTCCTATCGGGATTCTTGTTGATGGCGTTACCTTATGGCATGTACCTGTTGGGCCAAAATGCCTGGGGAAGCTTTCTGCAGGCCCAGTGGGTCGTTGTGACAAATATGCAAAAGACTTTTTTGCAGCTAGATCGAATACCCAACACCATTCCCATGTTTTTACATGCCATATTTTTTCCATTAGACAAGAGTTTTTATCAAATGACGCCGATGTACTCTTATATGTTTTTTTTCTCTTTATATTTTTGGCGCATGTTTAATAGAAAAATCACGGCCATTGATCAGGCTTCTTTAGTGGTGGCGGTTTATGGCTTGTTGTTGTTTTTAACGGGATTCCGTAATTTATGGGCTTCGGAATATGAGATGTCTTTGCAACCGGAAAAAATTGTTCTATTTTATCTGCTGGGGCAGTTTATAACGTGGGCAGGGCAAAGATTCGCAAGATTTAAATGGATGGGGTTGGTGCTGTTGGCGGCCGTGATCCTATCAACAGCGATATACACGACCGGCCGATTTAAAACAAGATTTTATAAATTTTCCTGGGTTTGTGAGTTGCTGCAAGGAAAGGATGAGGCGAAAAGGGAAATAATCAACGGATCACCTGTCAGGCCTATTGATTTGCCGCGCCTCAAGCACATGACGGTTCCTGTATGGCAGGCCACGGATTTAGAAGAATTAAATCGTTTCGTCAATGAGCATGTGGCGGCGCATGAAACGGTGTGGGTGTATCCGGAACTTGGCTGTCTACATTTTCTACTCGACAGGCCTTGGGTAGGACGTTTCCCCATGGTCAACTTGTGCTGGATGGATGAGGGCTGGTTTACTGATTATGAGGCAACGCTTCTGCAGCATCCTCCCAGGTATGCCATTGTAAGCAAGATGAAGGAATTTTATTTCAACCCAAATTTTTTTAAAGTACGCGCCAACCGCGTTAAGCATGAACGCATGATGCAATTTCTGAATAATCATTATGTGATTGAAACCCAAACACCGAGTTATTTGGTGTACCGGCGAATACGTTAAGATATGAAAATCAGCGGTTTTACCATAGCCCGCAACGCGGTCAAATTTAATTATCCCCTGCTTGCTTCCATTCGCTCGATCCTGCCCATTTGTGATGAATTCATCGTCAATGTGGGGGATAGTGAAGACGGCACGCTGGAATTGGTCCGCTCGATCAATAGCCCCAAGATCCGTATTATTCAAAATCAGTGGGACATGGGCCAGGGGTCCCAGGTATTGTCCCAGCAGACTAATTTGGCCTTGAAAGAATGTAAAGGCGACTGGGCTTTTTATCTGCAAAATGATGAGGTCATCCATGAAGCGGATTTAAATAAATTAAAATTTTGGATGCATTTTTATTTGAATCAAAAAGACGTGGATGCTCTGCGTTTTTGGTGGTTTCATTTTTATGGCTCTTTCTGGCGCTATCGCATTGATTTTGGCTGGTATCAAAAGCAGGACAGGATCATCCGAAATAATAAACAAATCGAATCCTTTGGCGATGCTTTTGGCTTTAGGCGTATTGACGGCAAACCTTTGAGGACGCGCCTGACTTTTTGTTACCTTTATCATTATGGCTGGGTCAATTCCAATGAAGCGATAAAGAAGCGTTATGATAATGCTTCAGCCATAGGGTACATGGATAAGAATAAAAATAATTCCTTTACGCAAGGTTTTGGGGACTTAAACCGTTTCCCGTCGTATTTGGGCACTCATCCGGCAGTCATGAAGGAATCAGTGCTTGGGCATCCTCTAAGCCGCCATGATTTCGATATGATCCGGCACAAATCATGGTGGAACCCAGCCTTCTGGCTTCGCCTGCGTTATAAAACCGGGCGGAGGGTCAAGGAGAGAATCATTTGATGGATTTCAAAAAAATTCTGATCATTAATCCCTACGGCATTGGGGATGTTTTATTTACCACTCCCGTTGTCAGCAATCTGCGCTTGGCCTTTCCAGGGGCCCATATTGCGTATTTGGCCAATGCTCGCACCGCGGATGTTCTGAAATATAATCCTGATGTGGCCCAGGTTTTTATTTATGAACGCGATGAATTTGTGGGAAGCATCCAAAAATACCTCGAGCTTTTCAATAGCATCAAACGACAAGGTTTTGATGTGGTTTTTGATTTTTCGCTTAATAGCAGCTTTGGATTTTTATCGGCTGCCTGCGGCATCAAAAAACGGGTGGGATTCGACTATCGAAAGCGGGGAGGATTTTTAACTGATCGTATCCCTTTGCTTGGCTTTGAGGAGAAACACATTATTGAATATTATTTAGACCTGCTGCGTTTGATTGGGATTCCGGTTAAGATCAAACAAATGAGAATTGATGTCCCCTCCCAAGAAATCCAATGGGCAAACGAATGGATCAAGGGGCATGAGATCGATCCTGCCAAGCCTATGATAGCGGTCTTACCCGGTGGCGGGGCCAGTTGGGGCAAAGCTGCCAAGAATAAACGTTGGTCAGCTTCTCATTTTGCCCAATTAATAGATAAAATCGTTGAAAATTACGACGCTGCCATTATACTGTTGGGAGATTCAAAGGAAGAGGAGTTGTGCCGCGAAGTTGTTAGACAGGCGCATTCCTTGGTACATTTTGGCGTTGGAGAAACTTCTCTATTAGGGTTGGCTGCTTTGCTTAAGCTAGCCCATGGTGCCATTGTCAATGACGGAGGCCCCTTGCATGTGGCGCAAGCTATGGGGGTCAGGACAGTTTCCATCTTTGGCCCGGTAGACCCGCAGGTGTACGGTCCCTATCCCATGGCCAATCATACCGTGGTGCAAAAAGGCCTGCCTTGCCAGCCGTGTTACCGGCGTTTTCGCATGGCCCAGTGCGGGCACATCAGTTGTTTAGGCGGATTATCTGTTGAAGAAGTTTATAGAAAGGTCAAAGACATTTTATGAGCGTTCCTTTTATTGATTTTAAAGAACAAAATCGCCTGATTCAAACTGAGGTGGACACGGGTTTTAAAAAAGTATTTGAAAAAGGGGACTACATTTTAGGCGAACAAGCCCAGATTTTTGAAGGGGCTTTTTCCAAATACTGCGAAGTCCAATATGGGGTAGGTGTTAATTCAGGCACCGACGCGCTGCACCTGGCCCTAATGGCGTTGGATATCCAGGAAGGCGATGAGGTGATTGTCCCGACACACACCTTTATTGCCACGGCCCTGTGCGTTTCTTTTTGCCGCGCCACGCCGGTCTTTGTGGATGTTGAGCCGGACACCTATAACATCGACCCTAAATCTTTCCAGGCAGCGATCACCAAGAAAACCAAGGCCGTTATCCCGGTGCATATCTATGGCCAGCCGGCTGATATGGATGAAATTACAGCGATTGCCCGCCAACACGGCATCAAGGTCGTCGAGGATGCGGCCCAGGCGCATGGGGCCCGTTATAAGGGCAAACGTGTCGGATCCATCGGCGATGTGGCTTGTTTTTCTTTTTATCCCACCAAGAGTTTGGGTGCCTGCGGGGACGCGGGGATGATCGTGACCAATGACAAGGGCATTTACGAGAAGGCCCTGATGCTGCGCGATTACGGCCGCCGGGGGCGTTATGAACATAAGATCAAAGGGACCAATTCGCGTTTAGACACGCTCCAGGCCGTGGTGCTTAATGCCAAATTAAAACATTTGGATCTCTGGAATGACATGCGCGCCAAGAATGCCGCCGCTTACGACAAGCTGCTCACACCTCTTAAAAAGGTGGCCATTCCCATAATCAAACAAGACCGCACGCACGTGTTTCAAACCTATGCCGTCCTTGTGCCCCATCGCGACAAAGTCGTTGAGGCCATGAAAGCCCAGGGTGTCGGCGTGCTCATTCATTACCCCATAGGCCTGCACCTTCAAGAGGCTTACGCGGAATTAGGCTATAAAAAAGGAGATTTTCCCACTGCTGAGAAAGTGGCCGATGAGGTGATGAGCTTGCCGATGTTTCCGCATATGACCAAGGAGCAAATCGAGGCGGTGGTAGCGGCCCTGGAAAAGTCTTTGTGAATAAATCCTTGATCATCTGCGATAGATTGATGTATGGGGCCTTGCTTGGGATGATATTTTTTCTGCCGTTTTCGTTTGCGCTGATTGAAATTTGCCAGGTGACTATGATATCAGCTTGGGCATTAAAGTGCTTTTTACTGGGCAAAGCACCCCAGCGCCCTGAATCTTGTCCCCGAGGGTTTAATTTTTTTTCCAGCAATATGGGCTGGGCATTGATGGCCATAGCTTTGTTGATCGTCTTGACAATACCGTTTAGCCATTTTCCCTCTTTAAGTTTAAAGAAGTTTTTTACACGGTTTTTACAGCAAATTTTATTGATGTATTTGGTCACGGTCATTGTGCAAACTCCCAAGCGTTTATACGGTGTTTTGTCTGTGTTGCTCTTCACACTTTTTCTTGTCAGCGTTGATGTCATCATCCAGTTCACCTGGGGCAAAAGCATTGCTCATCATACTCCTTTGATTTATGGAAGGGTGACAGGCCCGATGAACCATCCCAATGATCTGGGGACCATGTTGGTGACGGTTCTACCCGTGGTGATGGTTTCAATCATCACCTTCCGAAGGTGGTTGCCGTTACAGACGGCGATTTTGATATTGTTTTTACTGTTGGTCAATGCCCTTGGGCTTACCGCTTCCCGAGGGGCATGGATTGCTTTCGCGGTGAGCATGATAGTTTTAGTGTTTACTTTAAAGCGCCCTAAGGTAATTTTGCTGGTGGCCTTGTTGCTGCTCGCGTTTGGGGGGGTATATGGCAGGTATTCCTTGAGCTCGCGTGAAGATTTGCTTGGTTTTTCAGAAAGGCAAGCACATGTGATTAAACCAAACTCAGCTTGGGAATTATTTTTTGGCCCAACCGGCCGTGAAACTTACTGGCAGACAGCGGGGGATGTCATTAAACATAATCCGTGGTTTGGGTGCGGTTATAATGCCTATGTTCAAACGCTCAAAGACCTGCGGGTCGGCCATGAAGAATACCCGCACAACAGTTTATTGCATATTACGGCAGAGTTAGGGTTGATGGGTTTGATCTTGTGGGGATGGTTTTTTACGGCTTTATGTTTGCAGATTAAAAATGCCTTGCGCGCGGTTTCCCGTGATGGCGATTTATTCTTACTCGGATGCGGTATATCAGCAGGGATTTTAGCATGGTTTATCCACAGTCTGATGGATACAGCCTGGGCCTCTTTGCAATTGGGAGTTTTGTGGTGGTTATTCATAGGGATATTATTGAGCCTTGGGCCCCTGGAAGATTCGGTCAGGAGAAAATTACAGTGACCTTACGTTTAAGTGTCGTTATCATCGCCAAAAATGAGCAGGCCCGGATCAAGGACTGCCTTGAAAGCGTCCATGGCTGGGCAGATGAAATAGTGGTGTTGGATGATGAAAGCACCGACGATACACGTGCCATTGCCTTGAAATACACGGACACCATATTGACAAGGCATATGGACCTGGAAGGCAGGCACCGCAATTTCGGGGCCTCCAAAGCCAAAAATGACTGGATCCTGATTTTGGATTGTGATGAGCGCATGACAGACGGCCTTAAAAATGAGATCGCCTCGGCCATTAATGAAGGAGACCCTAAAATCGCGGCTTATTGGGCGCCGCAGATCAATTATTTGGGCGATGTGCCATTGAATCACGGCGGTTGGTCAAGTCCGCATATACGGTTATATAATAAAAAATATGTGAAATGGTCTGAGGCGCCTTATGATGTGATTCATCCGGGCCTCAAATTTTCTGAAGGTTACAAGGGCGGAAACTTAAAGGCCAAGACCGTTCATTACAGTTTCCGCAACGTGGAGGACTTTATCGCAAAGATCAACCGTTACTCGACGCTGGAGGCGACCAAATGGTATTTGGACGGGCGCAAGATGTCTTTGGGCAAGGCCATTTGGCGGACAGTGGACAGGTTTTGGCGGCGTTTTATCAGTAAAAAAGGATATAAAGACGGTTATTATGGTTTTGTGGCGGCGGTTTTAAGCGGGTTTCATGAATTAGCCGCCTATAGCAAATATAGGGAAATTAAAGAAAAGGGTTATTATATTAAGTAATGCCCCAATTATATCACCATGTTCTTTATCAGAATTTTTTCAGCCTGCCCTCGACGATAATCAAGACAGTGGGGCGTAATTGCAGGGGAGAGAAATTTGAACCTGAGGTCAAGGCATTGCCCATGCTTATTCGCCCGGGCGCTTACTGTTTTGATGTGGGCGGGGCGTATGGCCGTTATGCTTTTCCACTTTCTCGTTTGGTGGGTCCTCTTGGCAGAATATATAGTTTTGAGCCGGGAAGTTACAGTTACAAAGTGATTGCGTTTGTGAAATTTTTTTTTGGCCTTAAGAATGTGGTCTTAGTTAATAAGGCAGTTTCAAACGAGCCAGGGCCAATAGAGTTATGTTTGCCGCCCAAGAAATCAGGAAAACTGGGGGCTTCCTTGGCGTATATTCATCCAGGGAAAAAAGAAGACAGCTTTTGTGAAACAGTCGACAGGGTGACCTTGGATGATTTTGCACGAGGTGTGGACCTATCGAGGTTGGATTTGATTAAATGCGACACCGAAGGCTCGGAGTTATTGGTATTTCAGGGCGCCCGGGGCATCATCGAACGCTTTAAACCCATTGTGCTGACGGAGATCGACGCTAATAATCTGGCGCGTTATCGGCAAAAGCCCTCCGATATAGTGGATTTTTTTCGCCGGTGGAATTATCGGCTTGTGGTTTGGGAGTCGGGGACCTTTAGGCCTGTCGCAGGGGCAGAAAAACCCGGAAACTATTTTTTTATTCCCCAACACATTGTTATCTAACTATGAAAGTCATATTTCTCGACAGAGACGGTGTCATCAACAAAT
>Ga0207035_1141_pt1 | contig 17299 bp, 13 predicted proteins | sample Alteio_BWMinCont_77_FD_153272 | JGI IMG/M metagenome (GOLD analysis project Ga0207035, IMG submission 153272) | Enriched cells from forest soil in Barre Woods Harvard Forest LTER site, Petersham, Massachusetts, United States -... | ecosystem: Environmental > Terrestrial > Soil > Temperate forest >... | reverse complement strand
TAACTTTTCTGTTAAATCGTGGTGTCTTATCAAGACCTTTCATAGGCTTATCACGTTCATCAACCAATACTTTGTATAAAGTATCAAGAGCTGTCTGAGCATGCGCCTTCCCTCCACCTACATAGATTACAATCGTCGGCGATAACGGTCGATGTTTACGCTGAGAATGTTCTGGCTCATCAAGAAGATATTTAACTTGTGCTATAGAATTAGAAAACGTTTTATTATTAAGTACAGCCTCAACAAGCGAATAAATAACTAATGGAATATCGTTTTTAAATGGCATCACATGTATTTTATATAACTTAGTTGCATCGTCAACTCTGCCGAATAGCCAACTTTTGTCGTTATAAAGCTTCTGCAAAGCGGTGATACCTTCTTTTGCTGCAGTATAGAGCCCATTAGTATCTACATCAACAGACGATATTCTTTGTCCAAAAGGTTTCACTGTTACCCCTGTCCCCAATTGGGCGCCATTGAGTAGTAAGTACACCGTCCTGCCTGTCAGATCTCCGACCTCTAGTTCTACTTTAAAATGCTTAGCAATACCTTGTATACATTTAGAAACTTTCTTTTTCCACTTTTTGCCCTCATCATTATCGGTAAATTCTCGCGTTTGAGATTCAGGAAATCCTTCAAGTTTTTTGTATAAAGTTTCTAAAAATTCATCTTTTTGAGGAGCTACGGGAAGAGGAAGCTCAGCAGGAATAATTTTTGAAAGCAATAACAATTGGTCATTCAGTTCATGAAAATTGATCGCAATGCAATGGAAAGAAGCTGCAAGTAATACAAAAAACATTATACATTTACACATCATATTTTCCTCACCAATATACGCGAATCGAACGTATGTGAGAAGATAGCATATTGGATAAAAACAGATCAATAGGCTACAAATTTTGTAAAAACAATGCGATTATCTGATGAATGAGATTTCTTTGAGCCTACTCTCCAAATGAGATAGCCGAGTAGCAAACCTACTGTCCACACAGAACTTCAGAGCTGCTGAGCGCTTACGTAACAACTCTAAGGCCGTTTGCTGAAGTGATAAATATCCTTGCCAAGTCTCTCCATATAGTCGCTCTTGCTTCATAAACCTACACACATGGAAATCTATCAAATTAATCAAGTTATGTATTGTAATCTCAAATTTGCTTTTGATACTAACTTCATCACACTGACTGTCTTCAAGAGCCGTGACAAGATTTCCCAATTCTTTAATTTGCGTTTCTACACTAACTCTTGCATCCTTCATTCGATGAGTTAAGTATATTTGAGGCTGAGTAAGAGGTAAATTTTCGCCCCAGCCGGTTTTTATTAAATCAACATAGCTGCTCTCCGATTTGCTGTCCTCTTCACCTTCTTGTGTTTTTTCCGTAAAGATTCTCACCGTTTTGGGGTTAGGACTCCCAAGCAATTCCTCGCATTCTCGATTAAGTTGTACAAAGCTTACATTATTAGGAAGCTGAAAACTACCTCTACTGCCACTTCTTTGTTTAGATTTTGTATTCACTCTACTTGGCGGGCTAAAAGGAGTCATTTTTATACTCTCTTCCTCAAGCCCTGCTACGCTGGATCCTTGCCTAGAACCAATGGTCGTGCTGTCAGGTGGCTTAGAATCGCTGGACCTACGCTTGGATTTCTTTACCTTTTTTGCTTTCCTACAAGACCGATGATAATAATTAGAAATTCCAATACCGATAGCTATTCCCGCTGCTATGCCCAAGCCCACCTTTTGATTTGGCGTGAAAGACGGGGAAGGAAATGCTACCACAAGATCATTGATAAGGGCCAATAACCATAAACAAAATATAATCATTTTCTTCATGTTTTTGCCCGCACTGAAAATATTTTAACAACTCATCTGTTCTGATTTGCTTGTCCAACTGGTATACCAAATCCTAAACAAGAAAAAGCTCTAGGATCAACAGGAGCTCCTGGTCCACCCGCTTGTGGATCCAAAAAAGGAGGGCGTCTAGTTTCTCCACCAAGTAAGCTGGGCGGTATACCAAACGATGCTGCAGTCAACTCTAATGGAGTCAATGATCTATCGTTCGATTGAATAACTTCTCTTGATGGATTCGGGAGTGAATTCGAAAGATGACGCCTACAATCTTGGGCAATGCGTTCGTCAATTGGACTTCTACGATTCCACCAAGGCCAGCAGCATCTACAAATGGCAAGAAAACACATAGTCATACCCGTTATGCACAAACCCTCTCTTTGATTCACCGTAAAATATTGGTGGGACGCCGCCACAAGATCATTGCCAAACGTTAATAATAATACGCCGCATACAATTATTTTTTTCATATCATTTCCTCCCTGAAAAAATCCTCAAGCCCCTTCATTTTACCAAAAAATTCGAAATAATATAAAATGAACTTTACTGTATCAAAGGATCAACTAACTCATAATTTTCATATTTTCCAGTAATCTCAGGGTAATTCTTATCGAACTAATTTTTTACGCACTATAAACTTAACCGGCACACCAATCAAATCATATTCCTTACGCAATAGATTTTCAAAAAAAGCAAGCTGCGATGAGCCAAACCAAGGGGGTTCATTAACGGCAAAGCCTAATGTAATAGGTGAAGTTGCCAGTTGTTTTACGTCGTATATCAAGAGCTTTTGCTCATTACGTACCAAGGGCTTACGTCTTAACTCTTGAGAAAATAACTGGTAGACATCATCGATGGGCAATTGCTGTCGGTATCGATCACCCACTTTTTTAACAAGAGGCAAAATTTTCCCAATGTTAGCACCGGTAAGACATGAAACATACAAGACCAAAATCTTTTTCATGAGATGGACATATCCTGAAAACGAATCCTCAAGCGCTAATTTATTCTCTGCGGTCATCAGATCAGATTTATTAATGATAATAATGAGCGCTTTGTAACGCTCAGTAAATGCATAAAATGCTAGTTTAAGCTCTTGATCAACTATTGTCCCTTCACTTCCGTCGATCACAAGGAGTACTATGTCTGTTTCATCGAGCGCTTGTAAAGCGCTATGCACCATATTTTTTTCTAAATCCTCACCGATCGCACTCTTCCTTCGCAGGCCTGGTGTATCTGTTAACACAAGATGCTCTTTACTAAATGAGATAGTTTCTGATATAGCCTCACGAGTTGTTCCTGGCTCATCATACACAATTGAACGTTCATACTGCACAAGCGCATTCATTAAGGACGATTTCCCCACGTTAGGCTTACCAAGAAACATAACGCGATACGCAACCTCCTGATTTTTTGATGAGCCTCGCAAAGGAAGTAAAGTTATTATAGTATCAAGCAAATCACCAATGGCTTTGCCATGTTCTGCTGATATACTCACTACCGCATCAGCACCACAGGCCTGAAATTCATGCGCATATTCTGCAGACTGTTGTACATCACTTTTATTGATAACAAGCAGTATCCTTTTGTGAAGCCCATGTAATCGCGTAATAATTGCTCGATCCTCTGGCAGCAATCCGATGGATCCATCTACCACAAGAAGGACAAGATCTGACTTTTCTACTGCTTCATAGGCTTTTTCATGAACTTTTTTTTGCAAATTACTTACCCTTTTGTGCTGTAAGGAAAGCCCCCCAGTATCTACAAGTTCAAAATTGCGGTTCTGCCAACTAACCTCATCACGTACAACATCTCGTGTGGTCCCGGGGTAATCAAACACTAGGCTTTTTACAGTTGATGAAAGTCGGTTAAATAATGTAGATTTTCCTACATTCATACGACCTACAAGTACTACTAACGGCATATTCTTCATAATTTTCCCTTTTCAGGCTCTTGTGTTAATGTACCTGGAAATAACGCCAACATTTTTTTAGTCATATCATCATGTACAATCGTAGGAGTACGGGAAGGTGACTGCTGCGGACTGGTAAAATTTTTTGGAATAGTAACCGTTTTAGGTTGAGCCGCTCCTTGAGCATTATCATTCATATGTGCCATTACACGATCCCACAAAGCTTCCCCTGAAAAATTTTGATCTTCTGTCTGCTTTTTTTGCTGAATTGGCGGCGCAACTACCTGTTTTGCTTTTGCAAGCAACCCACTATTGCTTGACGTGCTACTTATTTTTTCTCCACTCGAGACTGTTTCATGGGCCACTGTTTTATCATCATGCTTTTGACATAACTGCATAAGCAACAGCTCCCATAAAACTCGTGGACTTCCGGACTTAAGAATGCTTTGCTCTTTAGATTGAATAGCATCCCACATGGCGAGAACCCGGTTCTGTGAATAGTAAACCAATAAAGACCGTACGCGATCCTCATAAGGCACAATTTCAGGAACCACAACTCCATGATGGAGAAATACCATCGCACGTAATAATTCATACAGCATACGTAACATGGTTGCTATATCAGAAGAAACTAAAGGCGCACTGCGAATCACCTGCAATAACTGGGCAACATCCTGCTGGCCAAGCGCTTCAACTATGTCTATTGCTTCAGAAATAGTAATCATACCTATCAACGATGCCACTTCAGCACCATGCACACGCCCATAGGCTATTACCGTGCGTTCAAGCATATTTATAGCGTCACGCAACGATCCTTCTGCAGAACGAGCAAGCAATAACAAACCTTCTTGATCGTAATTAAAACCTTCTTTTGTACAAATGCGAGTCAATTGTATAACAATTTGCTCACAGGTGAGCGGCTTTAAAAAAAGCTGAAAGCAGCGCGAACGGACGGTATCAATAATTTTATGGGGATCCGTTGTTGCTAACAAAAATATAACTGAATCCAATGGCTCTTCAAGCGTCTTCAAAAGGGCATTAGCAGCTGCACGACTTAACATATGGACTTCATCAATAAGGTATATTTTTTTATACCCCATTTGAGGATATAAAGCCGTTGCTTCAATTAAAGCACGTACATTATCAACCCCCGTATGAGAAGCAGCGTCTATCTCACTAAAATCGGTATGATCACCTTTATGCATAGCAACGCAAGATACGCAAGACTTACAAGGAATTATAACCTCATGGGGACGTTGCGAAAACTCATGTCGCCTCTCACAATTAATAGCTGCTGAAAAAATACGTGCCAAGGTTGTTTTACCACACCCACGCTGTCCAATAAAAAGATACACAGGAAAAAGCGAATCGCGATACAACGAATTTCTTAATATACTAATGACAAGTTCTTGACCAATAGCATCTTCAAATCCCTGTGGCCTCCAAGTACGTGCAAATTGTGCCATACGATGTACCTAATCACATTAACGCAACAAAAACTATAGCTTTGCACTTTACCCTAACAAAACTACCAAAGGAAACTACAAAAATCTGAGTAAAGGCGAGAGCCATCCACAAAAGTATCCATATGTGAGCTGCTACCTTTCAGTCCTGACTCGGTTCATATACTACTTATCGGATGGCATCCCATGTCCAAACGTCGGGCTCGTGATGAATATTCAAACACACCACCCATTTAAGCCTAAGTTTAAAGAATATTCCACCTTATGGCAACCAAGCCTTTCAATTAACACTCGTTTTAAGGCATCAACTGATCCACCTACAGGGCAAAATATAGTCCAATATTTGCTTATACCGTATAAAGGATGCATACAAGGAACCTCAACAATAATCTGTTGTGCTTCTGTAGTCATAGTATAATCCTGTCTATATTTTTCTACAGACTCACCGATATGACCTAAAGCATAGAATAAAACACCATAAGTCACCATTGTATAAAGCGCTAGACGTGCCCGCCAAGAAAGATCTGCACAGCTCCCGATCAACTCATCAACGAGCGCGCCAACGCTTGCACCGCATGTACCAGCTACTAGCAAACGTGAAAGCATACCGGCTCCTGCGCGCAAGTGCTTACTAGCAGTGCTCACGTTTGGTGAAAAAAGGAATTTTTGCAATAAGGATGGATTTCTTTTTTCACAACGCCCTGCTACCGCAACTCCCCTGGTATCAGTTTCCACATCATAAAGAAATAAAACTTTACGTTCCAGGCATTGCGATAAAAAACGGTCAGTTTCTTTAGTATCCTTGCATCCTATTGCCTCAAACAAGCCAATTGTATCAACGCGTGGCAAAGCCTTACGAGCGGGTTGTATGCCACAACTTATCAACAAAACCAATCCCAAAACTGCTATCATGTTGTTCCCCATCGATTTAAAAACACAAAAAATCAGCTACAATTTTGACGTCTCGAAGTTCACATCGAATAAAATGAGCACAACAAAAATACTTAATCTAGGGGAAATTTTAACAATCTTTTGATACAACATCAACTCAATTTTAATTCATTGGCGCGATCCATGAACCTTCACGCGCTTCTCTCGCGCGCACTTCTCCTGCAATAATCACTGTTCGCAACCATTGAGCTCGAGAATTCATCAATCCTTCACGATCATCGGGAAATGAAAATAATATTGAATTCCCTTCTATAAGGTCCCTTTTCATAATCGCATACGTTGCAGGGGACAATTCTTCACCCATATTTTCTATAAGATACGAGAATCGATACAACAACGACCATAAACAATGATTAAGAGTTGGACTATCAGGGATGAGGTTTGCGGTGTGAAGATCGTAAAGAACTTCAGCTAGATCGTTAACAGAACGCCATACATCTTCTTGGTCAGCAGGAGACCAAATTAATTTATCTAGCATACTCCCAACCATGCTTATGCATAGTGTACGCAAACGATACACTTCAGAACTATCAGCAATAGCCAATATATCGACCACAACATCATGAATAAATGATTGTGGATTATGCTTAAGATCACGGAATCCAGTAAGAAGTGCTTTATAAAGAGCCTTTTCAGCCTCTATGCACCGCATGTCTAATGCCGTCCTCACAAGCGGTGCAATATCATCATGGAGGGTACATAATACTCGATACACATCATAAGGGTTAAGCCAGGTAGCTTCTTTCATGCGAACATGAAATAAATCCATTATACGCAATGTAAACGCGAGGGGATCCTTTGTTTGGCAGCTAAATCTAAGAAAATCGACGAGCGGTCCGCACGAATAACTCCCAAACCCATGCATATTAAAAACTTCGGAAAAGAATGTGCTCACACCAGTTCTATGCATCTCTACAGGACGCATCCACACCTGTCTTCTATACTCATCAAGAGACACACCACTATAGGCATATGGCGCTGCCATCAAGACCATTATAATACTTGTTACCATTGGCCGGATAGGCCCATACCCTATAACTTTATTGTCTTTTATGTCGCTTATGCTTCGGCACATACTTACCTTCCTTAATAGTAAAACCAACTCTCTCTTCAAAAGTGTACTAAATGAATAGAATAAAATCATTATAGCCAAAATAAGTAACCCATTATCTTGTGTGTAGAGGTTGCAAGTTGTTATGGTTACAGATATGGTTGCACCATAACTATAGGGAAATAGGGGGCGTTTATGTCAATATATTCTTGCAATCAATCATATAATATCTACACACTAATTTGTATTTTTGCGCACTGCATAGCCAGCACTCTCTATGCAAAAGATAATATCGCGGTAGAAAATTTAACGTCGCAGCAGCTTTACGTTGCTACCTATGGGCTATCATCAGGCAAGCGCACAGACAATGGTGTGCGTATGGTGCCACCAGGAGGATCCACAACAATACCACAGCCTTCTTCCTCATTCTTTCCAACAACAAATTTTGTCGTTTCAGCCGCCAAAAGCGCAGAAAAGCTTGGCGACCAACTTGTCGCCAAACCATATGAATACTCTGTTATAAGTTCAGGCCTAAGTAAGAGTACAAAAAAAATAATACTACAAAAATTGGGAACTGGTATTGGTGCAACCGCTGACAATGGAAACAATAACATAACTATCGTAAATGAGTCTGACAACAAAATACATCTGGCTCTCTATTATGATGATCACACTACAGCGTATCGGTGGGGGAATGTATACCCCATTGAACCCCAAGAAGAGCTTTCTCTGTTACGACCTGAGCGTAAATGCTTTAAAAAAACATTAGATACATGCACTAAATATTACGATAGAAATGTATATCTAGCCAGCAACATCGATGAACTTTCGGCTACTTTGACACATAACAAATTACCTTTTATGAACGTTGGAGATGCAAAAGGGAAAAGTTTCTTGGTATACAGCATTGATGATATATTATATGGTGGGCCAAAGCTTCTAGCAAATGCTGAAAAAATTGGTAAAACATCAAAAAAATTACTACAACCCGATGTCAAAAAAATAAAAGAAAAATACAACGCGCTTTCTTATCCAGGAAAAAATGAGACAGCTTATGTACGCGAATCTGAAGCATTGAGCGACAAAGAAACCGCCTTTCGTTTAAAAAGGGCCAATGCACACATTCGCCCCGCTTGCAAAGCAATTTTTAAGAAATTATACAATAAAGATCTTCCCGATGAGGTTCCTACCCCAACTATTGCGTTATGCGTAAGCGGTGGTGGCTGTCGAGCTATGTTCGTTCTTGCCGGACTTCTTGCTGCTGCCGAGCAACTTAACTTCCTTCCCTTCCTCAGTTACATAGCAACGCTATCAGGATCAACATGGGCGCTCGCTTCTTGGCTCTATTATGATAAAAGCGCTCGCGAACATCTCAATTATTTATGCAAACAATTTGAGTCAGGAATTTTGGGCGATTTCAATGTCTTACAAGTCCAAGAGGCCGTACTGCGCAAAGCGGCATACGGGCAGCCTGCATCAATTATTGATATTTACGGAGCATTGCTTGGCGACAAAATTTTTAAATCATATGCACCACATAAAAACCCGAATGAACTGTTCTGGGGAATTCCACTTACTAAGGTAGAATCTGCCGAGGTTCCCTTCCCTCTCTACACCGCAGTCACTCCGCGCCATTTCAGTGACCTTAAACTCTCTGGGGACCCATTTAACTACTACCATTGGCTTACATTCGATCCTTATGAAGTAACGGTTGATAATAAGTCAATTCCAAGTTGGGCATTGGGTAGATTTTTTGCAAACAATACATCTACCGAAAGTATTCCTCCTCTATCAGTAGGATATCTGTTGGGCATGTTCGGGTCTGCAATGTCAATAAATCAGCAGGATACAACCAATATTGTCTTAAAATCGATACAACCTTCTTATGCAGATAAACTCACAGCACTCAGCCTAAAAAGCGACACTCTACGCCTTCTCATGCAACAGCGAGCGTCTCCAGCAAAAGTACCAAATTGGATAGCGGAAGGACTTATGACCATCGTCGATGGCGGCATGAGTCTTATTTTTCCATTCCCACCACTTTTAAAACGTGAACGCACGGTCGATATTATTATAAGCGTTGATGGGTCCGCAGGCATTAAGCTCGCCCCAGGTCTACGAGGATTTAAAGATTACCTCCAGAAGAAAAATATTAAATTTCCAGAGATTGACCTTTCCATGGTTGGAAAAAAGCCATATACCATTATATGGGATGCATCAAATAGTGAAGTTCCTATGCTTATTCATCTTCCACTCATAAATCATCCTACGTACAAAAACAATTGGGATCCTGAAACAAGCCTGTGGTCAAATACCTTTAATTTTATTTATAGTGAAGAAAATGCAAAAAAATTGAGTGGGTTAAGCGAAGTTATGTTTAATGAAGCGCATAGTGCAATTGAGAACGCTATCGGTGAATGGTTGGCAAATCAAGCCACGAATATCACTGAACTACCGGCTGAACCGGCTTAGCAATATACGCATCATGTGCTGATTGATCTAATAAATCAGCAACAAGCTTTCGAACATTTGAACACACGTCAGGCTTATCAAACTGTTCCATTGCGTGAATAATATCATTCCTATATCCCTCGTCTTCAAGCATTTTCTTAACCTGTAATGGAACGTAACGCAATGAGGTTACCACTTCTCCAAACCCATGGCTTGTAACAAAGTCAATATTCATTGTTTCCCAAAACATAGGCTTGGAAGTACCATCTAGTAATAAAGGAATTGATAGATATAATGCCTCACAAATACTTGTAGGACCTGGCTTAGTGATAAAAAGATCGGAAGCTTGCATAAGCTCAGAAATCTTATCGGTATAACCAAATATCGATAGGGTAATATGCGATGGCAATATTATTTTTTCGATAGAATATTTCAATCCTTCATTGCGCCCAACACATACGAGTATGTGCATTTTTGTTTTCATTTTCACCAATTTTCTGAGATACCCTAGCACCGCACGACTACCAGCAGCTCCCATAAGAATCATAACGATAGGCACATCAGACGGGAATCCAAACTGTTTTTTTAATAAATTTTTATCATGACGAACAAAAAAAGAAGGACGAATAGGAAACCCTATAGTCCTTATATTTTCTGGAGGCATATGTACACTGCCTACAGCTGCCTTAATTGCAGGATCAGAAAATGGTAACCCATAAAGAAATAATGTATTAGGCGCAGAGACATATAAATCCTGCACATAATTAACAGTATTTAAATCACAGGTAATAACTGCAAATGGAATATGGCGAATCACCGTAGCGCGTTGAATAGATCCATTGAAAAAGGGCATAACTGATATCACTATGTCAGGGCGACAATTATCAAGAAACTCACCGATTCGGTCATCCAAATAGTGAGAACAAAGAGAGGTCATCATGTGCCCCAACGAGCAATATAAACCAACAGTACGACTCATCCCATTTCGCAAAAAGAAATTATAAATATCTTCACCCCTGAAGGTATTTAAAGACAACACACGAAAAAGATCAAAATTGCCTGATGCCTCAGAGATAACATTAACCGTATGTACATCATAATCACCACCTAGATATGCAGTAACAGCACTAGCAGCACTCATATGCCCCCCACCGCCAGTACAAGAAAAAATAAGCACCCGTGGCTTAGATTGAACAGGGGTAGGTGTAAGATTGAGCAGGGGAACTGATGATGGTGATGGCTCAGAACGTCGAGGCCACCTACATCCAGAAAGAATGATAAGGATAAAAAATAGCCCCCAAAGAGGCCATTTACGAAATTTCATAACCATGGCATAAAGGTAACATACCTATGAAGGGCTGTCAAAAGCAGCTCGCTTTACACTCGCATAGTTTCTCGTTGTATAATTTAGATAAATATTTAATAATTAGAACATTAAAGTTTTTTTAATAAAATACAAGGGAAAATCATGAATAAATTATTTTTGCGCATATTGATGCTACCTGTGTTCGTCATACCTATTACACCTTTGCAAGCATATCAGCCCACAAACAGCAATGTGCGCATTCCAAAAACTTCATTATCTTCTCCATCATCTCAAAATATTGTATTTTCACAACGAGAAAAAACGATTCTCATAGGCGGCGGCATAGCGTTGGTTATGGTCGGCTGTGCCTATTACAAATATTGTTTCAAAAAGCCTGCCCAAAAATCATCCACTCAAGATACAAATGAAAAAATGATACTAGATGCGCATGACGCTAAACCACAGGCATCACCACCAATTAAAAATTATATAAAACCTGACAACTTATTCATACAAAAAATAGGAGCCCCAAACCTTAAAATCCTACCTGAAGCCTGCTATCAAGATTTTTCGCATCCAGATAAGGATTGTGTTATATCATTTTATCAAGACCCACAAAAACAAGATTCTTACATCTTAGCCGCAGTTTTTGGACTTTGCAATGATAAGACTAGTGTGTGGGACAAAGCTACATCTTTTGCCCAAAAGACATTTGCTTTATTTTTCCATAGAGCATTTGTGAAGAACAAAAACAATGTAGGCAAAGCTTTTATTGTAGCATCTGAAGAAATTAACACAGAAATCGAACAAATGATAGACCCAAATGATCCTCAACCAGGCACTACCGCCACGGCTATATTAATAAAACCTGGTTGGCTTTACGTAGCAAGTGTGGGCGGTCCCAAAGTTTACTTAAATACTGATGATAACTGCGACCTTATTTCCCCTTACCAAAATAAAATAAGAGGCTTGGGCTATAAGTATATAAACAGATACATAACACCTGAATTACAAGGAGATGCCAGGCCAATAGAAAAAACAATGATATGGGTAAGCATTCAAAACGGTATAATGCTTTTTATTTCTGATTGCTTAGAGATACTAAAAACTTAGGCTTAGGAATAGACCCCACATGAATAAATTATTTTTGCGGATTTTGCGGATATTGATGCTACATATTTTGACCATACCTATTACACCTTTGCAATCATATCAGCCCACAGGCGGCAATGTGCGCATTTCAAAAACCCCGCTATATTCTTCATCGTCTCAAAATATTGTATTTTCACAACGAGAAAAAACGATTCTCATAGGCGGCGGCATAGCGTTGGTTATGGTCGGCTGTGCCTATTGGAAATATTATTTCAAAAAAACTTCTCAACCTGCTAGCGAAAATGCACCAGACAGCATAAAAAATCCAATTGCACATTATATAAAGCCTGATAACTTATTCATACAAAAACAAGGAGATAAAGAGCTTAAAAGCCTAACAAACCGTTATTTTGCTCATGTAACTAACAACCAGGCTTGGGTTATATCACTGTATAAAGCCCCGGAACAACAACATTCCTATATCTTAGCTGCACTTTTTGGGCCTCACACGGACAGCACCAGCATGGATGGAAACGCTACATATTTTGCTCAAGAAACATTTGCTCTATTTTTCCATAGAGCATTTATGATCAACAAAGATGTAGAGAACGCTTTTATTATATCATCTGCAGAAATTAACGCAGAAATCGAACACAAGCTAAACCCAAATGATCCTCAACCAGGAACTACCGCTATAGCCATAGTAATAACGGCTAATAGACTCTACACAGCAAATGTAGGCGGCCCCAGACCTATATTAGCATTCGATAACGGTCAAGTTATGCTTCTTTCCCGTGACCACACATGGAAAAATTCAGAGGAAAGGAATCGCCTCCCACAAAGCAGATTTTCTTCAATTCTGAGTATGACATCTAACCCTATAAGCGCTCGACCTATCAACCAACAACATAGGCACTTATCATTCCCTCAATCGCGAGGCTGGGGCTACAAGTATATAAACGAATACATAATACCCACATTACAAGGGGCTCGCATTTCAATAACAACCGACATGAAACATGTGACTCTTGGAAAAGATATTATAAGACTCAATATTCCTCAGTGCCTGAAGGCACTAAAAACTTAGGCTACATGTACGCGAATTATTGCCACTTCAAGGAGATCAGATAATGTGATATTTTTAAGTAAAATACCACATGGAGAAATTATGATTACTACATCGCCCCTACATGAACGCTATGAACCGGTTATCGGCATAGAAGTTCATATCCAGCTCACTACCACAACCAAAATTTTTTGCCGATGCCTCAATATACCACTCGCACAACCCAATAGTAATATTTGTGAAATATGCACCGGGCAGCCGGGTTCACTTCCCGTTTTGAATAAATCTGTTGCAGAAGCAGCAGTCACTATGGGCCTGGCAACAAACTGTACTATCCGTGAAATAAGCATCTTTGCACGTAAACATTATTTTTACCCTGATTTGCCTAAAAACTTTCAAATTACTCAAGCCGACATGCCCATAGCAGAACATGGCTCTATCGTTGTTCCTCGTGAAGATGGCTCAACCTTCACCGTCAGGATTCGACGTATTCATATCGAAGAAGATGCAGGTAAAAGCATTCACGCACCTGACAATAGCTCAAGTTTTGTTGATCTCAACCGAGCGGGCACCCCATTGTTAGAAATAGTCTCTGAGCCTGACATTCATTCAGCTGCAGATGCGAGATTATATCTTAAAGAGCTCCACGCTATTGTCACTACTCTAGGTATCTGTTCAGGAAACATGGAAGAAGGCGCATTCCGAGCCGACACCAATATTTCGGTTCGACTCAAAGGAGTACAGACGTTAGGCACTCGGTGTGAATTAAAGAATATAAATTCCTTTAAATTTATTAGCGATGCAACAACCTATGAAATTAGTCGGCACATTGAATTGCTGGAACAAGGAGAAAAAATTACACAGCAAACCCGCTTATGGGATACTCGCAAGCGCATAACCATTCCGATGCGTTCGAAGGAAGAGGCAGCCGATTATCGTTATATGCCAGAGCCGGATATACCTCCTTTAGTTGTCTCGAAAGAGCTCCAAGACAAACTCTTAGCTCGACTTCCGGAGATGCCTCTACAACGAGTAGATCGCCTCAAAAGAGATTATGATTTGACAACCGCAGAGGCTACTATTCTTGCATACGATAGCGCTCTTATGAATTATTATGAGGCTTCAGCCCGCCATACCAAGTCACCTAAACTTATCAACTGGATATTGAGAGATTTGCTTGCATATCTCAAAGAACACAATCAATCTATAAATGAATGCTTGAAATCAACAGCACATCTTAACCCACAAAAACTTGCTGAATTAGTAGAGTTGATAGAGCAAGGAGCCATCAATGCGCGTATAGGACAAGAGGTATTTGTAGAATTAGCGAACACAGGGAAAAGCCCAAAGCTTATTGTTGCGGAAAAAGGTGTAGGTAAGATAGAAGAAAAACAGTTAACTCCGTTGGTACAAGAAGTGCTTACAGTATATGCTAAGAAGGTACAAGAGTACCAAAATGGCAACGAAAAATTGTGGGGATTTTTTGTAGGCAAAGTAATGGAAAAAACACAGGGCCGAGCTGAGCCGCACCTTGTTGCTACCACCTTGAAAAAACTATTGTAACGCGAATTCGATAATTCAAATATCTTTAAAAGGGCGCTCGTACTGAGTGTTTTTCGGGTCACTCTGGGCGAGCGGGCTCGAAAACAATCTTTCCGTTTGAAGCTTTTAGATCGAATTTGCATTGATAATCATAAACGCTTTGTATAATAGTTCTTATATCGCTTATTAATGGCTTCCAGCCTAATACTTGGCACGCTTTATCAATGGTAAGAACAATTTCTTGCGCATCACCAGGTCTCCTAGAGGAAGCCCGTAGAACTGCTTTTTTTTGTACTATTTCCGATGCAACATCTATCACTTCTTTAACGGAAATGGCAGTCCCGCTACCAACATTAAGTACCAGCGGTTCTGTCCATCGCTGAGAAGCCTTATCTACAAGAAGTGCTTGCAAGCGAGCTACGTCATGCACATGTACAAAATCGCGCAAGCAAGTTCCATCTGGCGTATCATAATCATTCCCATAGATGTATAAAGGGTTTCCCGCACGTAGCTCAACTATAACACGTGGTATAAGATGCGTTTCAGGATCATGATGTTCACCTAAACCGTACTCAAGCACGGCTCCAGCAACATTTGCAAAACGCATGATAGCAACAGACAATCCATAGGCTGCGTGATAATCACACAATATATCTTCAAGAATTACCTTGGTCCTTCCATACGGACTTAAAGGATTTCGCATATGCAATTCATCAATAGGAACCGCGCAAGGATTACCATATACTGCAGAGCTAGAAGCCGCAATAATAGTAGATATATTTGCCTTACGCACATACGATAGCATGCGTATAAACTTTAGGACATTATTATCATAGTAAGCAGCAGGATCGGCAACAGATTCACCCACTTCTATAAGAGCTGCTAAATGGATAACGGCTCTTACATGAAAATAGTCACAAATATGATTCCATATCACCTCATCCGAGTAGTCACCCTGAACGAACTGTATATGTGTGCAATTTGTCAATGCATGAGGGAGCGGCTTTTTGTCGATAATAACAACATGATATCCAAGATTAACAAGCTCACGTGCTGTAACTGATCCAATATAACCGGATCCACCTGTAACAATAACGGCTTCTGAATAATTGCCATTCATGCTCGTGTCCATATATATACTTTTTTTGCTCATTATACTAAATAACTAGTGTCCTAGTTAACGCATACAGTAGCACATCTTACACACAACAGAAAGCAAAAGTATGAATAATTCATTTATCTCAATTCGATGTAGCATAAGCTTAGTTCTTATTTTCATGCACTATTCAGCAATAGGCTCATCCTATGCAGATGCTAATATATTTTCTAAAAAGTGCCACAAACAAATAAACGCTTCCAATAGCTTATCGCAAGAAAACATTGCCTTGCAAAAAATAATTCTAGAAGACTTGTTGGTTTTACCTCAAGTGATTGGAAATCTTATATTAGACTACTTGCAAGTAGATTGTTGGAAAGAGAGCACCACATGGTCAACAACCGACATACCACATCATATAATATTTTCCGGTCCAGCTCACACTAAATCACCACACAATTGCATAACGGCAATATACGCACAATATATGGTATCATACTTCTATGATAATGCCCTGTTATGTTCGATTAATATGCCAACAAATCCGCATATATACCACAGAAATACAATAATTCCTGCAAATGATGCAACTTACATCGCAATGGGCAAAAACCATTCAATACAGTATCATACATTCGAGCTCGACATTTATAATGTTAATACTGAAAATAGAGAGTATACTCAAAAACCAAAAGAGTGCTCAATTGTATGCTCTTATACATCAGTTAAACAATTTATTACTTCTGGTTCATCATGTGTTGGCATACTAACAAAGTATTCGAGCCAACAACCTGTAATAAGAATATTTAATGCGAGGGCGCCCAAACAACAGAATACAATACCCACAAATCTGTGCGTATCGGCCATGGCTTTCTCACCTGATGGCAAGTTGCTTATTATATCTGATAAAAAGGGACATGCAGAAATTTGGCCCACTGACTTATGCGTATATACGCCAAATGGACACAAAAAAAAATTAACTATAGTACCCCATCCGCAAGAATTAGCTTTATCAAACAGCAGCAAAATAGTTGCGGTTGTCTCAAACTCGGATGCCTTAGAGAGCGGTCTATATCTTTTCCCCAACGATCGAGACGGGTATTATAAAGACGACACAGTTGACATTTGCAGCCCTGTTTTTTCTCATGACGAATCATTACTCGTAAACTATAATTCTGGTGCAGGAAGAATAGAAGTACGAAATGGCTCCGATGGAGCTGTGATGCATTATATACGTCCACACAACAACAACACTCTGCTCAGTGTAATTTTTGCTATTTCTCCAACGACTAACCACATAGTTACCAGCGATATGAGAGGAGGTATGACTATCTGGGAAAACCGACTTACTGAAAAATATGACATTGGCGCTTAATCAGAAGACTTAAGAAATAATCCTTCCTAATGTGGCCTGAACTATTGGTTTTTTGCTCATTACTTCTTCATCAACAGCATAGGGCTCTTCATCGAGCTCTTCAACATAGACATCCTCTACGTCTTCAGGAAGAACATTGAGCGGTTTATCG
>Ga0207035_1138_pt1 | contig 17418 bp, 11 predicted proteins | sample Alteio_BWMinCont_77_FD_153272 | JGI IMG/M metagenome (GOLD analysis project Ga0207035, IMG submission 153272) | Enriched cells from forest soil in Barre Woods Harvard Forest LTER site, Petersham, Massachusetts, United States -... | ecosystem: Environmental > Terrestrial > Soil > Temperate forest >... | reverse complement strand
ATTCATGCACACGTCTCATAAGTTCGCCATTGCATTGTGCGTCCAGTTGACGCATCAAAATTGGTTTGATTGAATTGATTATTTTGGAATTAGAATCGATCGCAATTTGATCTCCAATCTCATGGTTTTCCAGTGAAAGTTCTACAAGGGCACGCACCCTGCCCTCATGACTCGCTATTTTTGAATGGGCAAATTCCAAACCTTCTTTTTCTATTGAAGCGGAAAGATATTGTAGAAGTGCCTGAGAAAATTCAGTACGTCCCTGAGGATTTAATCTGTCCAATAATTCATCCAACCTTGGGCCAGTCACCATTTGTTTTCCGATTTTTTTTCCGATGAGATAAGATCTCAAGATTGCGAATAATTGTTTCCGCAAATCATCCGCTTTTTTAAGAGTCCCTGGCAGAGATCCTTGCATCGAAACAATCAAATTAATGACACGCATTATTTGATAAATAAAAATTTTATTATTAATATATACATTTCTATTACTGCTTCTTTCAATGGCATTTAAAATAATAGAAAGATGATGTTGGGCTAAGATAGGCCAGTCTTCTTTAATGAGCCCAACATGCGCAGTATCACTTAAAAAAATTAACGAATGTAGATCAATTCCTGGTTCTATTATCAGTTCAACAATGGCTTTGGGGAAAAATTCTCCGGTGTACTTTACAGCCAGGTCCCTTATAATTTTCGGTTCATTGACACCATCAAAAAGCTGTGCGCTAACACTACTCATAACTTTCTCCGGTGTACTTGGGGCCGTTACTTCATATTTCACCAACGCGTTAGCAGTGACAGATGGTTGTTCGAGCCAAGAATCATCAGCTTGCGATGGTTTGGCGATAATCGTCCAAACAAATTTTTTATCTTTTATCTGCGGTCCTTGTAAATCTAAATGTTTCCTAATTTCTTTAAAACCTATGGATGTCTCCCTCATTCTGGATAAATAATCATTCACATGCGTAAATAGTTCAAGTTCGCTATCTCGTTTTAATGTTTTTCTAAAAGGCGCATTAATTAATTTAACATTAGATGCCCAATTTAACATATTAGGATAAAAATTGATTACAATTTGGTCGCTAAACTCATTGCTTTTAAGAAAAAGTTTTGCGAGGATCCGCGCTTTGTTTTCAACATTCGCTGTTCTTGAATACGCAAATAAAAAACCTTCTGCTTTTATTGAATCAAAAATATATTGTAAAAGGGTTTGAGAAAATGCCGTGCGTCCCTTTGGGCTTACTCTGTAAAATAATTCTTCCCATTCTGAGTCAGTAATAATTTTAGCTTCCCCAACCAGATAAGGTCTTAAGATTTTGAACAGTCGTTTTCGTAAATAATCCACACTATTATTAGCCACCGGTTGAAAATTCTGCATTGAAGCTATCCTATTAATGGCAAGCATTAATTCATAAACCAAAACTTTATTATTAACATATACATTTTTATGATCGCTGTTTTCAATGGCATCCAAAATAATAGGAAGATGATGATTAGCCAAGTTAGGCCAGTTACTATCAAAATCCCCACCACGCGCTGAGTCGCTTAGAAAAGTTATTGTAGGCTGTTTAATTACTGGTTCTTTTTCCAACTCAGCAAGGGCTTGAGGGAAAAGCCCTCTGGTATGTATTTCTGCCAACTGTTTGATAAGTTTCGATCTATTCCCATCATGAAAAAGATAAATAATTGGTGTGCCAGCAGCGTTCATGGCACTGTCCGCCCCATCTGGATTGGAAGATTTCAAATTTTCGGGACGAAAAAGGCGTTGTATGGCCGCAATTCGTCTTTCTGCTTCTTCTTTTCCATAAGGCAGTCTTCCAGCCTCTTGATAAGCCGCTAAATCGATGGGGAATAGTGTAGCAATATCCATTCTTATTTGCAGATTATAATGTTTTAAAGGCGCGCTTATTCCATTCAATGGATTTTCTTCAACAACCAGCGGGTTAAAGACGTTTGCAGGTATCTCTATAAGGCTCCTGACAATTTCATTAAGGGGTTTTCCTGCCGGTCCTTGCGAGTATAAATAACTCTGAAAATCAGGAAAAACATATGCAGGTTGTTCAATGTCTGATTTTCTTTCCCATGCGATCCTGAATTCATTTGTTTTTTGAGCACTCCAATCAAAAAATTCGGCTATTTTCATGACATCCTTTAAACTCTCTGGAAATAAATATCTTGTCCAACCAAATATAGTCTTTTTAGTTCTACCCACATATTCCGCTAATGCTTTTTGAGTTTTGTGTTTTTTATCTAATCCTTCTTTGATCATCTGTCCAAATCTTGTTTGCCGGATTTTTTTAGTTTCTAATCTGTCTTTGTCTTCCCATACAATTCTGAATTCATCTGTTTTTTCAGCATCAAATTCAAGAAATTCAGCCGTTTTATTTACTTCTTCCAAAGTTTTTGGGAAAAATTTATTATTCACCCACTGATTCACTACTTCTGGACTTTTTTTCCCCAAATAGTTTGCCAATTCTTTTTGAGTTTTTCCCTTTGCAAGCAGGCCTACTCTAAGGATATCTCCAAAAATTTTTGCATCCATTGCCTTATCGATGGAATTGGGTTGGGAAGTTGGAACCGAGGCAAGGGTTGCAAAATCTACCAGTCTATTTCTTTCTGACCTCACGACAGCATCAAAAATCCGAATATCAGTCGTGATGGCAGGGTCAGCAGCCATGGATTCATTGATACCGCCGGAAAAATACTTCCTGGGCATTGTTGTGCCGTTTGCCGTATTAATGTCTTCCTTAATATAGTTAAATACGCCCTTTTTGTAGGCTTTAAGATATTGCTCATAGATTAGTTCACGAGATTGCTTCGCTTCGCTCGCAATGACACCCTTTATTTTACTCTTATTTGCGTACACTTGATTGAGCAATGCTTGTTTGAGGTTTCTTTTGAACCAGCTGGATAAAATGATGGAGTTGAAAATCTGGCGCAGATTGGCGAAATTCCTACCGGTGTTGACTTCTTTTTCGAGTTGGGGAAGGATGATTTCTTTAGCGATTTTGGAACTTAGTATATGGATGCTTTCAGAACTCCCCTTAACCCCCTCTTTAACTAAAGAGGGGGAAGTATGTTTTTGTAGTGCCAAGTAATCTTCTTCCAGCATTACTTTTAAATGGCTGTCGACCACAAAGGCGGTTTGGTTGTGTTCGAAGACTTGGGCCCTATCTGCCATGATCCATACCTTATTAAAGGTATTGACCGGAACCTGGGTTGTGCCGTACATCTCTTGGGCTTTTGTGTAGACTCTATCCCAAAATATCTTGCCTAATTGTTTTTCAGGATAGATGAGTGATGCAGTAATTTGTTTGAGAATATAATCCTGCTCTAACAGGTCACGGCCCATATCAGTTTGACCTAAAACTTCAGGGATCATCCTGTTCTTTTCATAAGGCGAGAGATTGACCCATACATCTTTATCAGGAATGGCCAAACTAGCTAAAAAATATTTAATGAGCTTTTCGCCTTCTTTTTTCAGCGGCTCACCGGAGATCTTGTCCTGGCCGACATCCACAATAAAATCAAATAGAAATGGATTGTCTTTGTGAACGGTCAGGCCTTTGATGATGACCGGCTCATAGGCAGGGCTTAAATTGACCATGGTGCCGGGTGCGGGTAAATTTAAAACAGAATCAGCCTGGGCTTGAGGATACAGGCCTAAGGTGGTTAGAAAAAAGCAGATAATAATCCAAATGGAAATTAAGCGTTTAAAAAACATTTTATACCTTTTTAATAGATAAGAAAGCGCTACTTTGAAAGGATAACATATATGGAGAAGTTGTCAAGTTGGGTGGGTAAGTGTAAAAAAGGTATTAGCGAATGATAATTTCGTCGCGTTTAGAACCAACTGAAATATACTTTACAGGCACCTCTAACAGTTTTTCTAAACGCTCGATGTAACGGCGGGCGGCAAGCGGTAATTTTTTGTAATGGCGAATTTCTCGGGTCGAGGTCCTCCATCCCGGCCATTTTTCATAGACAGGTTTGGCATGGGTCAAAACTTCTAAATCATGGGAATAATCCTTATAGATTTTTCCTTTATATTTATAGGCCGTGGCGATTTCTATTTCTTCAAGTTCATCCAATACATCAAGCTTCATGATCGCCAGTTGAGTGGCGCCGTTAATGGTCACGGCATACCGCGCGATCACCGCGTCAAACCATCCGCAGCGGCGGGGCCTGCCTGTCGTGGCGCCGAATTCATGGCCTTTGCTGCGGATGCATTCGTTCATTTCTTTGCCGAATTCGGTCGGGAAAGGGCCTTCACCTACCCGCGTCGTATATGCCTTAAGGGCAGCAACCACCTGCCCGATCTTGGTGGGAGGCACTCCGGTGCCGGAACAAACCCCGCCGGTGATGGCATTAGACGAAGTCACAAAAGGATAGGTGCCAAAATCAATGTCTAAAAATGTCCCTTGGGCGCCTTCAAAAAGTATTTTTTTCTTGTTCTTAATGGCCTGGTTTAAAAAAAGAGCGGTATCGCAAATATAAGGCTTTAGCCGTTGGCCGAATTTTAAGTATTCCTTATAAATTTCGCTGAAATCATAATTTTTAAAAGCATACACTTTGACAAAAATATCATTCTTTTCGTTAAGATTATCCGCCAACTTGGCCTTGAGCACCTGGGGGTTTAACAGGTCTATGATGCGGATGCCCATGCGCCCGACTTTATCGGAATAACAAGGCCCTATACCTCGCCCTGTGGTGCCGATCTTCTGTGATCGTTTGCCTTCGCGCAATTGGTCCATCACCTTATGATACGGCATGACCACATGGGCATTGGAGGAAATTTTAAGCTGTGCGCCCCCTATCGATAGGCCACGCTTTTTTAAGCCGTCTATTTCTTCCAACAAGGCCTTGGGATCAATGACCACCCCATTGCCGATGACGCAGATTTTTTGGGGGCGCAAAATGGCTGACGGGACCAGATGAAAAATATATTCCTTGTTCCCCACGATGACCGTATGCCCGGCATTATTGCCGCCCTGGTAACGCACGGTGATGTCGACGCCTTCGGAAAGGATATCAATTAATTTGCCCTTGCCTTCATCACCCCATTGTGCGCCCACGACAACTAAATTCATTATTTATACCTTGATGGCTTTGACAAAAAGAATGTTTTTGGTTTTGCGTAATTTTTCAATGACGGATTCCGGGATATCACTGTCAACGTTAACAACGCTGACCGCTACCCCCTGCTGATTTTCACGGCCTAAGGTGATGCCGGCAATATTGACGTTTTCTGCGGCCAAAAGGGTTCCAATGGCGCCGACAATGCCGGGCTTGTCATTATTATTGATAAAGAGCATGTGCCCCTCAGGAACAGTTTCCACATAAACATTATTGATTTTGACGATGCGCGGCTGTTTATTGCTGGACAAGGTGCCTAATAATGAAAATGGTTCTTTGTCGGTGCTGATGTCCAGGGCAATGGCATTGACATACTCGCCTTCCTGGTTAGAAATGATTTCTTTAACATTAATGCCGCGCTCTTTCATCATATTAAGGGCATTGATGGTATTGACCTCTTCTCCTAAAATCGGGGTCAATAGCCCGTGAGATAAAGCCATGGTCACAGCCGTGACTTTTTCTTGGGCCACGGCCCCGCTGTAGGTAATGGTGACCTCTTTGATACGCCCCTGGATCAATTGGCCGGCGAATTTACCCATGCGCTCTGCAAGGCCTAAATACGGCTCGATGATCTTGTATGCTTCCAGGGACAAGGACGGGAAATTCGCGGCATTGCGGATGCCAGCCCCGCTAAGAGCATCTTTGACTGCATGGGCGATTTCAATGGCCACATTCAATTGGGCCTCAGAAGTGGATGCGCCAAGATGCGGGGTGGTTATGCAATTATCCAATTGAAAAAGAGGGGATTGAAAATCCGGCGGCTCATTTTCATAGACATCCAACGCAGCACCGGCAATGCGTTTTTCCTGCAAAGCTTTGAGTAAAGCCGCCTCATCGATGATGCCTCCCCTGGCGCAATTGATCAAGCGTGTCGTTTTTTTCATTAAAGCTATTTGGGCCTCACCGATCATGCGGGTCGTCTCATCTGTCTTGGGGATATGCACCGTGATATAGTCAGCGGTTTTATAAATTTCATTAAGGTCGACTAATTTGATGCCGTTTTTTGTGGCAATCTCGGCAGACAGATATGGGTCATAGCCGATTGTCATCATCCCGAATGCCTGGGCCATTTTAGCGACCGTTGAGCCGATGCGGCCTAATCCTATGATACCTAAAATTTTGCCATGAAGTTCAACGCCGGTAAATTTTGAGCGCTCCCATTTGCCGGATTTTAGCGAAGCAACGGCCTGAGGGATATTGCGGGACAGCGCCATGATCAAACTCATGGTTTGCTCAGCGGTGGACGTGGTATTGCCCGCAGGGGTGTTCATGGCCACGATCCCTTTTTTGGTGGCGGCCTGCAAATCCACATTGTCCAAGCCCACACCGGCGCGCCCGATCACCTTTAACCTGTCCGCGGCTTCGATGATTTCAGCCGTGACTTGGGTGCCGGAACGCACGATCAAGGCATCGTAATCCTTGATTATTTTTTTTAATTCATCCGGTGAAATCCCAAATTTACAGTCAACCGTGAATTTGCCGTTGGCATTTAAAATATCAAGGCCTTCTTTTTCCAGTTTATCGCTGACTAATATTTTAAACATATCCAATCCTTGAGATTTGTAGACACCTACCGTAACCTTAATTAAAACTAGAATTAAGGATATGGTAGGTGACTACTTAATTATTTAGTGATTTTTGCGCGGCTGTTAAGGCAGCGCCTAATTCAAATTGATGGCCCATTTGATGTAATACTTTTTCTAAGCAAGCTAAGCCTGTGAGGATATCATATTCATCCAAGGCGCCCATGTGCGCCATGCGGATGAGCTTGCCCTTAAGATGGTCTTGCCCGCCGGCAAAGGTGATCCCATAGGTATCGCGCATGGTTTTGACCAGCTTTTCCCCATCGATATTGGCAGGCACCTTGACCGCTGTCAGCACATTGGTGGCACAAGCCGGGTCTGGGAACAACTCCAAACCGATGGCGCCACACCCCGCGCGCACGGCCCGGGCCAATTGCGCGTAACGAGCGAACATATTGTTCAGGCCGTCTTTTTTGATCATATTCAAACTTTCAACCAAGGCCATGAGAATGCCGATGGCTGGCGTAAAAGGAGTGTCGATTTTTTCCATGGCCTTTTTGTATTCCCGCAAGTCAAAATAGTAACGGGGTGTTGTGCACTTGTTGATCATATCAATGGCCTTAGGCGATGCGCTGATAAAGCCCAAGCCCGGTGAAAGCATCAAACCCTTATGCGAGCCCGATACAACCACATCACAATGCCACTCATCGGTTTTTATTTCCTGGACAGCCAGGCCGGAGACAGCATCAACGACCAATACAGCCTTGGTGTTTTTAACCACGTCGCCGATGGCTTTGACATCAGGGGTCACACCCGTCGATGTTTCAGCTAAGCAGATAAACACCGCCTTGGCATCAGGATGGGTATTAAGCAGGGATTTAATTTCCGCTGCTGTGGGGGCCTTGCCCCATGGCACCTTATGAGTGACCGTATTGGCTTTATATGTCTGGCAAAGCTCTACCCAGCGCTCACCGAATTTCCCGCAATCAACGGCAATGGCCTTGTCACCGGAGTTGAGCAAATTAACCACGGAAGCTTCCATGGCACCGGTCCCTGAAGAAGTCAAAATGTAAATATCATTTTTGGTTTGGAAAATTTCTTTTAACCCTTCCACCGCCTTTTTAATATTGTCCTGGAATTGCGGGGTGCGGTGATGAATGATCGGCCGGCCTAAAGCCTCACATAGCTCGGGGGGCACTTGGGTCGGTCCTGGGGTTAACAACAGATTGCGTTTCATGATCCATACCTTTCGTTATTTAACAGCCTCTCCAAAATGAGCGATGACACCGTCGATTAAACCATACTCTTTCGACTCCTGGGCGGACATAAAGAAATCACGATCAGTATCCCTGACAATCTTTTCAAGCGGCTGGCCGGTATGGTTGGCCAAGATTTTATTAATTTCATCTTTCATGCGTAAAATTTCTTGGGCCTGGATGTGTATATCGCTGGCCGTGCCCTGCGTGCCGCCCCAGGGTTGGTGGATCATGATGCGGGCATTGGGAAGGGCGTAACGCTTGCCCTTGGTGCCGGCGGTCAACAATACCGCGCCCATGCTTGCTGCCTGACCAATGCAGCAGGTCACCACATTCGGCTTGACATATTGGATCGTATCATAAATGGCCAGCCCCGCAGTCACGGAACCCCCGGGAGAATTGATATATAAGAAAATGTCCTTCTCCTTGTCTTCGGACTGCAAATATAAAAGTTGCGCGGTGATCAAATTGGCCACATGATCATCAATGCCCGTACCTAAAAAAACAATACGTTCTTTTAACAGCCTGGAATAAATGTCATAGGCGCGCTCGCCATGACCGGTTTTTTCAATGACCATAGGGACTAAGATTTGTGATTTTTCCATGAGTTACTCCTGTTTATTGTCTGTCCATTTAGCTTCTTTTAACAAAAATTCCATCACCTTGCCAGGTAAACTTTCGTTTTGATCAGCGGGAGTTATATTTTCAAGTTTGGCGATCTCTTCTAAGATCAAATAAATTTTTACTTCACGCTCAACCTCAGGCCCCAACTGCACGCGTAACTCTTCTTCTTTTTTCTTAAGGTCTTCTTCGCTTAAACCCTGGGATTTTAGGCGCCGCAATGCCTCGTTTAAACGGTGATGCAATTGGCGCTTGACCAAGGATTGCGGAACAACCAGTTTAGCATTTTTAAACAATTCTTCCACTATTTGGTTTTCAATGTCTATGCGATTGCTGCGGTCCTTGTCATTTTCCAGCTGGCGCTTGAGCGCTGTTTTAAATTCCTCGAGGCTCGGGAAACCCATGCCCTTGGCAAAATGATCGTCAATGGTGACTTCCTGGTCGCTGCGCCCTTTTTTAAAAAAATCCAGGGTCTTTTGCACTTCTTCTTCGGTGACATCGCTTTTTTTACGCTGTATGGGAATGCCTTTGTATGGGCCGACCTCGATTTGAGGACGGATATCAAGGGTCGCCGTAAAGGTCAGTACGCCGTCTTTAAGGTCTACCTTGGTGATTTCCGGCAGGTCAATAGGGTTTAATTGATGCTGGGTCACACCTTCATGGTAGGCCTGCGGGATGATTTTTTTAATGGTCTCGTCCTTGGCCAATTGGCCGTGAGAACTGGCCAATATATGGCGTGGGACCTTGCCCGGACGAAAACCTTTGACCTTGGCATGTTTGCCGATTTCATGATAAACAGCGTCCATGGCCTCAGTGACTTTCTCGCGGGGGACTTCAAAATTCAATTCACGTTTTAAAGCGTCTACTTTTTTGACTTCAACTTTCATTACTCCCCTCCCTGACCCTCCCCACAAGGGGGAGGGAAACAAAATTACATAGTAAATTTCTCACCCAAATAAATCTTGCGCGCTTTGGGGTCGTTGATCAAATCCTGTGCTGAGCCGGAAATAAGCACCCGTCCGTCTGCCACCAAATAGGCCCGGTCAGTAATTGAGAGCGTCTCACGGACATTATGATCTGTCAATAAAATCCCTAAGCCCTTCCTTTTTAAATCTTTGATGATTTCCTGGGCTTCGGCCACCACAATGGGGTCTATGCCGGAAAACGGCTCATCCAAAAGTAAAAATGACGGGTTTGTCACCAAGGCCCTGGTGATTTCCAAACGGCGGCGTTCTCCGCCGGAAAGCGTGTAGGCCTTGGCACGGGCCAAATGCGCGATATTGAGCTCTTCGAGCAATGACTCCAGGCGGCGCTTACGTTCGGAAGGGCTGATATTTAAAGTTTCCAAGACTGCCATAATATTTTGTTCAACGGTCAGTTTGCGGAAAATGGAACTTTCTTGGGCCAAATAACCCATCCCCAGACGGCAGCGTTCATGGATCGGTTTTTTGGTGATATCGTCTTGGTCGAAAATCACCTGGCCCTGTTCAGGGCTGATGATTCCCACGACCATATAAAAACTGGTGGTCTTGCCTGCCCCGTTTGGGCCTAAAAGACCAACGATTTCCGAACGGCCGACGGTAATGCTCAGGCCGTCCACGACACGGCGGCCGCCGTAAACTTTGACTAAATTTTTTGCTTCGAGTAGACGCATGAAATTATTTTTTTGCTCCCTCGCCTAAAGGCTGGAACAGGCCCTTGCCTTTGCCACCGCCGGTGACAAATATAATTTTAGGCCGGCCGATCATGGTCAGGAGCTGGGTCTCCCCTTCATAAATCATTTTATCGGCGTAACTGACATCTGGCCCTTGGATCGCTTTCACATGACCGGTGCAGATGGCTTTTTTAATTTTTTTAGTGGCCTGGTTAAACCATATTTCCATTTTATCCGTATGAAGTTCACGGCCGGTGGATGCCTCCACTGCGATCACGTGGATATTAAATACCGCGTACATTTTGACCTGGTCCATTTGCATGGGGCCATCTGAGGTGATTGTGATGACCTGACTATCCGGATCACCTTGCGGCTGGGTACTCACAACAGCTTTCACATGCTTATTTATTTTTGCTTTTTTCAAATTAGGGTGTGCAGACATTCCCTGGCCTGTGACAACTCCTTGGGGGTCCACAATTTTGACCGGGTCTTGGGTCGTGACCAAATCTTTATTGCGGATCCAGTCCAAGGTGTCTGTGGTCATTTGAGTGCCGCGGTCTTGTGAAGTAATCACCACGTTCTTCTTTAAATTGACATTACCGTTGGTTTTGTCAATGGTACCGTGGTCGGCCGTTAAATTGGTCTGTTCCTTACCATAAAAATTAGCATCCACGTTTGTGATCTGGATGTCTGTATCGGAAATGTCCGCCTTGGTGCCGTTGACGTCCCAGGTTTTCTCTCCGGTGTTGCTATAACCGTTAAGATTAAACCCTTGCAGTTGCTGCGAAGTGGGAGATGAGGGGGCAGATTCGGTTGTTTGGTCCGCCTGGCACATCATAGGACACATAATAAAAAACGCCAAACAAAGGACAATTGTGACCATTGAGCTTGTCAAACCATTATTTTTCATTAAACCACCCCTGCTTTAAGCAGATCCTGCACGTCCAAAAGGCCCACCACGCGCCCGGAGGAGTCCAGGACCGGCAGTTCATCAATTTTTTTAGTTTTTAATAAATCAAAAGCCTGGGCCGCCAGCTTTTCTTTTCCGATGGAAGCAGGATTTTTGGTCATCACCTCAGAGACCTTCCGGCTTAAAACAGCAGGGTCTTCTTCCAAGTGCCGGCGCAAGTCCCCGTCAGTAAAAATGCCCAATAGTTTATGTTTCCTATCCACCACGCAAGCGCAACCTGAGCGTGCTTTGGTGATTGTCCATAAAACATCTTTGACTTTTGAGCCGCCCGTGACCAAGGCCAAGGAACTTTCGCGGCGCATAATGTCTTCCACCTTTAACAATAGCCGCCGTCCTAAGGAGCCGCCGGGATGATACAAGGCAAAATCTTCTTTCTTAAATTTTTTGCGGTCAATCAGGCACGCGGCCAAGGCATCACCTAAGGCCATGGTCACGGTGGTGGATGCCATCGGGGACAATCCCAAAGGGCAGCCTTCAGAGCTGACTTTAATATTTAAAATCAAATCCCCGTGAGTTCCTAAGGTGGATTTGGGATTGCCTGTCATCACGATGATCTTGGCCCCGATTTTTCTGACCAAAGGCAAAAGCCTTATGGTCTCCTCAGTCTCGCCGCTTTGAGAGATGATGATGATGATGTCTTTTGCCGTGACCTGGCCCAAGTCACCATGCACCGCCTCGGCGCTATGTAAAAAAATGCTGGGCGTTCCGGTCGAAGACAAGGTGGCCGCGATTTTGCGGGCAACTATGCCGGACTTTCCCATGCCGCAGACAATGACCCGGCCGTTGCATTTGGCCATGGTCTCAACCGCGGCTTCAAAATGGCGGTCCAAACGCCGCATCATCAGATTGATGGCACGGGCTTCAATGGTTAATACTTCTTTGGCGCGTTTAAGCATGTTTGTTTTTTGCTGCAATTTGATTAATGGCAATTAAGTCTTTTAGCAAATTTTCTAAATTTTTTAAAGGCAAGGTATTTGGTCCGTCAGAAAGGGCCTTTGATGGATTGGGATGCGTTTCTAAAAATATGGCATCAACCCCTGCCGCGACCGCACAGCGGGCCAACAGCGGAATATATTGGCTTTCCCCTCCGGAAGAATGCCCCAGACCGCCTGGTTTCTGGACGCTGTGCGTGGCATCAAAAATGACCGGATAACCTAAAGAGCGCATGATGGGCAATGACCTGAAATCAGAAACCAAGTTATTATAACCGAAAGACACGCCGCGTTCAGTCAAAAGCAAATTATTATTGCCTGCTCCTTGCATCTTTTTGATAATGCCCTTGACGTCCCAAGGCGCCATAAATTGCCCTTTTTTGACATTCACCGGCTTGCCTGTCTTGGCCGCGGCAACAATCAGGTCTGTTTGGCGGCATAAGAATGCCGGGACCTGGATGATGTCTAATATTTCGCCTGCCATCTGGGCTTGGGTTGCATCGTGCACATCAGACAAGATCGGCACTCCTAACTTCGTTTTGACTTGGGAAAGGATTTTGAGCCCTTCATAAAGCCCGGGGCCGCGAAAAGAATGGATCGAGGTGCGGTTGGCCTTGTCATAACTGGCTTTAAAGACAAAAGGCACATGGAGCTTGGAGGTGATTTTTTTGATGGCTTCGGCGATTTTTAACGTTATTGAGGCAGACTCAATTACGCAAGGGCCGGCGATCAGCACTAAAGGCCTATTGCCGCCGAAAATTACTTTGTCGTTGATTTTAACTTGTCGTACCATGCTATCGCTTTCTGTAAATCTTGCGGTGTGTCCACCGCGATCGATTCAAAAGTCGTTACTGTCGTTTTTATTTTGACGCCGCGCTCCAACGCGCGCAATTGCTCGAGCTGTTCAACGGTCTCCAACGATCCGTTTGGCCAATTTTTAAACTCCATCAAGAAATCTTTACGGTACGCGTAAAGGCCAAGATGTTTATAATACATGGTCCCTGTAGATAAATGAGCGCGGTGATAGGGAATAGGCGCGCGGGAAAAATACAAGGCAAATCCCTGGTCATCCACGACACATTTGACCACATTGGGGTTGGCGATATCCGCTTGGTCAGTGAGAGGTTTGATCACTGTCCCCATCAAAATATTCGCATCATGTTTTAAGAGAACAGCCAGCGCGTCAATGGCCGTAGGGGCGATAAAGGGTTCATCCCCTTGAATATTGAAAACGATTTCCACTTTTAAATCTTTGACTGCTTCAGCAATACGGTCTGAGCCCGAAGGATGCTTGGGGTCTGTCATCACCGCCCTTGCTTTAAAACTTTTGGCTGCTTTAAAAACATCTTCATGGTCACAGGCAATCAGCACTTCATCAAGTTCTTTGCATTGAATGGCTTTTTCCCATACATGCTGGACCATGGGTTTGCCGTCGATTTTTGCCAGGGGTTTGCCTGGAAAACGCGTTGAGGCAAAGCGCGCGGGGATGACGCCGATTGTCTTCATTTGACTCCCATCGCCTGTTTTAACTCATTTAATTCAACAGCCACTGCGCCCATCTTGCCTACCACAATCCCGGCCGCGTGATTGGCAATTTGGGCTGCTTGGGATTTATCCAAACCTGCGGCAAGGCACAAAGCAAACACGGCAATGACCGTGTCCCCGGCCCCGGAAACATCAAAAACCTGGCGCGCCTTTGTCGGTATGGGAAAAGGTTTCTTATTATGCTCAAATAAATACATGCCATGCTCGCCCAAGGTAATTAAAAGCGACTCAATGCCCAAAAAATTTAATAGCCCGAGGCCGTTAGTTTCAATGTCTTCCTTGCTATCCAGCTTCGTCGAACGTATCCCAAAAGCCTTGCGGGTCTCTTCTGAAATGGTTTTTAAAGTTGCTTCGGCTTCTTTTTTATTAGGGGTAATGCAGCTGACCTGGCCATACTCGCGCAAGTCTTCCAATTTGGGGTCCACCACCACCGGTAATTTAAAGCTCATCGCTAGTTCATGCACCTGGGACAAAAGCCTGGGATCAATGACTCCTTTGCCGTAGTCGGATATAATGACTGCCTGAAATTCCTTCAGGTGACGGCGGAGAAACGGAAAAATTTTGCCTTCTTTGATAAGATCAAGGCCGCTCCTGTCCGGTTTTTCCCTGTCCAAACGGACAATCTGCTGGTGCTGGGCAATGATGCGTGTTTTAAAAATAGTATCGATGTTAGCGTCTATAAAAAGCCCATTAGTATGGATATGGCGCCTGAGAAGTTCCCGTTTGAGGATGCTGCCTTCAATATCATCGCCGATTTTACCGACCAAGGTGACATCAGCCCCTAAGCTGCTCAAATTATTGGCCACATTGGCCGCCCCCCCTGGCGTATAAAAGGACTCTTCCTGAAGGACAATAGGCACCGGCGCTTCCGGGGAAATCCGAGAAACACTGCCCTTGATATACTGGTCTAACACCACGTCCCCAATGACCAGCAATCGCTTACCTTTAAAATGACGTATGATATTGTTATATTTAGACATAGGAAATCTAGCGTATCTCCAAGAGAATCGGTCATTCTAACACAGTTTCTCAGGAGCGTCACCAAAATTTTATGCTTGTAAAAATTCAGTTAAGCTTTTAAGAGGCCGGACTCTGATTATCACCGGCACAAAGCCAGGGGCGTTTTGGAGCTGAGCAAGCATGGCGGGGTCTATATGGAATTGAATACCTTTGCCAATCCCATTACTTCTACTGTCATTCCAATTACTTCTCTTGTCATCCCCGAATGTTTCTGTCGGGGATCCAGTTTTAACTTGAACATTCATATTAGCAGGAGTTAAATCAATACCACCTTTTGAAGGCATAGCCATTGCAGGGTTGGAGGGAACTTTTCTCCCTGCCATCGCCCAAACCTCTAACTGCCGCCTCCCAGACCTCATGGCGCGGTCAGGCAATCTATCCGGCAATGGTGTGGATATTTTTATATCTCCAGGTAATCCCAATTCTTTACGCAGAGCATTAAATAATGTTATCCCATCAAGGAGCAGTTTTGAGAGTTCTGTTCTTTTTACTGATCTGTCCGTTTCGTCGGGATAGGTCTTTATTAAATATATGGGCAATTTGTCATTAATAAGACTTTTAAATCTTCGTATAGCTTCATTTGGGTCCCTTTGTACCAAACGAATGAAAGCGTCTCTATCCGTCAGATTGACTGTATTGACATCTCTTATTAATTCCTCTATGTTCTCATGAACAGAAGCATTAATGATTTTTGGGTCCACCTTTGTCTCTTCCAATGCTTTTTGCAACGCATCCCTGCTGATGGTCCTTGAAATCTCTAAATCTTGATTGATTAATTGTTTTAAATCAATAGTGCTTATGCCAAATACTTGGGCGGCTTTCATAAGCGATGGATCGTTAAAGAAACTTTGTTTCATATACTCAATGTAAATTAGTAAAGCCAGGGAACGAATCTTCATCGGTGTCATATCATTCGAAGTCAAATTTCCAGGGAGAGCTTCATTTGTCGATATAGTTAAACGGGCCATTTCTTTGAGAATCAACTGGCATGCCAAGGTATGCGGCTCACCCACCTCCCCTTTTTGGGCTGTGTTAAAAATATCTCCTAAAGTAAAGTATATTCTCGGACCTAAAATTAATGGAGCAAGTATGCCGGCAACTTCATCAGTCCCATTAACCGTATGGTTTTCCTCATGCAAAGCATTCATTTCAATCAAATATCTCCTCAGGTTTTCAAGGGGTTCAGGGATGCCTTGATTGTTCCTTGGCCATTGTTTCCTATAAAAGACATCCATGACCGGATCTAATTTGAAATAGCCTAAAAACCAGTTTTGTATCTCAACAAGCGTTCTTTCTACATTGTTTAAATCCACTATCCCAATTTTTTTATTAGTTTGACCTTCCAAGTACGCTTTCTCACGGGAAGCAGATTCATCCTTAAATGACACTGCTAAAGAAACATTTTTAAAAAGTTCTGATGGGCGGACAATAGCATACCCTTCTGGCTGATATTCATGCCCGTTCCATTCTGGAAATAAAAGAACACCATATTTTTTAAGTATTTGATTGGCTTTATCATGTTGGATCTTTTCATCATCTTGGATTAATGGAAAGCCATTTAGAAACACAACTGGTTTCCTTTTCGGTAAAAAAGCCCGTAAATCTCGCAGGGCTATTTTTGCGTCCCTTGCAGTTATGGGCAATCTATTTTCAAAATCTGAAATTGATCTATAGCGTGATTTAGTGTATTTTGGAACAATTAGCAGAGGGGGGGCATTAATTTGTTGAGCAAAAATAGGGATTTGTGCCAATGCGTTTAGGCCAACAGCAGCCCCAACAGCTTTTAAGAAACGCCGTTTGGAAGGAACAAATTTGTTTTCGGTAATTTGGGCATTGTCCCCTGATTTCTGATCTTCTTGACCAATCATCTGTTGTTGGATTATTTCCAAATCTCCCGGCAACCCTAATTCTTTACGCAGAGCATTATATAAGGCTATCCCATCAAGGATCAGTTTTGACAGTTCTGTTCTTTTTACTGATCTGTCCGTTTCGTTGGTATAGGTCTTAATTAAATATACGGGCAATTTTTCATTCATAAGACTTCCAAATCTCCGTATTATTTCATTTGAATCCCCACGCACCAAACGGATAAAAGCGTCCCTATCCTCCAAAGTGACCGTATGGTCATCTTTTGTCAATTCTTCTATATTCTCATGAACAAATGCATTAATGACTTTTTGGTCTACTTGGTTCTCCTCCAATGCCTTTTGCAATGCATTTCTGTTGTTAGTTGTTATGACTGTTACCAGGTCTGAATCTTGGCGCATCAATTGTTCCAACTCCGGATTTTCTATGCCAAAAAATTTGGCAGCTTTAATGAGTATTGGATCACCAAAAAAACTTTGTTGCCTTTGTTCAACATAAATACGTAAGCTCAAGGAACGAATTGTCATTTCTGTCATGTTGCTTGATAACAATATTTTGTGGAGGCCTTCAACGTTCGATTTTGTCAAACGGGCCAGTTTTTCAAGGATCAATCGGCACGCCAAAGTTTCCGGATCATTCTCCTGCCCTTTCATGCGGGCCATAAGAAAAATATTTGCCAGGGTGTAATATAGCCTTGGACCCAAGATTAATTCCGCAAGCCTGGCGGCAACTTCATCATTCCCATTGACCGTATGGTTTTTCTCATGCAAAGCATTTGTTTCAAGAAAAAGTTTCCTGAGTTTTTCAATGGGTTCAGGAAAATCCTGATGGTTGCCGGGCCACTGTTTCCTATAAAAGGCATCCATGACCGGGTCTAATTTCACATAGCCCAAAA
>Ga0207035_1123_pt1 | contig 17576 bp, 17 predicted proteins | sample Alteio_BWMinCont_77_FD_153272 | JGI IMG/M metagenome (GOLD analysis project Ga0207035, IMG submission 153272) | Enriched cells from forest soil in Barre Woods Harvard Forest LTER site, Petersham, Massachusetts, United States -... | ecosystem: Environmental > Terrestrial > Soil > Temperate forest >... | reverse complement strand
GCTGATGACGATCCGTGATACGTAGTAACTCAGCCCCATAACCCTCCCAACGTTGCGATTCTTCCCATAATTCTGCTGGTTGCAGGTGAGGCATGAGGATTTCTTGTCCTCCAATTTGATTCATTTCTAAACGAATGATAGCCTCTACTTTGCGTAATACGCGTAAACCCAGAGGGAGCCACGTGTAGATGCCTGATGCCAATTGACGAATCATGCCCGCCCGTAGCATGAGTTGATGACTCACTATTTCCGCGTCCGTTGGCGCTTCTTTGAGTGTGGGTAGATAAAATTGACTACAGCGCATGGTAAATATTTAAGTGTACCGAGAGTAGTGAGGATATACAACGAAGGTTTAATTATGATATAGGTAGAATTGCTTTGATTATAAGTTGTAGGTTGTCTAAATAACAGACAATTTTCTATCATAATTCAATGAAATGTACGAGTGGTGGCGGTTTTAAATTTATTACCTTACTGTTCAAACATTCTATATTGCACTATTGAATCGATTGAGGTTTTTTTGCTGTATGTTAGAATGTTAGAATAATAAAAATTGGAGGTGGTGTTGTGCCTACTGTAGAACATAATGAATTTTTGACCAAGCTAGATTGCTTTTGTGATGAGGCGTTGCAAGCAATAAGGGAGAAGAAAGCAATAAGGGAGAGGGAGACACAGAATAATGTAAATTTTTCTTATGATCAAATTACTGGTGAAATAATGCAATTAAATGAGATAGGCGTTGGGCTCATATATTACATAGACTCTCACAGAGTACAATATAGCCACGTGATGGTGGCTGACCCCCGTGAGAATATAGCAATAATTCAGGACTATTTGAGGAAATTTACAAACCAAATTAATGTCGTAAACAAGGGAATACAGGAATGTTTATTCGATACCCGATGTAAAAAAATTGTTGAGCAGTTAAGGTGTTTGCTGCAGAGGTTTATGAATTGTATAAGGGAGTTTTTTAACCTTTTTAACCCGGACTTTATTGTGACTGAGCATACTTGTATAAATGTGCGGGCTCGTGAGCGTGAGCGTGAGGAGAATGCGGCTTCCCGTGTCTTCTCCGGGGGCGGGGGAGATGAGTTGCCTGCTGTTGCAAACAACCCCACACTTCTTCCCTGGAGTACGAGAGCGGAACAATTGCGTTTTTTTGCACGTAAATTAGCAGTTGCTAAAATAGAGAGCTTGCAAAATGATGCGCAGAACAGTGAGGCAAGATGCGCAACGATTGGAGTGGCATTCTCCTCTACCTAAAAAATTTTCTGGCCTTATGCAGCTGTCTAAATTGAAAGACAATTTTTTATCATAATCTGATACAACGTATCGGTGCTGGAGATAGCGTTTTTTATTATTTTCATGATAAATGTTCTATATTGAATCGAGTGAAGTTTTCTTTTTATGTTTTATTGCATAGATAGTTGGTCATTTCTTTATTTCAGAGGAGAGATATCGTGCCGTTTAACGATGTAGTAGTACTGCGCAACCATTTTTTGACGGAGCTGGATCGATTTTGTAAAGACTTGAAGGAAGAAATTAAGCGGAGGATCTCCAGTTTTTCCAATTTTAGTGATGATAATGAGGCAATTGAGGAAAGGCAACGTTTACTACGTTTACAGCAGTTACATTGGTTCAATGAAAAAATACAATGCTTACATGAGGTAGGCATGGAACTTGCGAACTGTAATGAAAGGAAGTTTGATACGATGGAAAGAACCCTGCACGTGTTCAGGGATCAACTGACTACAATAGATAATATGATAATGGAATATATTTGCGATACAAAATTTAAGAAAATGATTGAGCAGTTAATGTATGTTGCTGAGTGTACTACTGAAAAAGTATGCTCTTTTTTCAAATTTGTTTTTTGTAACAGCCGTACTAAGGTCGAGGCCGCTTGTGTTTACATAGCAGAGCCGGAATGTTCTGCTCCAGAGCCAGTTGATGATGCAAACAAAATTAGCCATCACTGGAGCATGAAATTAAGACGATTGGGCTTTTTTGCAACTAATGTAGTAATCGCTAAGAGGGAATCCATGTTGGAAATAGCAGAACGTGCTAGAGTAGCGAGATCAGAACCTGTATACAACGGACTTTGACTAAAGCTGCTCCTTGTTATTCACTATCGATCCTGTGTAGTGTGCTGGTTTCCGTGATGCTGCTGCTAGCGAAAATCAATACACTAGACTAGAATACCCGCCTGTTTGTTTATCCCTCGAAATGAGGGGCAGTCCGTTTTTTTGTCTACTACTCCACAAAAAAAAGGTTAAGGATCATTTATGCCAATTTATGAATATGATTGTGCTAATTGTAGCCATCACTTTGAGACCATTCGGGGCTTTAGTGATGAGCCGTTAATTAATTGTCCAGTCTGTGGTGAAGCAACCCTGCAAAAATTAATTTCTGTCTCGGCCTTCCATTTAAAAGGTACCGGTTGGTATAAGCCGAGCGTGGAAAGTAAGGTGCAGGGATCCCAAGATAAACAGCAAGATGCAAAATCCATTGCTTCTACCACGAAACCGGAGGATAACTCCGACAAAAAATGAGTTTAACTTAAGAAATATACCGCTCGTACGTGAAGATGCGAATCTTTTTAACTCACAGCGAGCGGTATGCCGATCACATGACTGGCAAAAGCAAAGCTTCCGCGCAGTCATTCAAGGAGAGAATCGCGGTTCTCTCCTTGAAAATCCTCATCGCGCAAAGAAAGTACTTGAAGTGGCGAATTCGCAACTTCAAGTACAATGGGTATATACTCATTGTGATAGAGTAACAATGATCGTGCTGGAGCTCTTCTGTTGTTTTATATGATGGACTAATTCTTAATTAAAGGGAGATTGACAACCAATGCGTAAAAGTAAATTGCTCGTGCTGGGTGCAATGTTTGCACTGGCGACGCCGATGGCTCATGCTGAATGCGACTATTGCGCACCTGAGGAGTCCGTATATGATTACACTAGGGTTCATCAGTGGGCGGTACAGGGTACGTTTGACGTAGCAAACAAGCTGTTCATAGGTATCAGTAATTATACTAACTACTTTGAATGGGGGGTAAGTGCTGGTGGAAAAATTACGAGTCAGAATATTAAATCATCCAATGTGACTCCGTTTTGGTTTGCTGATTTGCGTGCACACTTAGCCAACAATACAGTGCTTGCTTATGGTTTTGATGGTAGTTTTACATTTGGCGAAAACAATGGCCACCACATTAATTCGGATTGGGTAGTCAGTACTCGCATAGCATTAGAACAGTACTTGACTCAGAGTGTCATATTAACCGGGTGGATTAACCCAAATTGTTATATTCATACGCGAGAAGGCGGTGTTACCAATACTGTTAATACCATTTTTAGCACGGGTGGTATTGCATTGAGTTATGTATTTTCGTAAGGAACATCGGCCGAAAGAATTTGTATGTAGCAGGTATAATGCACACCTCTGCTAAGTCTAAATACCATAACAAATGTATGTCCACTACAATCTGATATCCCTATTTATTAATAGTAAGCCAAAAATAATACAGGGCGAACCGCATTGCTAATCACATTTAAAGTGACTACAATTTGGTGCTTCCTAGTACACTGCTGGAATAGCTCAGTTGGTAGAGCAACTGATTCGTAATCAGTAGGTCCCAGGTTCGACTCCTGGTTTCAGCACCAGTTAAACCAAAGAGTATGCACATGATCCGTTGCATAAAAACAGGAGATGCTATGTCAATAATGCTTCTAAAAATGAGGTGTATCACGTTTGGAACAAAGCGTTAACCGCTTGTAATGAAATTAACCGGCGCGATATCAACTACTCGGCAACGTTAGGCCTAGGAAATTGCTTAGGTGAGCACAGCAACAGCGTAGCCAGAACGCTGGCGGATGCAATGGACTTTCCTGATCTCATATTACCTACTCGGATGTGGGGCGTAAAAAAAATCTATTGTTAGGGCGTTATTGTTGATACTTAAGCACTGACGAGATGATGTAAGAAAAACAATAAGCCTACCACCTATGAGTGCGCATAGTAGTATGTCGAGATCTATGGTGATGTCTGATAGTATGGTGATGTCCGATAGAATGAAAAGGTTTAGCAGTATGTCGAGATCTATGGTAAGGAACAGGCCTAAAAAACCAAGACTTTTCATGACGCGACACGCTAGATAGATACGGCTTAAGTTCATTTTTCTCAGAATCTTCCGCATTTTTACGCAGCCGCGGCGGCCAGGAATCATAAGAAGGAAAGTTTTGTCTTGCCGTATACCCTCTATCATTCGGTATATCAGGATTTGCATCTAATGCAAGCAAATAGGTTAATACATCGGTGTAATCCCGTTTTCTGTTATTATCAACTGAACAAGCTAATTCACTCGCTGCCTTTGCTGCTGCATTCAGCGGAGTAAATCCATGCCGGTTTTTTTGTTCAAGAAATTTTCTGAAGGCTTGTTCGAAGGCTTGTTCATTGAAATCCTCATCAAGCTCAAGCCAAGCATGCACTAAGCACTTTACAATCTCCGGATGTCCCTCTTTACAGCTTGTGTTAAGGGGAGAAAACCTAAACTTATCCTGATTGGTGAGAAAAGACCGAAATTCCTCGGGGGAAAGCTTTCTCTTAGCAACTTTCAACAATGTCTGTACGATCTGTAGATGTCCCGCTTTACAGCTTGTGTTAAGGGGAGTAAACCCAAACTTATCCGGATTGGTGAGCAAAGACCGAAATTCATTGCGAGGAAGCTTGTCTTTGGCAGTCTCTAGTAATGCAGAAACCAGATTCGTGAGACCATGTCTACACGCTAAAATCAAGACAGAAAAACCCGCATTCGTGCTTTTTATTTGTATAAGTTCGCGTAAAGCTTTTGGATCGTGCCTACAATCCATTTTGATGCGCTCCAACAGGTCCATGCTTAGTTTTTGGTCATCTTGTTCACAAGCACTCACGCTGCCCATTAACACCGTATATCCTTCCTTTGGATCTACCCAGAAATTGTTCATTATGAACAAAGAATCACCAAATTTTTCAAGTATTTCGGCTAACAGGTTTCTCACATAGGCCTTGTGCTCAGCTAGTGCATGTGCAGCAGTTAGTGTATGTGGCAGATAATAAAATAGATGTTGTAGGCATTCTGAGAAATAGGATGCATTATGTTGTTCTTTTTTTTGTAAGTCGGATAATTTGGATAAAATTATTGCCAGATCGCTGTGGCTAAAAGATAAATTATAAATATCATTTAACAAGGGACATCGATTGTTTTTATTTCGAAAATCAAGACAGGGCTGGCGTTTAATTTTTTTACGGTCATTACTCTCCGTTGCCACATCCTGAAACATATCATCTGCATGAGATAATCGTTCGTGAGACGAATCAGTACTTCGTTTTCGTTTTCTGTCGTTAGTAGATGAATATCCCTTACTTTCAAAACGAGCTCTTTCTTCTCTCGGGTGAGGACGAAAAGGTCTAGTATGTGTATTATTTTCTTGCCCATCAAAATTACGTGGCACAGCAACCTCTTCAGCTAACAGAACTGGGAATAAGGATACTGCTACTAACTTAAGGCAATATTATAGCCCTTTGGAAGCTCAGTGATTAAATCGATTATATGCTGTTTTCCATGGGAAAAATTCTTGTGGAACATCTCGCCAGGGTGCTCCAGTTCTCAGCTTCCATAGCATCGCTTCCATAACATTTCTGTCGTTCTTCCAACGATGACACCCATATTTTCGCAGTGTTGCTTCTAACTCATTCTATATGGCATCCGTAATAACTTGTCTTACCATTTCTTTCTCCGTTTTTCTTACACGGATATTTTACAAAGTTATTACGAAATTTCTAAATCAGAATGAGGACACACCCTAATGCAAGCAGTGAAAAAAGGATTGAATATTTTTTGAACCGACATCATTAGCCATAACCTTGCTGTCGGGTGCAGAAAATTTGAAAAAACAAGAAATTTGAGCCATCGACAGCTTAGAGGAAGGATGAAGCATGTGTGCCACATCACAATAACCACATGCTGCAGCTACTTGCCCAGCCGTTTTACCCAATGCATTTTCTTCCAATCTATTCGCGCCTTTAGCTAGTAAATGTTCCACGAAAAGTGAATCATTTTTCATAGCGGCTATATGTAACGCCGTATTGCCAAACTTGTCCTTTGCGTTTATATCTGCGCTATGCTGCAAAAACAACAGTGCTATCTCTGTCCGCCCGTAGAAGATAGAAAAATGAAGTATGGGAATATTATCTATTGTTAGATTTTCAGAATAATTTTTTTTTAGATAGCGTTTTACTTTAGATGTCTCTCCATCTAAAATGGCCTGTGCAAATTGTCTCAATTGTAGCATGTTAATTGTTCCTGTGATTTTTCTATAAATGAAGACGTTGGCTGCTACTTCACTTCAATGAAGAATCATTTTTTCTAGTTATTTTGATTTCTCCATCGCTATAATCCACTACCACTGTGTTACCGGCAGTAAATTTTCCTTCAATTATAGCACGTGCAATCGGATTTTCTAACGCTTGTTGCACAGCACGTTTTAAAGGCCTCGCACCGTAAACTGGATCATAACCAATCGCAGCAACATGATCGAGGGCAGCTTCGCTCACTTTTAGCCGCAAATCCCGTTCACCGAGTCGTTGTCGCAAACGCGCCAACTGGATACAAGCAATGACACGAATTTGCTCTTGCGATAGCGCGTGAAAAACAACGACTTCGTCAACCCTATTGATAAACTCCGGACGAAAATGCTGTGCAATAACCTCTACGATCGTCGTCTTTAACGTTGCATAATCCGCTTTTGCGCTTAGCTCCTGTATCAGTTGTGAACCCAAATTAGATGTCATTACCACCACAGTATTACGAAAATCTACCGTACGACCATGACCATCTGTTAAACGACCATCGTCTAGTACCTGCAATAAAACGTTAAATACGTCGGAGTGTGCTTTTTCAATCTCATCCAGTAGTACAACAGAATACGGCTTACGACGGACAAGCTCGGTTAAATAACCACCTTCTTCATAGCCTACATAGCCAGGAGGCGCACCAATTAAACGAGCAACAGAATGCTTTTCCATAAATTCAGACATGTCTAAACGCACCATGGCTTCGTCAGAATCAAACAAAAATCCAGCCAACACTTTACATACCTCGGTCTTACCCACACCCGTAGGACCTGAAAAAATAAATGAACCAATCGGTCGATTGGGATCGGATAACCCTGCTCGGGAACGACGAATAGCATTGGCCACAACAGAAATTGCCTCGTCTTGTCCAACGACACGCTGATGCAACGCTTCTTCCATGTGCAGTAATCTTTCACGCTCACCTTCCAACATCTTGGATACAGGAATTCCTGTCCATTTTGATACGGTTTCTGCGATCTCCTTTTCAGTAACCCTATTCCGCAGTAAATGAACTTCTGTTTTTTCTGCTTTATGCGCCGCTTGCAACTGCTTTTCCAACGCAGGAATTCGGCCGTATTGCAACTCAGACATTTTGGTTAAGTCGCCTACACGATGTGCTTTTTCTAATTCAAATTTTGCTTTTTCCAAATCGCTTTTTATCTTTTGTTCGCCTTGTAACACAGCCTTTTCGGCCTTCCAAATTTCATTAAGATCCGCATATTTTTTTTCTAAGTTATTAATTTCGTTTTCTAAATTCTGTAACCGCTTTTCAGCAGCATCGTCAGTTTCTTTTTTCAGCGCTTCACGCTCAATTTTTAGTTGTGTCAAGCGCCTATCCAAACGATCCAGTTCTTCTGGCTTAGAGTCGATCTCTATTCGAATACGACTCCCTGTTTCATCGATGAGATCGATAGCTTTATCAGGCAAGTTTCTATCAGTAATATAACGGTGTGATAAAGTAGCCGCCGCTAAATTGGCTGAATCTGTAATTTCTACACCATGATGGATTTCATAACGCTGTTTTAAACCACGCAATATAGCCACTGTATCTTCAACGTTTGGTTCCTCGACTAAAATTTTTTGAAAACGACGCTCCAATGCCGCATCTTTTTCAATGTATTTGCGATATTCATCTAAAGTGGTCGCCCCAATACAATGTAATTGCCCTCTAGCTAAGGCAGGTTTTAGCATATTTCCAGCATCCATGGCGCCTTCAGTCTTTCCCGCTCCTGCTACGATATGTAATTCATCAATAAATAAAACAACCTGTCCTGCCTGCTTGGAAATCTCGTTGAGTACCGCTTTCAAACGTTCTTCAAATTCGCCGCGATATTTTGCACCGGCAATTAACGCACCCATGTCAAGAGCCAGCAATCGCTTGTCTCTTAGACCCTCAGGTACTTCACGATTGATAATACGCTGCGCAAGTCCTTCTACGACGGCAGTCTTCCCTACACCGGGTTCTCCAATAAGGACTGGATTATTTTTTGTCCGTCGTTGTAGTACTTGTATCATTCTACGAATTACATCGTCTCGCCCTATCACCGGGTCAAGCTTGCCTTGTGCTGCTTCTACTGTTAAATCAATCGTATATTTCGCCAAAGCACCTCGTCTGCCCTCCGCTTCGGGGTCTATTACCTCTCCCTCTCCACCTCGAATGTCTTTGATTGCCGTTTCCATGTCGGCCTTTATCGCACCCGCTTTGTGTAATAGATCACCTAATACACTTTTATCACTGACGGCGGCAAGCACAAATAATTCGCTGGAAAGGTACTCGTCTTTGCGTTGCTGTGCCAGCTTATCCGTGACATTGAGCAAACGAGTTAAATCGCTAGAGGGATAAATTTCCCCCGGTTTTGCCGTTTGCACAATGGGCAGGCGCTCAATCGCAGCATCCAGCTCATTGCTCAGTTGATTTACATTAACATTCGACTTGGTTAACAGCGGCCTCACTGTCCCGTTTTCCTGCGATAACAACGCCTTCATCAGGTGAATTGGCTCGATAAAAGCGTTATCACGCCCCACAGCCAGTGATTGCGATTCTGCTAGTGCATTCTGAAACTGACTCGTTAATTTATGTAAACTCATGTCTCTCTCAATGATGGTTGTTTCGGATGGTTGTTTCGCTTCTATACCGCTCGTACTGGAAGATGCGAATTTTTATATTTTATAGAGGTGCCTTTCACTAGTAACCACACTACACTTCAATAATTTAGCTTAATTTGGAAAATTCAAGTTCTGTTGTAGAATTTTTATACAAAAACAGTGCTCTCTCCCTAGCTTGGCATCAATATACGTCTTTCACCCAAAGATGAAAGAAAGGCACAATGGTAAAGTGAGAATTTTTTATTCACCCGCTCCCGTAAAAAAGAGTTAGACTAGAGCGTTTTTACTTCCTGCACGTTTATTGGATTTTAACAGAGGTTACTTATGACAGAAGAAATACCTAGCAACCCACCATGGGAACATAAAACATTGGAAAAACTAATTTTTAATACGCTGAAAGAACAGAAGACTAAGCGACGCTGGGGTATCTTCTTTAAGCTCTTATTTTTTGCCATTCTTATCTGTTTTTTAATAATTTTGTGGCCTAATTCAGCCAAGCTGCCAAATACCAGTAAGGTAAAATCCCACATTAGTCTCGTCGACATCCGTGGCATCATCGACGATAGCTCCTCAGCTAACGCAGATAATATCATTGAAGGCTTGCAAGATGCCTTCGAAGACAAAAATACACAGGCAATTATTTTACGAATCAATAGTCCAGGCGGCAGTCCTGTGCAGGCTTCGCAAATCTACCAAGAGATTCGCTATTTACGCGTTAAACATCCGACCATTAAGCTCTACGCCGTATGCGGGGATCTTTGTGCATCCGCTGCCTATTATATAGCCTCTGCCAGTGAGGACATTTATGCAAGCCCCGCTAGCTTGGTCGGTTCAATTGGCGTGTTAATGGATGGTTTCGGCTTCGTCGATACCATGAAAAAGGTTGGCATTGAACGTCGCTTATTAGCCGTAGGCGACCATAAAGGATTTTTAGATCCTTTTTCTCCTGAAAAATCCGATGAAAAACAGATTGCTTTACATATGCTCGAGGGTGTTCATGAGCAATTTATCAACGCTGTTAAACAGGGTCGAGGAAGACGTCTACAAGAAAGCCCAGAACTCTTCTCTGGTCTAGCATGGACAGGTCAAGAAGCCTTGTCATTGGGACTCATCGATGGTTTTGCTGATTTGACTTCCCTGTCTCGCGATATTCTTAAGAATAAAAACATTGTGGACTACACGGTAAAACCTGGCTTGCTCCAACAACTTTCTGATCGCCTAGGCGCTTCATTTGCAGAACATATTTGTGCAAGTTTAGGCATAGGCGGCACACTGAAGGGATTACGGTGACGTGTATCAGTAAAAAGCAGGCCTATACCCATTGTACTTGAAGTTGCGAATTCGCAACTTCAAGTACGAGCGGTATAGCTTTGCGAGAAATGTATGCAGCAAATGACAGGCAACGCATGTGGGTTTAGCTTATTAGAGTTACTGATCGTCCTAGCTATCATCGGCATTTTGGCTAGCGTTGCCTATCCCATGTACACGCATGCTATTGCCAAAACCCGTCGCACGGAGGCTAAAATTGCCCTACTTCATCTCGCCAACCGTATGGAGATCTATTACTTAGAAAATAATAATAGTTATGCTGGAGCAAGTCTCGCCAACTTAGGATTCAACAAAAAAACAGATAAAAATTTTTATATTTTGTCGCTAAATAGTACGAGTCATCACTACCAACTGATGGCTATCGCAACGTTCGCCGATGCAGAGTGTTCTCGTTTTATATTGGATGAATTAGGAAAAAAAACGAGCACTGGAAATTTACAACAGTGTTGGTAGTTTCCCTTTTTATCTTGTTTGATTAATGGCGACACGTTAATCCATCGTCGGCACCGCGTGTATCAGTTGATTTACTGAATAGTATAACCACCATCGACATTAACTAGGGCACCCGTCATAAACGAAGCGGCGTCGCTACACAAAAAACCTACGGTTTGTGCAACCTCTTCCGGTCTTCCTACCCGTTTTAAAGGAAATCGCTCTGCAACATCCTGTTGAATCGCTCGTGCAGCGCATTGAGTCTTTGCTTGAAATTGCTGAATGATCCGTTGGTACATCGGTGTATCGATAGTTCCTGGACACACACAGTTGACGCGAATACCGTAAATGGCGTAGTCCAACGCGGTACTTTTAGCCAGTTGTGCAATGGCCGCCTTACTTGCACCATATATGGCACACTGTTCTTTAGCAATAAAAGCTTGATCGGAAGCCATCAAAATAATGACGCCAAACCTCTGCTGCTTCATAATGGGTAGCACGTGTTGCAAGCAATAGATCGTACCAAATAAATTGCTTGCGATCACACGGTTCATTGCCTCTAAACTACTTTCCTCAATCGTCGCCAGTAAATGAACACCTGCATTACAAAAAAGATAATCAATGGGTATTTTTTTATGATAAATCTCTTTAATGGCACGTTGAACCTGTTTGTGATCAGCCACATCACAAGAAATATAATGTATTGCTGCACTGCGTGGATAATCTAATTCTTTTTTATCGAGCACATACACAACGGCGCCTTCCTGACTGAATAGGCGTGCGGTCGCTGCACCTATCCCTGAGGATCCACCCGTTATCACGATGATTTTATTTTGAAATCTCATCGTACTCTCACTTCAATTTTACCAAAAAGGGTATATTGAAAAAGTGTAATTAAATTTTGACGCCATAATTCTAAAATAGCTACAAAGGTAATCACTACCCCCATTCGCCCTTCACTTACATAAAAAAGGTCGGTGAATTCTAGATTGGTTTCAGAAGAAACTCTGCTCAAAATCTGTGCCATACGATCCTGAATCGATAAGGGTTCTTGAATCATGGTATGGTGTGCTGCCCCAGCAACACGAACCAGCACTGATCGCAGAGCATCTACTAAATCCTCCATCACCAGCTCAGGTCTTACTACCTCCATTTTATAAATACTGGTCAATTCAGTATGCGTCATAGCAAGAAAAATATCGCGACCTTGCATAGGTAATTGATCCAATGCATGAGCAGCCTGCTTCATTTGTTCATATTCTTGTAAACGACGCATTAATTCGGCACGTGGATCGATTTCTTCGGCGAGCTGTGGTAGCGCTGGTCTTGGCAATAGTAAACGGGATTTGATTTCGGCTAATATTGCTGCCATCAAGAGATATTCGGCGGCTAATTCAACAGCCAAGACTTTCATTAACTCTAGATATTGCATGTACTGACGCGTTACTTCAGCAACGGGTATCTGTAAAATATCAAAGTTCTGTTTTTTGATGAGGTAGAGTAACAGATCGAGTGGTCCACTAAAGTTTTCTAATAGAACCTTCAAGGCCTGAGGTGGAATGTAGAGATCACCGGGCAATTGAACCAGAGGCTGTCCATGGACTGTCGCCACCAGCGACAATACTTCAGATTGTGCAGCTTCGGATATATGGTCTGTCATAGATTTCGTAAAACGCTTATAAATTAAAAATTCTAAAAAAAATTGACGTTAATCCTTGCAGCAGGGGACCTAATAACCGAGTTAACAGCCCACTGGCTAGTAACAATACTAAAATTAAAAATCCATAAATTTCGAGTTGATTGAATTGGCAGGCCATCTTAGGAGACAACAAACTTGCTACAATCCGACTACCATCCAATGGTGGAATAGGTATGCAATTCAGCAACATGAGTACCAAATTAACAGATACGCCAATCTGCCCCATGTAAATAAATGGAACGCTATGAAAATCTATCGCTAGCTTCGCCACTGCAACCCAAAAAAAAGCCATGACAAGGTTTGCTAATGGTCCAGCTGCAGCAACCAATGCCATATCACGTCTAGGATTTTTTAAATTTCTCCAGGTAATAGGGACCGGTTTAGCCCAGCCAAATACAAAACCTCCGAGAAAAAAAAGGATAGCTGGCACAACAATAGTGCCAATAGGATCAATGTGTTTGATAGGATTTAAGGTCAAGCGACCCAATAATTTGGCTGTTGGATCGCCACATTGAAAGGCAACAAAACCATGTGCCGTTTCGTGGATAGTGACAGCAAAAATCAGCGGGATCACCCAGAGGATCATTTTCTGACCTAATGAAAAATCAACCATAAGCATTACCTAAGAGCTCAAAACCTTGAAGTATATACCGCTTGCACCTGAAGATGTGGATTTTTCACGTTTCATGAGGTATATACCGCTCGTACTTGAAGATGCGAATTCGCAACTTCAAGTACAATGGGTATATAAAATCGTCATTTCACGTTTTCATGTACTATGGATATAGATTTATACGCCAGTAAAAGAGAATTTTATAATGTCCTATACATATATTAAAATCCCAAGTCAGGGAGAAGCCATTAGTCTTAATTCCGATAATTCTTTACACGTTCCTGATCAACCTATCATCCCTTTTATTGAAGGTGATGGTATTGGCGTTGATATCACGCCAGTTATGTGTAAGGTGGTCGATGCTGCTGTAGAAAAAGCCTATGGCAACCAGCGTCGTATTATTTGGATGGAAATTTATGCTGGAGAAAAAGCCTGTAAAGTCTATGGAAACGATACTTATTTACCTGATGAAACCCTGCGGGCACTTCGCGCTTACGCTGTTTCGATTAAAGGCCCATTAACAACACCCGTTGGAGGTGGTATCCGATCCATTAATGTCGCACTACGCCAGCAACTCGATTTATATGTTTGTCTACGACCTATCCGTTATTTCAGCGGAGTGCCAAGCCCAGTCTGTAAACCTGAAGAAACTAATATGGTGGTCTTTCGAGAAAATTCAGAAGACATTTACGCTGGTATAGAGTGGCAAGCCGACAGCCCAGACGCAAAAAAAATCATCGCTTTTTTACAAAACGAAATGCACGTTAAGAAGATTCGCTTTCCAGAGTGTTGCGGTATTGGTATTAAGCCAGTTTCTAAAGCAGGTTCACAACGTTTGATAAAACGCGCTATTCAGTATGCTATTCAACATGATCTTCCCTCGGTAACCCTAGTACATAAGGGCAATATTATGAAATTTACCGAAGGTGCCTTTAAGGATTGGGGCTATGAGGTCGCTAAGACGCAATTCGCCGCGGAACTGCTCGATGAAGGACCGTGGATGCGCTTAAAAAATCCCCAAACAAATAAGTACATCATTATAAATGATGTTATCGCTGACGCTTTTTTGCAGCAAATCTTGCTACGTCCTGCTGAATACAGTGTTATTGCTACATTAAATCTTAATGGCGACTATTTATCCGACGCCCTCGCGGCACAAGTTGGCGGTATTGGCATCGCACCTGGTGCTAATTTAAGCGATTCAATCGCTTTGTTTGAAGCAACACACGGCACTGCTCCAAAATATGCAGGCCAAGATAAGGTCAATCCGGGATCATTGATCCTTTCAGCTGAAATGATGTTGCGACATATCGGTTGGAATGCAGCAGCTGATTTGATCATTCATGGTATGGAAAGAGCTATTCAAGCAAAAACGGTAACCTATGATTTTGCTCGCCTCATGAAAGATGCACAAGAGCTGAGCTGCTCGGCTTTTGGCCATGCTATAATCAAACACATGTTGTAAAAACACGTTTAGCTCGCGCGATTCTATTCCCACAAAACCAACCAACACAGCCGCCGCTGTCTTTGCTCATTAATATCGGTGGTATTTGCTATCTTCCAACAATGCTCTCAAAACTACCTGTTTACATAGGGTCAATTCGCAAATCCCTTAAAACTCGACTAGTCTGAGATGAGAGGGAATTTTTTTCAGCACGGACTACCACCCGCCTGCACAAACGACGACGGAACTCGTTTTGTACGAGGAAACACGGAGTTTGATACGTTCTTGAGTAAGGAGGGCGATCATGTTTAGCAAAGAACTGGAAGTGAGTTTAAATGCTATTTTTAAACAAGCCCGAGAAAAACGTTATGAATATTTGACTGTTGAACATTTGTTACTGGCGCTATTGGAAGAGCCTACTGCCAGGGCCGCTTTACGGGCCTGCGGTGCCAATTTAAGCCGACTCAAAAATGAATTAAATAATTTTATTGCGGCTACGACACCTATATTCCCTACCACCGATCCTACTCTAGACATTCAACCTACTTTAGGCTTTCAACGCGTGTTGCAACGCGCTATTTTCCAAGTGCAATCCAGCAGTGCAACACAAGTAAACGGTGTCCACATACTCGTCGCCATTTTTAGTGAACAGGATAGTCAAGCCATCTATTTTTTACGTCGAGAAAACGTAACTCGCTCAGATTTATCTCACTATATTTCTCAAGGCTTTCCTAAATTACCAGAAGATAGAGATGCCAAATTAAGTCACTTTATAACGGAAAAAGAAATCTCTACCGATGGACCGGGAAACAGTCCATTGGAAATCTATGCAATCAACCTAAATGATAAAGCGCGGCTCGATAAAATTGACCCCCTCATAGGACGCAAGGAAGAATTGGCACGAGTCATTCAGATTCTCTGTCGCCGACGCAAAAATAACCCTTTATTAGTCGGAGAAGCCGGTGTAGGCAAAACGGCGATCGTCGAAGGACTTGCCAAGGCAATCGTCAACAAAGAGGTCCCGACCGTACTGGCACAAAGTAGAATTTATGCACTGGATCTAGGAAGCTTACTTGCTGGTACCAAATATCGTGGTGATTTTGAAAAACGTTTTAAAGCGCTATTAGCTCAACTAAAACAGGAACCGCAATCCATATTGTTCATTGATGAAATCCATGTCGTCATCGGCGCAGGTGCCGCATCTGGTGGAGTCATGGATGCTTCTAACCTAATTAAACCATTGTTAACAACGGGTGAGCTTAAATGCGTCGGCGCAACAACCTACCAGGAATACCGTAGTATTTTTGAAAAAGATCGCGCCCTTGCCAGACGCTTCCAAAAAATAGATGTTCCTGAACCTAATTCAGCTGAAACCATTGCCATTTTGCGAGGTTTGCAGAATCGACTAGAAGAACATCACCATGTTAAATATCGCATAAACGCCTTGCGTGCCAGCGTAGAACTTGCTGCACGCTATTTACCTGATCGTTTTTTACCTGATAAGGCGATCGATATTGTAGATGAAGCCGGCGCCTACCAGGCATTACGACCCCATCATAAAAAGAAAACAGTTATTGGCATTCATGAAATTGAAGTAATTGTGGCCAAAATGGTTCATATTCCTACTCGCAACGTTTCTACTTCGGATAAACATCGCCTGCGTAATTTGGAAGAAAAATTAAAATGCCGTGTATTTGGTCAGGATATCGCTATAGAAAATCTTTGTGCCAGTATGAAACTGACACGTTCAGGACTGCGAGGAATTAACAAAACTATCGGTTCCTTTCTTTTTGCTGGTCCCACAGGTGTCGGAAAAACGGAAGTGACCCAACAACTCGCTGAATTAATGGGCATCGAACTATTACGGTTCGATATGTCAGAATACATGGAAAAACACAGTGTCTCTCGCCTTATTGGCGCGCCTCCTGGCTACATTGGATACGAGCAAGGCGGCTTGTTGACAGAAGCCGTGGCCAAGCATCCCCACGCCGTTTTACTATTGGACGAAATTGAAAAAGCACACCCTGATATCTTTAATCTGCTGCTACAAGTGATGGACCACGGCAGCTTGACCGATACAAATGGTCGAAAAACAGACTTCAGCCACATCGTGTTAGTCATGACGAGCAATGCAGATGCCGAGCATTGGGATCGGCCACCTATTGGGTTTACCGTTGATTTGGTACAAAGAGAAAATCCAGAGGCTATAAAGCGTATTTTTTCACCTGAATTTCGCAATCGCTTGGACGCTGTGATCTATTTTAAATATTTAAGCCCTGAGATCATTTTTCGGGTTGTTGACAAGTACTTAGTAGAACTAGAATCTCAACTAGAAAAGAAACACGTCCGTCTGCATGTAGACAAAGCGGCACGACTTTGGCTCGCTAAACACGGCTATGAAAAAACCATGGGAGCAAGGCCAATGGCTCGCTTAATTCAGGAAAAAATTAAAAAACCGATCGCTGATGAGTTATTGTTTGGACGCTTAGTCCACGGAGGACAACTGATGTTGACTAGCGCAAACGATATGCTGCAGTTAATTATTCATGAAAAAGGTGAAACCACCACCCACACTATTCCACAACAGCTTTTTCCAACACCCATTGGACAGGAAGCCCAGTAGTCCTCCCCTATCTCACTTCTCTTTCAGTAGTCTTATTCAGTAGTCTTATCCTTATCCCCCTTATTACCACGAAATATAATGCGACCTTTCCCAAGGTCGTAAGGCGTCAGCTCTACATCAACCTTATCACCTTCCACCACTCGAATGTAGCTTCTCCGCATACGACCCGAAATTTTCGCAATGATAATATGTCCACTCTCTAGTTGTACCCGAAAAGAAGTATCCGGTAAGGTATCAAGTACTATACCATTCATAACAACTTGTGCTTCTTTTGCCATAATTTACCTAAGTCCACACCATAACATACTGAACACGCAAGTCTTTATCATAAAACAGCACTTCAAGTACTTCAACAGAAACACCGACACCGCGCTATCCACCCAAGAACGACCCCCATGTTGCCGTAAAAAATACGGGTTTACAACAATAACGCTTT
>Ga0207035_1114_pt1 | contig 17589 bp, 13 predicted proteins | sample Alteio_BWMinCont_77_FD_153272 | JGI IMG/M metagenome (GOLD analysis project Ga0207035, IMG submission 153272) | Enriched cells from forest soil in Barre Woods Harvard Forest LTER site, Petersham, Massachusetts, United States -... | ecosystem: Environmental > Terrestrial > Soil > Temperate forest >... | reverse complement strand
TCGTTTTATAACATTTTTAAGCGTTACATTATTAAAAATCTATCGGTGACGCATAGGGGTTCCCGATCAAAGTAAATTTACCTGCAGTTGCTACTGCCGAAAATGTTTGATTGCCTGTTTGTAATTTACCCCAACTACTTAAGGTAGTATTAACACAAGGCAATGTCACAAAATCAGGGTTACCTATTGTTGCTGGATTTCTGTCGCCACGAATGAATATAAAATAACCTACATTATCGGCACTACCACTAGTACTGGGAGAAATATTGCTGGTCATTGTATTTGTAACATCTATTAATCCCTGAGTAGATGAATTAAAGGTCATCATTGAATAGTTAGAATTGATACCCGCATCCATACCACTACCTGAAACAGGATTTGGCATTGTTATTAAGGTTCCTATTCCAGCAGTATATACTCCTCCGTTTTGCCAGGCATTATAAATACTATTTGAATTAGTAATTGGTGCAGTTAAAAGACGCCATGCCCTACGGGCAGGAATGAATCTTTCTATTGTAACATTGGTGGCATTATTCAAACTGCCATATATACTTCCTAAGTATGCAGTAAATGTTGAAGTGGATTTTAATGTTACGTGTTCATTATTCAGATCAAGGCTACCAAGATTTGAAGAGTTAAAAGTTATGCCTGTAAAAATATTAAGTGCAGAGTTTAATATAGCAGTACTTCCTGTTGACTTGTTAATATTTAATATACTTAATGAATCATTGCTATCAAAACCAACATCCTGAGCAGATCCGCCACCAAGTATTAATGATGAATTTTCAGTTCCATCAAAATTCCCTAATGTTCTGCTTACAACTCCATTCAATGTTAGTGTTGTGGTTCCTATCATTAATGAACCTGCTGTTAAATTAGTTTGGCCGTTAACTGTCAGGTTGTTTGTTAAGGAAACATTGCCTGAAGAATTATTAACAATTAAATTATTGATAGATGATGGAAGTCCACTGCCCGTAATTTGGTTAGAAGATCCGTTATATGTATAATTAGCACCGGTATTGAATGACCTTGTTGTTGTTTGAATATTTCCTGTTGCTCCACTGGAGCTAATGCCAACCGTTGATCCAATACCTAAAGTTCCTCCTGCTGAAACAGTGAATGCGCCTGTATTCGTGACAGTACTTGTACCGCAATTAAATGTTCCCGTATTAGCAACTGTACTGGAGCCTTTACATAAAAGATCAGCTCCAGATAAATTAACGGTTGCATATGTTGTAATATTTAAAGTTGATAATGGTGTAGAATTTGCAACAATGGCGCTATCTATAGTAACAGGAGATGTTATATTTAAAACAGCAGTATCCTGCACCGTTAGGTTACCACCAGAAGTTCCAGAACCAGTGAAAATTTCCTGGCTCATATTAACAGTTGTTGATGTGCCGGTGACAGTAAAATATTGCCTGCTAAATATAGAACCAGTTGCACCCGATGTGATAGAAGTATAAATACTTGATTCATTTAACATCGTCTTTGTTCCTGCATTCGATACAGTTGATAATGCACTTACCTGAAGATTGTCAATACTCATTGGTTCCGAGGTAATAACTGTAGCAGCATTATATCCATATAATCTTATTATAACTGAGCTATTATTATTGATAGCTGTAAAAGATGAAAGATCAAAGTTCAGATGATTCCATGCATTTAATGTACCGGTTGATTGAGTGCTGGTAGTAAAAAAATTTGTTCCATCTGTGCTATATAAAATCCCAATATTTTTAGGCGCAGTAAGTAATAAAAATGCTGTAGGATAACAATCAAATTGTACAGACAATCCAGAAAAACCAGATGTATTTACAGTAAACTGAAAATAAGTACTTGCTGAAGTACCAGGATCTGAAGTAGCAGTTGACCACGTACTTGCGCTTATAGCCTCTCCATTTGCAACACCCGCAGTATAAAATAATCCTGCACCTGTAGCCCCTGCTATAGCTGATGTCCCCACTTTACTGACAGTACTATTGCCACTGTTTATAGATTGTTCAACAAGATTTTCAAAGGTTGATCTGTTTGAGTTGTTCTCAAAATCATAATATAAAATTGGCATTTGTGCTTGTGATAATTGCACTGAAAACAAAAAGCACAAAATAAGCAGTGCGCCTTTCATAAGAATCGTTTAGGTATCGATAGTTGATATAAGTCAAGTATTTAACACAGCAAGTACTTATTTTCAGTTTACTGTAAATACATCTGGTTTTTCTGGATTGTCTGTACAATTTGATTGTTATCCTACAGCATTTTTATTAAACCTTTTATAAATCAATAACTTAGAAAACATTGTAAGCAAAACTTACATAGTATAACCCTCCTATAGAAGCATTGCCGATTGCATCAGTATGATAGTTGTTCAGCAAATTTGTGGCACCAATCTTAATCATGCTATTTGATATTTTTGGAAGTTTCAAGCTAATCTGTGCATCCAAGGTACCAAAAGCCGGAGTATTCCCAGCTATGAAAGAAGATTCAAAATAATAACTTTGTTGCCAGCGATAAGTAAGATTAAAACCATATATTTTTTTTATGGTATAATTAGCAAACGATAAATTGAATTTTGTTTTGGGAGTATTAAAATCAGTTTGAAGAGAGCTTTCAACATTAGAAATATCATTGTAAACAAAATTACCTGATGCAATAAAACCTTTTGGCAGCAAGTAATCCAAACCAAATCCTACACCATAAGTATTAACCAGAGTAGAACTATTTGTATATATTCCGAAATTTTTTTGTTCAGGTGTTCCAGGATCTTTTGATAAAATGGTAAGACCTATAAAATTAGTGTATTGTGCATAAAATCCATAAGCATCAATCAACAATTTTTTATTTACTAATCCTTTATAACCTAATTCGTATGAAGCCACCGTTTCAGGTTTGAATTGCTTATATTGATATGGTGTAGGGGGCGTTCCTGTACGTTGAAAATTTCCTAACGTTGCTGTATCAAATGTATTTGTATTCAGACCATACTCAGTTATAAAAGAGGGAAGGCCACCAATTAACCTAGCTGATGGTAATAGCAAATCAATATATTGATTTTGTGTAGAAGGAAAACGATAAGCTGTTTGATAGGAGGCGCGAATAAAATTATCTTTAGCAACTCTATATACTGCAGTAATACGTGGAGTAAAACGACCGTCGAAATTAGAGTTTTTATCGTAACGGCCCGCAACTGTAATTTTAAGCATGTCATCCATAAAACCTTTTTGTATTTGTGCAAATGCGCCTGTTTCATTTATACTAATAGTTCCAGCTGTATCCGCAAAAATGGTTCCATGAGAATTTAATACAAACTCACGTGTAGAGGTACCAATTGTTACATCTGCCCATTTAATAAGATCAGAAAAATTATACATTCCCTCACCTACATAAAGATTTGTTTGGTCGTTAAACTTACCTCCATTAGGAATTGCAATTCCTTTTATAGAATCTAACGCTTTAGTAAAAGCAGCAGTACCGGGTTGCAACATATTAGCATCTGCATAAAGTTTTGCTTGTGTGGTTGCTGCAGAATAAGCCTGTGCAGGAGTTGCTCCCATACCTAACGCAGTACCAAATGCTACTGCATATGCATTAATATAATTAGGCGCATAATAATTTGCATTTATTAATTGTGCAGTAGCTCCCATATCATAAGAACTACCAGCGTCTTCCTGCGTTGTATATGCTCTTATGTAATAATGAGCCCCAGTTACTTCTGCTTTATATTGCCCTATCCGAACATTCTTTAAACTATATCGGTCAGTACCTTGATAAATAGTATTTGCACTACCAAAATTACCTGTAAGGCTTGCAGTTGTTGTATTTGTTAGTTTGTAAAACAACCCAGCAGAAGCTTTCAAATCATATGCGTTATAGTCTGTTAAAGTATTTTCATTATAGGTAGGAAAAAAAGCATATCCGTTTGAAGGTGTTGCAGCCGCTATTCCATTTAATTCGCCAGCTGTAGTCTGATCACCAGCAGCCGCATAATGTTGAGCAGCAATTTGTAATCCTTGCTGTATATTCAACGGACTTTCATTTCCATACGCATTTACTCCATTATAATTGGGAGTACTTTTATTTCCAGAAACTATTTGCCCGCTCTGTATACTAAAATTTCTTTGGTCATTGGCTATCCAATCTTTTGCCCCGATATATTCTCCTGAAATTCTAAAAGCGAATTTATTATTAAATGCTTTTGCATAACGTGCTGCAAAATCATAATAAGGGGCAGCACTACTGTTTGAATCGTTAATATGATTAACACCTTGTTTAAACTGTACACTAAGTCCCTGATATTTAAATGGATCTTTACTGGTCATTAATAAAGTCCCTGTCATACCACCAGAACCATACAAAGCAGAAGATGCACCTGGTAATAATTCCACATTATCTACATCTAATTCATTTAATCCTACAATATTTCCCACCGCAAAATTTAATCCGGGTGCTTGGTTGTCCATCCCATCAACCAATTGATTCATACGAAGATTTCCACTACCGTTAAATCCTCGTGTACCCGGAGTTTTAAACATTATAGAAGATGTTACCATATCTACACCTTTTAAGTTGGCGATAGCATCGTAAAAAGATGGCGAAGGCGCTTCAACAATCATAGCACGATTCATTCTTTCAATTGAAACTGGTGATTCTAGACTTTTAATTGATGAACGGGTTGCAGCCAACACAACTTCCTGCCCCAATGTACTGGTTGGTTTAAAATCAACATGCACTTTATCAGATGCATTGTTTACAGTTATCTGCTGTAACTCAAACCCAACTGATGAGAATAATAATGTAACTGGTAATTGACTAACAGTAATTTTAAAATTTCCTTTATCATCGGTAAAAGTACCAGCAGTACTACCTTTTACAGAAACTGATACTGCACCAACTTTTTCTTTGGTAACACTGTTGGCAACAGAACCACTGATAGTATTTTTTTGTGCAAAGGAGGTAATTACTATAAGATTGGCTAACGCCAATACCAATAGAAAATTGATAGCTTTTCTCATATAGCTTGTTTTAGTTATCTAAATATAAAACAAAATAGTAATTGTTATACTGATATTTAAAATTTATTTATTACCAGATGTTGAAAGCTTTTCTGTTTCAAATTGGATGATTCATTTGTTGAAAGTACCTTAGCGGCATGGCTGCATTTAATTTCCCAAAGCAAACAAATTTTTATAGTGGCAAAGTAAGGGACGTTTATACAATTGATGATAAATGGCTCGTGATGATTGCCAGCAATCGTATCTCTGCATTCGATGTTATCTTACCACGTCCTATTCCTTTTAAAGGACAAGTGTTAAACCAAATTGCTGCATATATGCTTTCTGCGACAAAAGATATTTGCCCTAACTGGTTGTTAACTTCTCCTACTCCTAATAGTTCGATTGGTGAAAAATGTATTCCATTTAAAGTTGAAATGGTAATACGAGGGAGCCTTACAGGTCATGCGTGGAGAACTTACAATAGTAGTAAAAGAGAATTATGTGGCGTTGCTTTACCGGAAGGTTTGAAAGAAAATGATTTTTTCCCAACACCTATCATAACACCTTCTACAAAAGCAGATACAGGACATGATGAAGATATTTCTAAAGAAGATATCATACAACATGTAATTGTAAGCAAAGCTGATTATACTGTATTGGAAAAATACACTCATGCTTTATTTGAAAGAGGCAAACAAATTGCTGCCAAACAAGGATTGATACTGGCAGATACCAAATATGAATTTGGAAAGATTGATGATACTATTTATTTAATGGATGAAATTCATACACCCGATAGCAGCCGTTATTTTTATGCTGATGGATATGAAGAACGGCAACAAAAAGGTGAACGTCAAAAACAATTGAGTAAAGAGTTTGTACGTGAATGGCTAATTGCAAACAACTTTATGGGAAAAGAAGGTCAGACAGTGCCTGCAATGAGTGATGAATGGATTGCGACTATCGGTAACCGTTATATTGAGTTATATGAAAAAGTTATCGGTGAGAAATTTGTGCCGGAAGAGTTAAGTGATAAGGAAACTGAAGAAAGAATAGTAGAGGCATTAAAAAAACTCGAATAATTATATTATTTCTTTTTTGCTTTAAGCATTTTCTCATAAGATTTTGAATCTTTAAATAGCATGTTCGTTATTGCTCCTTCCATAGGCATGTATCTCGTTCCTGATTCTTTAGTGCGTATTATTTTATCATCCTTAAGATAATATCGTCCTTCAAAACTAAGTTTAGGCTTAGTATAGTCAACCTCACCTGTACTATCAATATTTGTAAATTGCTTTTCATAAACGAATATGAGCTTTTCATGTTTGAAATAATATTCAGTTTGTATAGTCCAGAAAGATAGTCCTATCCATGCTCTCATTTTATAAATAGAATCTCCTTTAAAATATCCATTAAGCTGAGAGCCATTGTCTGTGCCATCAATAAATTTATCATTATCAAGTTCCTTTATTTTTAACGAACTATCCTTATCTATTCTTCTTACTTCCTGCCGGATTGATAACAATTGAAAACTCATGTCTGTTATTTGCCCAAAAGAATATTGGTTAAAAAGCACCAGCAATAAAGAAAATAATATGAGTTGTTTAATAATTGACATTATAGATATAAAACTATTCTTTTTTCTTATTAATAAACTCATCCGTAAAATGTTCTGAATGTTTTGGCTTTGAAAATTTCTCTTCATTAAATTTTTTAGAATCGCCTTTGGGTATTGAAAGTGAATGCCAGTCAGTATTTTGAATCATCTTTCCAATAAAAACTATTTGACCAATATGATAAGCTGTGTGTGCAAGGCTTCTGTTAAATGCTTCCATAATTGTATGGCCCATATTGCGGATGTAAATTGTCCTTCCCAAATCTTCATCTGTTATTGAATCAATCGCATCAAACAAACATTTCCATGCTTCTTCCCATTTAGCTAATAATTGTTTACGTGATTGATTAGTATTTTCAAATTCAGCATCTCTATCACGCCAATCTTTTTCGCCGTCAGTTGTAAGAAAATCTGTCCAGCGGGAAAGTAAATTACCATAAAGATGTTTTACAATGATTGCAATACTGTTGCTCTCTTCATTGTATTGCCAAAAAATATTATCATTATCAATTTGTGCAATAGTTTTATCAGCAAGCATTTTGTAATACTTGAATTGTTTTTTTACACTATCAAGATATCCGGGATTCATTTTAGAATAGTTTAAAATTATTTCTGTCTTAACTCAGATAATTTTGGCCTTAATCGTTGTCTCGATTTATTGAATACCATGCTGCCTTTATCAATTCCTTTGCGTAATTCTTTTTGCTGTTCCGCTGGAAGATTATATACTGTTTGGCATTCTTCACTGCAGCATCCATCATATTTTGCGGCACATTCATCGCATTGAATAAACAAAAGATGGCAGCCATCGTTCTTACAGTTGGTATGAGAATCTGCTGGTTTTCCACATTGATGACATTTTGAAATCACTTCTTCTGTGATCCGCTCTCCCAGCCTGTTGTCAAATACAAAATTCTTTCCATGGAATTTATTAGGAAGGCTTTCTTCTTTTACTTTATTGGCATAATGAATAATGCCACCTTCCAGATGAAAAACATTTTTAAATCCACGGTGCAGCATATACGCACTTGCTTTTTCGCAACGGATACCACCCGTGCAGTACATAATTATATTTTTCTCTTTATCCTCTTTCAACATATCTGCAGCCATTGGCAGCTGTTCCCGAAACGTATCGCTTGGCACTTCAATTGCTTTTTCAAAATGGCCCACTTCGTATTCATAATGATTACGCATGTCCACTACAATAGTATCAGGATGACTTGTTAGTTCATTGAATTGTTTTGCATTTACATACTTTCCTTTGTTCTTCATATCAAATGAAGTATCTCTGATACCGTCTGCCACAATTTTATCTCTGATTTTTATTTTAAGAACCCAGAATGATTTACCATCATCATCAACTGCAATATTTAAACGCAATTCATTCAATCGTTCAATTGAATAGAGATAATTTTTAAATGAATCAACATTACTATCGGGAACGCTTACCTGCGCATTGATGCCCTCGTGTGCAACATAAATGCGGCCAAATACTTTTAGTTCATTCAGCCCTTTGTATAGTTCGTCCCTGAATAATTTCGGGTCTTCAATAGGAAAATAGTGATAGAAGGAGATAGTAGTGCGGTGCTCAGTTTCAGCGTATAATAATTTTTTAAGCTCCGCCTGAGAGATGCGATTGTGTAGTACTGTCATAGTTGAAACTTTAAGGACACTTGCGTTGTGAACAAAATTTCTTTATTGTTGCAAAGATACTTCCTGGCAATTAAAAATTAATAATTAATAATTGACAATTAAAAGCAAAGGTCTGTAATGTTGCTCTATGGTATGCAGCCCAAGTGAGTGACACAACGATGTTTAATTAAAAAACAAATGCTGGTATCAAAATAGAACTAAAAATGAAAAGTAGAATTACTTCCAAATGAACTTACATTGATGTGGTCACCAATGATACCTCCAGTGCCAATACAAACACCCCGGATAATTTGATTTCCATTTTCATAGGCTTCAATATAATCAACCCTGAAAATCTTGAATATATTTTCGAGTCCGACAAATACTTCGGCGTAATTATTAGTTTTATCAACGTATAAAGCATTAGTTCCGGCAACTAAATTCCAATTAAGTTTTTTTATTAGCGGAATTTTATTGGTTAGTAATCCATTGAAATGATGTTCAATATTTGCAAAGCTGAAAAAACTATTAGTGGTGCTGTTGGTATAATAACTCATCAACTGAAAACTGTTTACATATTCGCTGGCAACAATAGAACGATTGGCATTGAAGTGCTGGTAATCCTGTATAAAAACAGATCTGCTATTTAAGAAGCCACCAACGCTTACACGATATTTAAAAACACCGGCTAGTTTAAAATTCACATCACCATTTATAGTAAACTTCCATTTATCAAAATCAACATTGCTGCCTAACATATCTTTAATTCCTTTGGTATAATTAAGTGTGAACGTTGGATAGTTTGAGCCCATTGGTATTTTATTATCGGGCAACTGGATATATTTTTGACCGGGTTTAAAACTTATATCCATACTTATTATAAAAGCTTTATGCCGTGTAAACTGTGCTTGCGTGATCTGGTAAGGATAATTAGGTGTGATAAAGACGCTGTCTTTTTTAACCAGTGTGAAATTAGTAGTATTGTTCATTGGGATACGGTCTTCATACAAAGCGTTTATACTAAACCGTAAGCCACTTTCAAAACGACGAACATAAGTGGCACTGCCAAAATAATTTTCATACAATTTCATATAATTATTGCCCCAAAACAACGTACTGATACTATTGTTAAAAGGCGAAACAGGATATTCTTTACTAAACTGGCTCACTCTTTTACCACCGGAAAAAAGCCAGCTTTCCCGTTTTAATTTATCTCCTTTTTTTAAATCACGTTCTTTGAAATCAACATCCAGCCATGCATTTAAATGCGTATTGTTAATGCCATAGCGAACATGTGGTTGAATGGATAAATCGGTTTGCTTGTTCTTTAGAGTCTTGTTGAAATAACTATTGACGTTGACGACAAAACCTTCTGCAGGATTATATTCCAGCACCGGCAGTAAGCCTCCAATTCCCCATTCATACGTATTGTTAAGACTGTAGTGAGTTCTATCAACTGAAGACCAGATAACTTTATAAAGTTTTAATTTCCCTTGTTCTTTTTTTAATGAATCAATATCCTGTTGCGTCCATATAGCATCTTTATGAATTTCATAAATACTGTCTTTCACTTCATAGTCTAATGCTTCTTCGTGCTCTAACGGTACTGGGCGAATGCTATCCCAGAATATCGTTGGTTTCTTATTTACCCCGGTATCATACTTAATAATAACATTATCAAAAAACTTTTTAGGGAATACTGGGTTTATTTTATAATCAGAATAAACATTAACGAAATTACCAACAAGGTCAATACCTAATTGATCAAGTCCGAAATGCAATAACTGGTTCTTTACCTGCCATACATTACTATCAACCGGAACATGAAACTGAGTGATCTGCAACGTATCCAATATCTCCAATTGAGATTTTGTTGTCAATAGTAAGTCAACACTATGAATACGCCAATCGCCTTCTGTTATATTTATTATTCCTGAAAACAATGGCTCATAATTTCTGCGTGGTATAACTTTTATACTGTTGATCTCTTTTCCATCCTCCCAAAAACTACCAAGAAATTTATATTTATAAAAACTAATAGCGCCGTCTGCAATAGGAGAAACAAAACCACGCGGATTTAATTTATCTGCAAAAACGTTTACATTATTTTCATAAAAACTTATAAAAGCAGGGAACGTAAAACCAAGATCACCACTGCCACTTACCCGGCTACTGGTTACTTCCATTTTAAATTTATCCGGTTGTTGTGATGAAATCTTTGATATCGATTCTGACAAATAAATAATTCCTTTACCTGTAGAATCAATTCCCATCTGCTTTCTATCATCCTCTTTAATTTTTTGTCCAAATATTTTATCGGGAAGGTTGCGTAGTTTTATCATGTCTTTTGAATACAATCCACATTCAAAAGCTTTCACCTGTTTATTGTAATATGGACGTTTTTTAATCGTCTGCCTGATAATTGCGTATGCAGGATCTTCTCCACCACTTTTTACTACAATATCCTTCATTGTCAATTGCTGAACCTTCAATACAAAAGAAATTTCCTCATCAGCATTGCTAACAATAACTTGTTTTTGCTGTGCTGCATAACCAATGTGCTGGCACATCACTGTATAAATTCCCGGAGAAACATTGATAGAAAATTTTGCATTGATATTAGCACTTGCACCAATAGTTGTGCCTTTGATAGTGATAGAAGAATAAGGCAATATATCTCCCTGGTCGTTTAAAACTATACCATAGATCTTTTGTGCAGATGATCTTATGCAAATAAAAATAAAGAGAACGAGCAGGATATTCTTCATAAGCTAAGCAGCTTGTTGTTGTTTTGGCTTATGTAAATAACTTCCTGCCAGTGCTGCAAAAGAAGCTACCAATGCACCGATGAACGCAGTCGCTATTATTAATGTAACAGGGCTATCTATCTTTAAAATGATGACAGATACTTTATGCGCCAGCAGATCATTATTGTTATTACTTATAACAAGAGCTATTGTTCCCCATAATAAGAATAAGGCTATAAATCCTGTTATAAAAGATACGAATGGTTTTTGCGGTACAAAAGCTGCAACTATGAATGCAGCGATCGCAATACTCCACCAAGGCAAAAAGATACAGGCAACAAAACTTAGTAAAGCTGTTAATATAAGTGAGATAATAAATTTCATTTTAATATGGAGATCAAATTATTAATTACTAAACGACATTGTCCATTTTACCCGTTTATCTTTTGTTTCGTCTTTCGCCATCATCCAGAGTGTATAGTATTTCCCTTCTACCCAATCATCAACAAAGTTATCATAAAACCTACTGCCGGGATTACCACTTTGTCCGCCTGGATAAACGCCATAAGCTTCTGTTTTCGGTGTAAGACTTACTATCATACGCCAGCTTGGACCATGATCATTCTTAGCTGCATTGATACAATAAGTACCGCCACCTATTGGCAAATGCAGATCACTAAATGGTTCTAATTTTGTAAGATGACTAACATGCGTATCCTTGTATTTTGCCCATTCAAGCTTTCCATCTTTTTCTATTTTGCTTAATTCTACACTTGCAACTCTAAATGCGGCTGTTACATCATCCTTTAATGTTTCAGTTTCTGGCGTATTAATATCATCTAAGAACTTATAGGTAGAATCTTTTAATACTGATTCTAGCAAAGTGCTCTCATAAGGTTCCATAGTATTCTTTGGTGCGTTTGCATATTCATCATCATAAACAATATGATAAAATTTATTCCAAAGAATATCAAAAGCTGTCGGGCCTTTTTCATTTACGTCATTATTAAGGTTCCATGTCTTTAATATATCAAGATATTTTTTTTCATCATCATTCAATGAATCTTCTTTAATATTTTTTAAGAATATTGGCCTCGCCATTTCTGCAAATACATTGTAATTGTTTGTTTGCAACGCCATCATATCTTCTGGCGTTATATTATTCATTGCAGATAGTTTTCGATTTATAAAATACCCACGATAAAGCGGATAATTCCTGCCGAGATAATATGGATAAGTGCTATCAGTGGGCTTTTGATTAGCACTACTAACAAAGCCTCTTGCCGGATTATGTTGAAAAGGAACTTCATCCTGTGGTATCATTCCCTGCCACATATAACTGCTATCAGTCCCTGGCATTACAAAATCGCCCTGCCCTTTCCATTTTGCCGGAAACTCTCCCTGGGCACGTATTGCAATATCACTGTCTTTACATGCAAACACACAATTTTGCCCCGGTGTATGAAGATTCACTATTGCTTCTGAATAATCAGCATAATTTTTTGCACGATCCAATAGGTTAAACAATTTTAATTCATCACTTGGGTCATGCGCTTTCCATCTTACTGCATAATATTTATCACCGGATGTTCTGTTACCGGTATAACTTTTATCATACATAACGGGACCGAATATGGTATAAGCGACCGTATCGAAATAATCAGGTTTATCTTTAATCTTAATATCCTCAATTCTGAATTCAGTTTTCTTCCATTCATTGTTGAACCAATATTCCTGCCGGCTATCATCTTTAAATTTTATTTCATAATAATCTCTTACATCTCTTCCACCATTAGTGAAACCAAATGCACAGCTATCATTAAAGCCAATGATAATACCAGGAGCTCCTGGAAATGTAGCTCCATACGCATTGAAGTTGGGAGTTGATAATTGCATCTCATACCAAAGCGATGGAAGATTTAGTGCAAGATGCGGATCATTACATAAGATAGGTGCACCACTTTTTGTTTTGCTGCCACTTACTGCCCAATTATTGCTGCCATTATCTTTATCTGGTTTTTCTTCATTTATATCCGAAATATCTTTATTATTAAAATAGATAGAATCCACATTTGCAGGGGGTGTTACAATTACTTTTGGTTTTGCATAAACTGTTCCTTTGGGAATGATCGGATCCAATGAATCCTGTATCAATGGAAAGAGTTTATTAAAATCATTATCGCTGAAATAACTTTTTGCATTCGTCATTTCAAAATCATCATCATGGCCAGCCAGATCATACGACATATATTTAAGAAACAACGCAGATTTAAGGTTACTCCATCTTTCAGGATAGTATCCTATTAGTTTATATTCAATTGGCAATTGACTTTCCGTTAAATTATCTATGTAAGCATTCACCCCTGCTGTGTAAGCATCACTTTCTGCTTTTATTACCGTATCTGCTTCCATTTCTTTCAACGAATTTTCTGCTGCATATACCATTCCCAATCTCCTAAACTCACGGTCGTGATTAAGTGCTTTATCACCGATAATTTCACTTGCTCTTCCGGCAGCAGCTAATGTTTGTAATTCCATCTGCCACAATCTAAACTTTGCATGAAGGTATCCTTGTACAAAATATACATCATTCTCTTTTTCTGCAAACACATGTGGTACAAGGCGATCATCTAAATACACTTGTACTTTGCCTGTAAGTTGAGGAAATTTAAGGTCTGCATTAAAATCAACATTTGCGTCTTCAGCATTTTGCCAGATACCATGTTGCGGACTTAGCAAACTGCCTAACGGTTCCGGTAAAAGCAGCCTGGAATTGAGTGTAACAACGAGTGCAGTTGTTATTGCAGCGGAAATAAGAAAGGGCAACAATCTCATAATTCAAATTATTGCGTAAATTAATGAAAAGCGAATGGATGAAAGCTATTCGCTTTAATTTATTTTTACACTATGGCTACAGAAAACATTGATGTAAAAAACATATTGGGATTACAATTACCAACAGATCCGCGTTGGGTGAACCTTGCCGAGATGCAATTGGATGAGATACTAACGGACCATGCTTATTGCGAGCAAAAGGCAGCTACCACCTGCATTTCATTGATACAGAAAAACCCTGATAAAGAAAAACTGCTTGTTGCATTAAGCCCTATTGTTACGGAAGAATGGGGACATTTTAGATTAGTACTTGCTGAGTTGCATAAACGAAAATTACAATTAGGGCGGCAACGCAAAGATGAATATGTGAACAAACTAATTACTTTTCAGAAAAAAGGTGGCGGTCCTGACGAACGTTTTTTAGACCAAATGCTGATAATGGCTCTTATTGAAGCAAGAAGTTGCGAACGTTTTAAACGGTTAAGCGAAGCATTGAATGATAAATACCTTAGAAATTTTTATCGCCGCTTTATGGAAAGCGAAGCAGGACATTATACATTGTTTATTGAGTTGGCTGAATTTTATATTGACAAGAACAAAGTAAGAAAACGCTGGAAAGAATGGCTGGAATATGAAAAAGAAATAATGAACAGCCTTGAAGTAAGAGGTGACAGGATTCATTAATTGCTGTTATTGACTTTTGCTTTGGTGTTAACCTTCATTTAATTACTTGTTGCCTCAATTTTTTTACTCCTAACTCCTATTTTCGAATTGTAAGAGCGCTTTGATTGACTGTTAGTGTTCATTGTTACACTACAATTGCTTATTGTTGAACTGATAGATTGAATTGTTTTGATGTAATTGTGCTTTGCTGAACTGTTAGCTGCCATTGTTTCACTGTAATTCCTCTTTGCTTGACTGTTAGTGTTCATTGTTGAACTGTAACTGCTTATTGTTGCGATGTAATTGTGCTTTGCAGCGATGTTAGAGTGCTTTGTTTTAATGTTTGTGAGAGTTTTTAGGCTGATAAGCGGTTGTTTTATGATTAGTGACTTTTTTGCAGATGGTGAAGAGGCTTATAATTGGTCTAATATCTCTTACAATATGTATTAATCTAGGAGAGTCTAATTATTCTTATTAGTTATTTCTCGAATAATCTTCCTTAATGAACAAGCGTCAACAATAGATATTATTGTTGAGATTATTAAAACTATCCAAACAAATTTATTGGTATAATTAAATGACAAAAAGATGATTATCAAGAAAATATTACTTATGCTTAAATTAAGGTCAAATGTATAGTAAGTATAAAATCTTAAGTACAGTCCTTCAATTTCATCTTTATTAGGATTATTAAAATATTTCCAATTAATTGGTTTAAAATTATCCCAAATTGATTCAAGAAATCCATCTCTTATTCCGTCAAACAATATCCCAATTGCAAATGAAAGAATTAAAGCAACTACGGCAATAAATAGTGAAACGTCATTTGTATAATCCATAAAGACTGTTAAACTATTAATTTGCTGGCAAGCGATAAAAGCAAATAAAATAAAGATAAATCCTGGTAGAAAAAATGCTACAAGTTGATGTCGTGTTATAGGTATTTTATCCATCACTAAGGTTTTATGGCTCTAACTTCAAAGTAACAGCCAATACTAAAGTATATGAACCTTTTTAATCCTGCAACTATTTTATTCAACTTTTATTGATTATTTGATATAATGCATTGAAAGCTCAATAAAGGTATGCCGTCAAAGTGATTGCGACGCAACGATGCTGCTATAGGGAACCGATGCTGGTACCATGAAAAAATCTACATAGGAAAATCCTTCCTTTGTTTAGGTTATCTTTTCTGAATTAGTTTGCAGGAATTTTTATTTAACTATCAGCCTTTCTACATCTGAAGCATCGATCATTCTTTTTTCAGTAACGCCTTTTTCGATCTTTTCAATTACTATAAGTGTTTTGTCGAGCTTGCTAATTACCCGCCATGTTGAAGAACCCTCTTCTGCATACCTGTCATGATAGATAACCTCGTCTCCTACTTTTATTTGTTTAATATCATAATCAGGTTTAGACATACCAAGACATACAAGGTAAGCTTTTTATAAAACATCATTAGTTAACGCCAAATAGTAGCATAAAAGATGAACGTAATGCGATGCAACGGTGATTCATGAAGAACCAATGCTCGTAATACAAAAATCATTTTCATTTCTTTAAAAAAGTTTGTACTTTGACTATCTAAACTTATAATTATGAAAAAGACATTTGCGTTTATTTCTCTTTTTATACTTGCGATCAGTATAAAAGTTATTGCTCAAAACGATACTGCTGGAATGAAAGCATGGCAGGATTATATGACTCCCGGCGATGTACATAAAATGATCGCTAAATATGATGGCAACTGGAAAGAAGATGTTACTTTTTGGATGCAACCTGGTGCACCACCTACTAAAACTACTTCCACATCAGTAACTGAAATGATATTAGGTGGACGATACCAGCAATCGAAAACTACGGGCGATATGATGGGTACGCCTTTTGAAGGTTTTAGTTTATTGGGCTACGATAATATGAAAAAAGTATTTACCAGTACCTGGATGGATAATTTTGGTACTGGTACCTTAACCTGCGAAGGCACATGGGATGATGCTACCAAAACAATTACTTTCTATGGAAAGGAATTTGATCCGATGAGTAATAAAGAGATGAGTATAAAAGAAACACTTCAGTTTGTTGATGACGATACTCAAAAGTTTGAGTCGTATAATGAATCACCTAAGGGTGAATTTAAAATGATGGAGATAACTTATACGAGAGTTAAATAGATCATATAAATGATGAGAGTAATTCTATTGATTACTCTCATCATTTTCTTTTATAAAATCACTTACAAGATAACTGATAAGCTTACCGGTAGTTTCATTTTTTCTTCCGTCTGCCAATTGAGTGGCACCTTCGCATATATGCAGATAAGCGGGTTTTGCATCCTGTGTAGTGAGGGAAATATATTTTCTTGCCTGTAATGCGGTGACACCGCTTGGTGTATAAGCACTGCTTAATACATTTTCTACACTGTCAAGGTCAATCTCAATACCGGTATAAGTATCTTCAGTAAAGGCAACCGCATGTTCGATGGCTTTTACAAAACTGGTGCTTTCGTGTATGAATATTTCTTCATAAGTGCTATAATCAATAAAAGGATTATTATGAATATCCATTAAAACATTTTGTGCAATATAATTTTCGTGTGGAGCAATTACATAATACTTTCCCAGGTAACCATCTTGTTCTGCATATCGAAACCCGTTACCACTGTGCCTTCCCTCCACTGTGCGATAATCGGTATGTGCATCTAAATTGATACAGTTAATTTGTGCTAATGGTATCAAGCTAGCCTTATACAATCCCTTGGCAACAGCTTTAATGATGGGATATGAATTATTATGACCTCCTCCAATGATGATTGGAATTTTTTTAGAAGAAGAAATTGCTTTGACAATAGTTTCTACCTCATCATCAATTGCGTTTACGGCATGCCGGTAGGCTGATATTAATTCTTCTCCTTTTGTTGCGTTGGTTTCAATTAAGTATTGTATGTCGCCAAAATCAAAATGACCAAGTAATAAAATATCTTCCCCTGTTAAAAAATCATTACTTTGAATATTTAAGAAAGAAGAAAGAAAGGGCAACCATGAAGTATCAGCACCACCCACTCCATAATTTGCTTTAACGCCAATATCTTCGGGAATTCCCAGCA
>Ga0207035_1136_pt1 | contig 18014 bp, 7 predicted proteins | sample Alteio_BWMinCont_77_FD_153272 | JGI IMG/M metagenome (GOLD analysis project Ga0207035, IMG submission 153272) | Enriched cells from forest soil in Barre Woods Harvard Forest LTER site, Petersham, Massachusetts, United States -... | ecosystem: Environmental > Terrestrial > Soil > Temperate forest >... | reverse complement strand
AAGAGCAAGCCATTCTGAAGCGCAATCAAAAGCGGGAAGAAAGGGCCCGTGAATATTATGAGAAAGGTGTGGCGTTGACCAATGAGGGGAAACTCAATGAGGCCCGGGAATATTTTGAGAAAGCCATCCGCATCACCGAGCACCCGGAAATGGCGGGTTACATTAGGGAAAGCCAGCGGCGCTTAAGAAAGCAGGAAAGCGCCTTGCAGGCCCAGGAGAGGGAACATTACAATCAGATTAAACAGGATGAGAATGCCCGCAAAGAAGACGTTGAGGCGGCCTACAAAGAAGCGGTTGATTTATATAAGCAGAAAAAATATCATCCGGCCAAAGACGCATTTGAACATGTGGATGAAATTGCCCCTGATTACCGGGCCACGACCAGCTATCTTAAGATCATCGACCAGGACATTATTTTGGCCGACGCCCTGGCCGCCAAACAGCAGGCCATTGAGATCTCGCGTCAACAAAATGAAGCTGAAGCGGCCCGCGCCAAGGAAAAACAAATGTGGTTGGCGCAGATCGAAGAAAAAGAAAAAGAGCGCAAGGACGCGGTCAATCAACAAGCACAGGAAGTCTACGACGAAGCGGTCGCGTTGTATAAAAAGAAAAAATTTGCCGAGGCCAAAAAGAAATTTGAAGAAGTCAGCTGGGTCATTCCTGATTATAAAGCCACGGTCAAGTATCTCAAGCGCATCGACAAGGACGCCCAAGCCGAACAAGAGCGGGTCGCCAAGCAACAGCAGAGGGCCCTGCAGGAACAGCGTTGGCAAGAAGAAGTGGACCGCAAAAAACAAGAAGACCAACGTCGCAAGGAACTGGAAGTCAAAGAACGCCAGCATAAAATAGACATCCAAGAACAAGCACAGTTCTTATACCGGGCCGCAGTCAGTTTGTTTAATAATAAAAACATGGATGAGGCTTTGCAGAAATTTAATGACATTGAAAAATTATCTCCTGGTTTTAAATCGACCCGGACATATATCGCGCGTATCGAGCAAATGGCCATAGATAAACAACGAGCAGCACAACTCCAGCAAAAGCGGCTACAGGAGTCTGCAAAGAGGGAAGAAGAAAATAAATTGCGTCAGCAAGAAATCACGGAAAGGAAAGAGCAGGAACAAGAACTTAAGGATAAAATGGCCCAGGCCCAGAGGATTGCTAAGAGCCAGTCGGCTGTTGTCCCAACTCCCGCGCCCTTGCCCAAGGTGGTCCCGTTGCCCGAAAAGGTTGAAACTGCGCCAGCGCCTGAGCCGGTCCCGTTGCCTGCACCGGTCGAAGTCAAGCAAACGCCTCCCGCGGCTCCATCAATTGTCATTGCGAGCCCAGAGGGCGAAGCAATCTCTGAAAGAACAACAAATTCCGTAAAAGTCGAATCTGCCATGCCCCCGGCAATCAAGGTGGCTGTTTCCCTGCAAGACCAGCAGCGACAAGCGCAGGACATCGCTGCTTTGGCCGAGAAATCAGCGCAACTTTATCATCAGATCGCCGATATTGCCGACGATAAATCTACCGTGCAAGCAAAGAAAAAAATGGCCCAAGTCAATGACATGATAAATAAATTAAAAGAAAACAAGGAACGTCTTTTAATCCAATTGCGTGAGGAACAATTCCAGCGCCTGCAACAGGAAGCAAAAGCCAAAAAGGGAGAGCGCCGCTTGGCGGGGGAAAAATTGTATCAAGAGGGAGTGGAGTTTTTACGTTCCCATCAGTATGCAAAGGCCAAAATCAAATTTTTAGCATTGGAAGACATGATGCCTGATTATAAAGCCACGCGCCGGTATTTAAGCCGTATCGAAAAGGCCCAAAAAAGGTTGAATTTTGAAGCCATTACAGATTATGAGAAAAACCAGGCTCTGCATTTGAAACGGTTGCAGGAGAAAGAAAATATCAACCAACAGCTTCTTGCCCGGCAAGATGAGGAAAAGCGGCGTAGTTTAGAGCAGCAACAGGAGGCTTCCTTAAATGAACTCACTCAAAAAGCTTCCGCGATCAATGATGACATCATCCGCCTTTCCAAGGCCCAAGATTACGAGGGCATGAAGCTGAAGTTTGCGGAATTGGAAAATACGGTCACCGCGTTGACGACGCTCAAAGACGCAATGGCCAAAGAAAAAGACCGCCAGCAGCGCAATAAAGAACTGGCCCGCGAATCCGCCACTCAGAGGGCCAATTTGCTAGAAGGACAAAAACGGGAAGACCAGCAAATACATGCGTATTATAACGTGCAGCCCCTTAAAGAATATCGTCCGGAATTGTCAAGCCAGCCTCCGGATGCGGATTATTTTAAACGCCGTGAAATTATGCAGGAACAGAACATGCTGTTTAGCGAAGGCGTTGACCGTTATGAACATCAGAAATACACTCAGGCCAAACTTCTCTTTGGGGAGTTGGCTGATCAGCATGATCGCCGGGCCGAGGCCTGGCTTAAAAAGGTGGACCGCGCCATTACCCGGGAACTTTTAAAAAGCCAGGCAGGGGAAGAAAGGGAGCGCACGGCGTTTATTGCCGATCAATTGAAGGCCCAGCGCCAATTGATGAAAATCCAGGAGCGGGAACGCCAGCGCCAAAAGAAATTGACCGAGGAATTGGAACACCAGAGACGTCTTTATGAGGATGATCGCCTTTCACAGCTGCGCAAAGAAGAAACGATGAAGACCCAGGAACGCGAACGCCAGCGTCATGAAGAAAAACGCCTAAAATTGGAAAAAGAAAGCAAAAAAGAACAGGAAATGTTCCGTTTCCATAAAATCTCAACGGCGGTCAATCAGCCGCCTGCGGTAAAGACCCAAGCACCAATTTCGTCAAAGCCCCAGACTGCCGCTGTTGCTCCTATTGCCATGACCCCTAAGCAATTGCAGGCGCAAATTGATTTTTCCAATAAACGAAAATCTTTTCTTGATAATAAGTATAAAAAAGAACAGCGCGAAAAGGCCCGCCAAGCGAAGATCAAAGCAGCGGCGGATGCCCGTCAAAAACGCCTGGAAGAAAGGCAAAAAGAAAGAGAGCATCGAAAAGAATTAAAGGCCCAGCGCGAAAAAGCCCGCCAGGACAAGATAAAGGCAGCGGCAGAAGTTAAGGCCCAGCAGGCAAAAGACAAAGCTGAAAAATTGGCCCAGGAGCAAAAGCACAGGGAAGAACTCTTGCAAAATCAAGAGCAGCAACACCAAGAAAAAATCAAACAAGAAGAGATTGTGCGCCAAGAGGCCCAACGCAAGTCCCAGCTGGAGCGCCAGGAACGTGAGCGTCAATCCGAATTAGAAGCCCAGCGTGAGGCCGTGCGCAAGCAATTGGAAGACGGCGTCGAAGTTATGTACCAGGATGCCCTGAGTTTATATAGACAGGGAGAATACACGGCGGCCGCAGAAAGATTCAAAGATGTTCAGGACATTCTTCCCGGATATAAAAACACCGGAGAATATTTGGACCAAGCCCGCATGAAATCCTTGGCAATAAAACCACAAGCCGAAATCGCCCCCGAAGCAACGCAAGACAAGGTTTCCAAAGCATTGGATTTATTTGACCCCAATGCCAAATGATCCCGCGATGAGTACCAATCGTCTCATCAGTGAAAAAAGCCCTTACCTGCTGCAACACGCTCATAATCCTGTTGATTGGTACCCTTGGAGTAAGACAGCTTTTGAGAAAGCAAAAAAAGAAGACAAACCGGTCTTATTATCGGTTGGATATTCCACCTGCCACTGGTGCCATGTGATGGCGCATGAAAGCTTCGAAGATGAGAAAATTGCGAAAATAATCAATGATCATTTTATTGCCATCAAGGTAGATCGCGAGGAGCGTCCTGACATTGATCACATCTATATGACGGCCACGACCTCCATGACCGGACAAGGCGGATGGCCGTTGACGGTTTTTTTGACCCCGCAAGGAGATCCCTTTTATGGGGGGACGTATTTTCCGCCTTATGCCAAATGGGGGAGCATAGGTTTTGCGGATTTGCTGAATTCAATTGCCAATGAATGGAAACTGAATCGTGAAAATATTTTATCTTCCAGCCGTTCCATTACCGAGACCCTGCGAGAAAAGGTGCCAGGTACATTTTTTGCTATTGCAAAAAATGTACCTGGCACCTTTTTGGACAGCGCATTCCAGCAAATGAAAGGGCAGTTTGATGCGACAAACGGAGGATTCGGGTCCGCGCCTAAATTTCCCATGGGACATAATTTGTCATTTTTACTGCGATATTTTAAAAGTTATCATCAGACGGAAGCATTAAGCATGGTTGAGAAAACGCTGACGGCGATGGGCCATGGGGGCATTTGGGACCATTTAGGCGGGGGGTTTCATCGTTATTCAACAGACCAAAATTGGCATGTACCGCATTTTGAAAAAATGCTTTATGACCAGGCCCTGTTGTCCCGGGCGTATTTGGAAGCTTATCAGGTGACATTTTCAATTGACCGTCATTCTGAGGCCTCAGGCCGAAGAATCTCAATACAGTATGAGCAGATCGCTCGCGGGATTCTTGATTATGTGCTAAGCAACATGACCGATGCACAAGGCGGTTTTTATTCCGCCGAAGATGCGGACAGCCAAGAAGGACCCGGCGGGCATTTAAAAGAAGGGGCTTTTTACGTATTTTCGCAGTCTGAAATCGAAGCGGCTTTGGGCAAGAGCGACTCGGCAGTTTTTAATTATTGTTATGGCGTACTGCCGCAGGGAAACGCGGCTTTTGATCCCCACCAAGAGTTTAAAGGGAAAAATATATTATATCGGGCGCACTCTTCTAAGGAAGCCGCAGAGGAATTTCATAGGCAGGAAGATGAAATTAAGGGTATACTTAAAGCAGGAAAATCGAAACTGTTGGAGTTGCGTTCCCTAAGGCCGCGTCCGTACAAAGATGACAAGGTATTGTGTGATTGGAACGGTCTGATGATTGCAAGCTTTGCCTTTGCCGGCCGGGTTTTAGGAGATACAAAATTTGCCCAAGCTGCTCAAAAGGCCGCTGATTTTATTTTAGGTCATATGATGCAAGATTCCCGCCTTTTGCACCGCTGGCGTGATAAAGATGCCGGGATCGCGGCCACTCTTGAGGACTACGCTTTTTTTATTTACGGCCTTCTGGAGGTACATGAGGCCACCTTCCTGGACAAATATCTTGATGCGGCCCAGGTTTTAACGGATGGGATGATTGAGCATTTTGCTGATCAATCGGGAGGTTTTTATATGACAGCCAATGACGCCGAGAGCTTGATCTTTCGAGCCAAAGAGGTTTATGACGGGGCTTTGCCGTCGGGAAATTCCGTTGCCGCCCTTATTTTATTAAAACTATATGCATTGACTCAAAAAGACATTTATAAAATTCAAGTCGAGGCGCTGTTTGGTTATTTTGCTCATTCGGTGTCCCAAGCGCCTTTCGCGCATTGCTTTTTTTTATCCGCTCTGGATTGGCATTTGCAGGGGCCTTTGGAAATCACACTGCAGGGGGCCGCGGATGATCCCACCATTGTCAAAATGTTGAAAATATTGCATAAATATTTTATACCCTCAAAGGCAGTCAAATTTGTCCCTGCTTTGAGCAGGGCCCAAGCACATATTTGTTTTCGAGGCACATGCAAGCCGCCCATTGTAAGCGTTGAAGTTTTTGAGAGCATGATTTCCCCCTCTTTTTTTCAAAGAGGGGGTTAGGGGGAGTTGTTTTACCATGGGACAATCTACCATATTTTTTTTATTTTCTATCATGCTGATAGCAGTGCTCTATGCTCGGTTTCATCAAAAACAAGTAGCCCTGAACCCTTTGACATCTGTGACAGAAAACAGCTTTGATGACTCCGCAACTGGGTCCAATCTCATCAAAGTCCAGCAAATGAATGTGACTACAATCGGAGGGATTGTGGCATTTCACAGACGAGCCCAGGACCTTACCCGTGAACAAAAGAAATTAGTGGACATGATTAACTCTGAACAACAAATATTAAATAATACCAAGAAACAAATCGCCGACATCTCTCAACAAATCAAAGAAAAAAGCGGTATGGATATTTTACAAATCAAAGCCTTAGGGGCCCAATTGCAGGACGATCAGCAGCTGTTGGTGGCCCATGGCCAGGCTCTGGTCGCTTTAAACGGTCAATTAATCAAAAACAGGCAATTGCTCGCCGAAGAAATGGACTTGGTCAATATCAATAGTCAATCAAATTTGAATTCGTCACAAGACCACCATACTTCGCTTAATGATCAGTCCGCCGTGTTGTTGGAAAAAGTGGCACAACAAAACAATGATTCTTTGCGACATGCCCAGGATTTGATCGATGAAGAACACCAAAAAGCCCAAGACCAGCAACAGTTAAGCCAGCAGCGCGTCGCTGATCAAATGCAGCGGCTGCAAGACCGGCAAAATCGGTAGATTCATGAAAATTATCAAAATTATTTTTTTTATCTTGTTGGCTTTGAGTTTGATCGTCTTGACCGGTATCTTCATTTTTTTTGAGACTTTTGACACCGATCAATACCTGCCTCGAATGACCCAAAAAGCTTCCCAAGCCATAGGCCGTCCTGTTTTCATCGGACACCTCGGTTTGGGTATTTCTTCACGGGGCATCAGCCTGGATGCGGGTCCTGTGATCATCGCGGATGACCCTGCTTTTACCAAACAACCTTTTATCAAGATCGATAAGGTCCGTGCCGTTGTGGATTTGAGGTCTTTAGTTCTTAGTCGGGAAATTCATCTAACTGAAATTTTGCTGCAGTCGCCTCAAATCCATTTTATCCGTTCAGAGGAAGGGAATTTCAATGCCCGGAGTATTGGCGGCAGTAATAAAAAATTAAATCCCCTCCCCCCTGTGGGGAGGGTTAGGGAGGGGGAAGTAAAATCAATTGTCCAATTTCACCCCCACCTATCATCCCCCATCAAGGGGGAGGGATCCTTATTTCCAGGCATAAACATCAATTCCATAAGAATAAAAGACGCAGCCATTTCATTTATTGATCAAAACCAGGCAATGCCCTTGGATATCTGGTTGACAAACATCAATGCGATCCTGAATGTCTCTTCACTTTCAGGGCCTTTTCATTTATCATTCGATGCTTCTTCGTTATTGCTTAAAAGTATTACTCCCGGCATACCGGATGACCCTATTTCTAAGTATATTGTGGGGAATGTGCAATTCAATATGGCTTCAGGGGAATTTGCGGCAAACGGGGACATCAATATCAGTGACGGAGTCATAAAAAATTATAATATGATAAAAGAAATTTTGTCTCACACCCTTGGGGTCTTTAGCGGGATGGATGCGGCCATCGACAAATTGGGTTTAGGTGCTAACGACACCATCATTAAAAAAGCAATGGTCCAATTTTCAACCCATGACAAAGCCCTCGTGATAGAAGATTCATTAATAGACACCAATATTTTTGAATTGACGGCCAAAGGCACGGTGGACCTTGGATTAAATTTGGATATGCAAACCATGATACATCTCAATGAAGATGTCACGGCCGATTTGGTCAGTAATCTCGAGGGATTAAAGTATTTAGTGGATGACAGTAAACGCATTGCCATAGGCGGCAGTCTCAAAGGCGTTGTTCCTCATATAAAATATAAGCCAAGCAAAGATTTTAGAAAGAAAAGCAGAAAAGCTTTGATCGAAGAAGGGGGAAATATTTTAGGTATACTTTTGGGTGGCGGATGATGAAACTTTGGACAGTCGCGGGCCTCTTCGTTGTTGTTTGTTTGGCTGTTTATTGGCCCCATAAAAATTCAGCGTTTGTTTTAGATGATTATTATACGGTTGTCCGCAATCCCCTGATCAAAAATCCCTCTCTCTATCAAGACATCTGGACTTCCCGTTTATTTGACGCGCACCAGTCTTCGGGGTATATAAAGTTCGGCTATTACCGGCCGGTCTTGCAATCTTCTTGGGTCCTGGATTACCGTTTATTTGGTTTAAAAGCATATGGGTATCAATGGATCAACCTTTTGGTCCATGCGCTTAATTGTTTTTTTATTTACATTTTAATTTTGCGGTTATTTGGGCAGAGCAGTTTGGCCTTAAAAACCGGCCTTTTGTTTTGCGTATTGCCGACCCAGGAATGGGTGGTGCGTTATGTGACGGGCCGCGGGGATGAGTTAAGCGCTTTATTTGCTTTAGCCGCTCTGTGTTTTTTGCTGCAGGGTTTTAGGGGACAAAATAATGGGGGACAGCGCCCCATTATTTTTGCTTTTGTCTTTTGGGCCTTGGCAGCCCTGACCCGGGAGGTCGCCATTTCATATATTTTGTACGCTTTTATTTTGAGGAACGCATTTTTTAATGACAAAAATATAAACCGTTTTTCCTTATATTGGGTCCTTATCGGCATTTTACCGCTTTTAGTGCTTTGGCCCGTCATCCCTAAGCAAGGGAATATTTTAGTCCTGCATATTTTGTATTTTGCTTCAGTGGGTTTTTGCCTTTGGATGGCACAATTACAATTAAGATGGGTTGTTTTATTATTTGTATTATTTGCCGCTGTCAGTTTTTATCAAGGAAGGTTTTGGACGAAGGAAGAGACATTATTGCGCCACACACGAAGTTTGGAATGGTGGCCGCGAACCGTGGTTGACCAACAACTTTTGATGAAATTTGATGACGATATTCCAGGGATACAAGATATGGTGTCCCGGTCCCCTGGGCCCTTCATCAAAGCCATGTGGCTGCGGCGCTTGGGTATAGTGTATTTTGAACACAGGGATTTATCCGGCGCCCAAAAATATCTGACCCAAGCCCTGTCTTCTAATCCGAGGGATGCGGATACCTTAAATGCTCTTGCGGTAGTAAGCCATTATCAAGGACAGGAGGCAGAAAGCTTGAAATATTTGGAACGTGCTTTAGCGATCAACCCCAATTATCCAGACACCTTAAAAACTTTAGGCATTTATTATTATATCCACAAAAACTTGCCTCAAGCCCGGATATATTTAAACCGCTGCCTTTTATTTGATCCCGAAAATCATCAGGCTAGAGAACTCCTTGGTCTTGCCAATCAAAAGAATTAGTGTATACTTAAAAACATGCCATGTTCCGACAGTTCTTCAGGCCTTAACATGCGCTTGGATTTAAGCGAGCGGCTGGTCAAATTCGATTTCGCCAAGATCACCTGTTCCAGCGAAATTGGTGGTGGTAAAACTTTGTCCCAATTTTGCGCTGGCAAGACTCTGGAAGAAGTGCTCGAGTTGGATTTCAGGATGCTTGTCTCGGCATTAAACCTTAATGCCGACGAGGAAGCCCAGTTTATTTTGTATATGGAATTGGACGCGCTAAAATCAGCCATCGCCCAATATTTGGGCATTGAATATCCAGGGGTAGATGTTGATCGCTGCAAAATAACTTCAGTTGAACACGGCGATGAATTCATCGACATCGCCCTGGTGATATTACCCCCCAAAGAACTGCCCAAAATCCTACCCTGCAGCCTCAGCGATCGTAAGACTACCTAAAATTGGGTCCTCAGCGGGAATGGACACCCCACAGGACACCCACAGGACACCCACAAATAGTTGCCGAAATTCAGAATATAAGGCATACTTATATATATGAGAAAGCATCTGGGTACAAGAAATATCATAGCCCCATTTTTAATCCTTGCCTTTTTGATCAATTCGTTTGGGCTTTTACCTTTAGTCCAAGCCCAGGATTTTCGTTTGCCTGCGCCAGGTGTGATGGTACACCTAAGCCCGGAATTCGATCCGCCAATCTTAAAGGGAATCAAAGTCCATCCTGATAATCCATTCCGTTTTGATTTCATTTTAGATACAGGAAATGTAGAGACGCCATTAATGGCGTCTCTACGAAGTGAATCAACCAAATTAATTAAATACTTTTTAGCCAGCCTAACCATTCCTGAAAAAGACATGTGGGTGAATCTCAGCCCCTACGAAAAAGACCGCATCATTCCCAATAGTTTTGGGCTTACCGAAATGGGCCGAGACCTGTTGGCTGAAGATTACATGCTCAAGCAGATAACAGCTTCCTTGATTTATCCGGAAGACGGGACAGGAAAAAGATTCTGGAAGCGGGTGTATGAGGAAGCGGCTGATAGGTATGGAACGACCAATATACCTGTTAATACGTTTAATAAAGTTTGGATCATACCTGAAAAAGCTGTTGTTTATGAAAATGCCAAAGTCGGTACAGCCTATGTGGTGGAAGCTAAATTAAAAGTGATGTTGGAGCAAGATTATCTTGCGTTGGAGAAGAACTACAAGGATTTGTCGTCCCCGAATGCTTTAGTCGGGGACCCAGGGCATGAGGTTTCGACTTCTGGATTCCCGATTAAAGCATTCGGGAATGACAAGGATGTAAACGCTTTAGGCTCCCAAATCATCCGCGAAATCGTCATCCCCGAATTGACAAAAGAGGTCAACGAAAACAAGAACTTCACCCAACTAAGGCAAATCTATAATTCCCTAATTCTTGCTACCTGGTACAAAAAGAAAATTAAGGACAGCATCTTGTCGCAAGTGTATTTAAATAAAAATAAAGTCTCCGGTGTTAACATTGATGACCCACGGGAAAAAGATAAGATTTACCAACGCTATCTAAAAGCCTTTAAGAAAGGGGTCTACAACTACATCAAAGAAGATACAGACCCCATAACTCAGCAAATTATTCCAAGGAAGTATTTTTCGGGGGGTGTGGCTTTTAACACGGCTATGACCGTGAAATTAAGGACCGTACAAAATTTTGACAGGGCCCAATTAATTGACCCAAGGCGTTTGATGGATGTTGCCATCCGTTTGCGCGATGTCACAAGGTCCATTTTACCGGGAAGAGCTGCCAATATAAATAAAGACACACGCCTGGGCGATCCTTTATTCGAAGAGGTAGGTTCTGTGGTTGAAGCCATGAGTAATCTTGAAAATATTTATATAAGGCATTTACAAGAAGCTCGCCAGGCCACGGGTCCTTTAGAATTGATTGCTTTAAAACAAAGCCTAGAAGAAGATCACGGGCGTTTGATGGCCAGGATCAACGGTTTTCGCAATGCCTGGGCGTCAAAAGGAACACCGGCCTTCAAAGCTTTTGACCGTTATGCCAAACAACTGGAAAAGACCCGCGATGTTGTTTTGGATATTCTTTCCGTTTATACCGACAGGCATTGGCCGCAATCCAGAAAAGGGGATGAATCTTTTAACCTAAACCATGCACGGGCCAGAGACGTCTGGGAAAACTGGGAAACAGAAAAAAATCCTGAAAAACGAGGACTGACCATCTTAAAGGACCAGTACGATGAGCATTATAGACAAGGCACCGAGGAACTATCTGTCCTTGATGCGCGTATCGAAGAGGGTTTAAGAAAAATTTTGAATGAAGAGTTGAGCGCCTCGGCGCAAGTTTTGAACGGTTCTTTTCGAGTTATCTGCTTTAGCGAGGCGGTGTTTGAAGCTGGAAACGGCAGGTTGACACTAGATGAGATTGAGAAATTTTTTCATGGATTCTTGTTCACGGATGAGGAGTTGATGGAGTATGAACGGCAGGGGAATCCTTTTTTCCCGGCTAAAGGCAGTGAATTGTTTAAGTCCGTGGCCTCAGGCATGGTCAACTTCGACCAATGGAAAAAAATCCAAAGCATCATAGGCCAAGAATTAGGTAAAACATTCAGGCGGGTCAAGATTATATCATCATTTAAGAGGAAATTTATTCTTGGTACTGGCTTGGCCGTGCTTGCAGGAATGGCTCCCGGACAGTACCATGTATCCCATGCTGTTGACTATGATGCCAAAAATAAAACGACACTCACTCGCCAGTCCACCAATGTCCAGCCATCGTCTCAACCAGCATCTGTCAAGGAGTTGATTGATTCCATGGGCTTCTCACGGGCTGTTATGCCGGTAGCCAGTCAGACCGGTCAGGGAGCCGCCGGAGAACATCAGAAAGAACAGGAACGTCTTAAGAAATTACAGCAACAGATGGAATCGCAGGAAGCACAGATCGAATTGAATATATCAGCAAATAATCAAAGAGCCAAAGAGATAGACCAGAAGTTGAATGATGCGTTAAAACCATTACAAGAAGTTGGAGATAAAAAAAGTGAGCTCAAGCCGTCCCAGCCACGCCCTCCTGTCCCTGATTTTTGGTATCCGGTCAATGCCGTTAAACAAGGGCTCACATCGCCAGAAGGAACGTCTAAATTTGTTGGGCCGGCGTTTGGGGCAGATAACGTGACGCAGGGGATACCTAACCAACAGAATTTATTAAACACACCTATCGCCCATGTGCAAGGGGATAATTTGGGCTATTTGTCTACGGGTAGTTACAGCGCGTTTGATCCCATTACCGGAAAACTGTTTCCTCAAACATCGAACATGAAACCCTGGCATTTGACCGGTGAGGCAACGCAGTCATTTATTGATTTGCCATCAGGCGTTGGGAGATCTTTTATCGCGCCTGTTCCGCCTGGATATAAGATCGTGGGCATTCATACAACACAACAAGGGATCTCGGCACAGGCTTTTTATGATGCCAACAATCAGTCCTGGGGGGTTTCTCTTGGCAGGGTTTCCGGTCCTGTGCGTTTGGGCGTTAAACCTGCGTCTGGCGGGGAGCTGGGAACAGCTGGACCTTTACGGATCGTTGATGCCAACGGGCATCCTGTGAGCTCGGAAGAATTCAGGGCCCAAATGAAGAAAGACATGCCTGGGGAATTGTGGGATTTCTTTGAACTCAATAAGGACCGGCCCATAGAAGAGAGGCGCCAGATGCGAGAGCAACTGATCAAAGGGCTGAAGCTTTACTACTCCACCAACCCAAAATTATCTTCAGGATTTACATCTTCCAACAGCCTGCAAAAATCGCTTTATCTTTACATGGCTGGTAAATGCGATGGATTGACTGCGATGCATGCGGTGATTTCAATGATGCTTAATTTGGATGATGTCGTCATCAAGAATGGTTACATGGTCCAGGGTCCAGATATTTCTGCCGCGGATTATCACCTTTGGTCCCAGATAGAGGGCCGCACATTCGAATCCACCCAGTTAGCAACACTATCACCGTTTTATCTTAAGGTCACCAATGATTTAGAAAATGAACAGGAGTTAAAATTTCTCCTTCATGTTTGGGCACCAGCCAGCCGCGATGAGCTAAAGATATTACTGGTCAAAATTAAAAACGAAATGGCAAAAAATCGTCTTGTCCAAGAGATCGTGAAGATCAGGGGACAACAGGCGAATAAACCGGAATATACAAATAGTCCTGAGGAATTTCAAAAGATCCAGGATTATTATTCAGAATTAACGGATGATTACCGCCACCAGTTGGAGGCATTGCAGAATGGTCCCATGGATGCGCAGGCGGCTGATGAGCTCAAGGCTTTTTTATACAGGGATATTCCTGCGGATGCTTTTTCTGATCCCTATCAATATATGGCCGCAAGCCATTTTATGAATGCTCTTGCCGCTTTGCTTGTAGAAAAAGGGTTTGGGGACAGGATCTTAAGAACAGAGGTTTATGAACGCATGGGTAATTTTGGTCTTGCCAAAGGTTGGGACCCCCAAAAACTACGGGAACCGTTTTTTTTGTCCGGAAAGTCACCAATTTTTAGGCCTGGACTGGTAACAATTCCAGCTTCGAAGATTATCGATAATCGCCTGATTATTCGTGACATTGACGGTCACAGGTATATCATTGACATATTGACTAATGAGAAAACTGAAATTCCGGATGGCTATACATTGCGTGAAAGTATAACCGATGGATTGTATGTTGTCGAAGGGCCGGGACCTGTCCAGAACCTTGTTGGTAAGAAAGCTGGAAAATTTGCCGGTCCTTTATCGGGGTTTATTGTGAACTCAGGTATTTTGGGCGATGATTGGTATATTGAGACCGAAGGAAACCGTGAGGATATATTAATGGGCCCTTTGATCGAGCAGGAATTAGGAACACCGTCTATGACTCCCGGAGTAAATTTTTCCAATCTCGAGCCAATCAATATTATTCAAGGAAAGGCAATCATCTCTTATGTGGATGGTTCCGGAGCTGTGCGTTATGGCGGGCGTTTGGCGCGGGAAATGGGGATAGATCAAATGGCATTTCTAAATGGGCGCAAGCCTTTTGAATTGACTGATGGCCGTATTGTTGTTGTTGCGAAGGGCAAAGACAGACGCTGGAGGTTTTACGGCAATGGAGTGCCGGATAGCTTGAAGGCACAATCATTTGTTGATGCTCTTGTCACTCCTCATATTTTTTCCAAAGGACGCTGGGCTTATGCGGTTAAATATGATGGTAATCAATGGGGATATGCAGGAGACCTACAGGATGAAGATATTCTCAAACTTCGTCTTGGTGCAAGTTTGAGCAGCACTGGTACGTCGACGCATTTATTTGCTCTTGAGCATAACTTATACGGAGATTTTTTTGAGGCGCCCGATGGAAGTATTGGGTTCGTTATGGCTGGTGGTCATGTGAGAGGACAATGGTTTCAGGAACACCTGAATCAAATACAAATAGCCAAAGAGGAAAATATTTATGTTTCCCATGCTCCTGTTTTTTTTGATAAAGATGGAAAAATATGGGTCATGCGCGTTGGGCCTACTGATATTTCTACTCCTGCAGGATTACGATGGGTGGGGTCTCAAGATATCATTAGTATGTATCTATTGAATGATCCGGTTGCGGGTAGTCCGATATTCATAAGGCAGCCCAGTTTTTTTGGAGATGGAAATTGGATAACCTGGATCAGTTACGCAGAGGACCTGTCTCGGTTAATTGGCCCTACGTTTGTAGGCACTCCGATTGGGAAGATAGATCAAGGGCGTATTTTTGAAAATGGTCAATGGTTTATTGTTTTCCATAGATTTGTTGAGATGAAACAAGGTCCGAATGGGATCCCCACTGAAACCACAGTCTCCAGCAAAAGCGAATTGATAGGCTCATGGGCAGACAGCCATGGGTTGTCTGGTTTCTCAGCCAATGGTACTTTTGATGTGCATTTTGCTTATAAAAAAAATGGTAAAGAAGATCCGGACAATTATATGCTTGTTCGTCCGGCCATTGGGGGTGGAAGTATTGCTGAAGGTCCTCTGGCCGATGCCATGGGTATCACGGGACAACGGTTTTATGGATCTTCAAATTTCGATGCTTCAAAGGACGGAAATTCTGCATATATTGAATTAAGCACAGCAGGCCCATTAGAGAGGTACTATTGGAGAAGAGGATATACGTTTGAACAGCGCATGGACTCCTTATGGCGTCTGGGCTATATAGACGCATTTGAACATGTACCTGCCGAACCTGATTTGCTATGGCGTAATTTCGATCAATTGGTTACGGCAAATTCTTCGGAATTGGACAAAGAACTGGATGATATCGAGCGTATGGAGAAAAATGGGTCAAGCAGGAGGGATATTTTAAATTCAGGCGTATTGGATAAAGCAGGGGAGCTTATGACCGCAGGCAAGGCATTAAGAGCTGCTCTGCTGGCTTTGGACCAAGGCAATCATCACTTTGATGCACATCAGGTGGAAAAAATTATACGGAATCATAAGAAGTTTTTGGCCCGGGCTCTCTATTATTTCGACCTCTATCCCTTGGGATGGACTGCTATGGAAGATATGTTTTATGGTTGGCAAAATGGTCTCAAAACATACCATACTTCAGGCTCCATTGGTTGGTTCGAACATAATTTTCTTTCAGATCAAGGTTTAGGCCATATTGTATTAGAAATCGTGGGAGAAATTTATCGATATGAGACCGTTGTTTTGGGTCATGAATACAAGAAAGTTACAGGTGGGGTGCTTGTAGATAATTTAGACGATTTTGTTAGAGAAACATATGGATCTTCAGGCCGCATGATCGATGATTTTGAATACGCGAGGCAAAAGGATTTACCACCGGCTGTGGCGGGGGTCTTTTTATCGCCATTGCGTTTTGAACAAACAGATGATATTCGTCGCGTCAATGATATTATCAAAAGCACATTAAGCTCATCGGAACGGCAAAGTATTGAAGCCTATGAGTCAGACTCAAACCAGTCGGCTGTGTTTTTGGAAGCCATGGCCGCAAGAAATAGCGGGCCTTCATTTACAAGGAAAAAGGATGCTGACATGATACCTGTCCTTGCGTTCCTGCACCAGCGCGTGGGCAATAATTTTCCTTTTGACGTGGAAATGTCCAATTCTAAAGATCCAACTTATGCCTTGGCGCGCCTGGTGATGGGCAATGTCGCGTTTTTTAAGACCGGCCTTCATGTAGATGTAAGGGACCAATACCGTGAATGGCACCGAATCAACGATGAATTAAACAAATTGTCTAAGGGTGTCCCCATGCCCCAGGCAGGGTTTTCCGTGGGACAATTTATCCAGACGGTCAGCTCTGACACGCTCGCTTTGGCATTCCTCGTGGGGATATTATTATTTTGCTTGGGACCGGCCAATGACCGCCTGCGGCATAAAGATCGCCTTGCCATAGGGAAATCTGCCCAGGAAGTATTTGAACAAATGTGGGCTGAAAATCCCTGGTTTGACGGGGAAGGGTATGGAAACGCCTTTGGAGCAAAGGAATTAACAAGGCGTATATTATTTGAAGGTCTTTCAGAACGGGAACGGGAAGAGTTAAGGAGGATGCGTCCCAAGTTGGATCCAAAACAAAATGCTGTCATTGATGCGATTTTAGCGTTGGCAGTTGATTCACCCGCGGATTCTGTAACTTCAGCCTGGCAAAGGCTTTTTTATCTGGCACCTTTTATCGGTGTGACCTTGGCCGCTAGATCGCCATTGGCATTCAGGAAAAGGCAGGCGATGAATGGGGAGATTGTTAAAGCAATGAGAGAACCTGCGCCATCGGCCCAGGAATACTTGCGGCGTATCTGGAATATAGTGGCCAAATACTCACAAGATTCCCCCTCGATTCAAGAGCCTCAAGTCCTTGATTTTCCTTCGCTTCTGCTGATGGACCCTGAGAAAGATGGTTCTCGAAAACACCGTCCAATGGCCCCGTCTTTTTATAATCCCAAAGAGCAAGAGCGCTGGGAGGCACAGCAGCAAACCAGGCCTGATGGCGCTATGAAAACCAATACCGGCGGTATTGATCTAACATCAGATAAAGTAAATAGTGCTTTTGCCGTGAAAATGGATTCCCAATTGCGCAGTGGTATTCAATTCCACCTTGATTCTGCCATGCTCCGGCAATTGCAAAATGCCCCTGGCTTTACAATTGGCAGCATTTCTATTCAGCCACTTAAGAGTTTATTTGGTTTTTTGGGATTAAAAGAGGATATTACTGTTAAGTCTCTTCCCGGCCGCGGGTGATGAGGACCATATTCCCTATTGCTTCGATTGCGTCAGGTTGTTTCCTTACCACGGGTAATCAAGACCTTCCCCGTTCGCACCATTTCCAAGATACCGTATTTCCTGATGAGGGCTTCGAACTCGTCAAGTTCGTTGGTGGTACCGGTTTGTTCGATGATGTAACAACCTTGTGAGGCATCGTCGATACGGACATGGAATTTACGCGCGTTTTTAACCACAAACGCTTTGACGGCAGGGGAAGCCTTGGTCTTAAGCAGGGCCAATTCTTTTTCCACGGTATTGGCAGGGTGTTCCCCGCAATGGATGACATCAATGAGTTTATTGACGTTTTTGATGATCTGTTCCAAGGTTTCCAAATCACCCTTGGCCGTGATGGTCATGCGCGAGAATTTGGGATTGACCGTGGGCGAGACCACCAAGGAATCAATATTATAGCCGCGCCGGGCAAAGACCAATGCAATTCGAACAAGCACCCCTGGCTTATTTGCGACTAAAACACTAATTGTATGTAAAGGTAATTTTTCCATAAGGAAAAAGGGGACACTTTAAAGTGTCCCCTTTTTAAGTTGATCCTGAGGGTTTCTCCATTTTACCTATCGGCTTCTCCACAATCATGTGATACGCGGATTTGCCGGCGGGTATCATGGGAAACACATTGTCTTCCTTGATGACTTCAGCGTGAATGACACAGGGGCCTTTGTAATTCATGGCTTCCCTCATCACTGCTTCGCATTGCTCGGGTTTGTTCATATGAAAACCTTTGATCCCG